>Ga0209034_10000037_pt1 | contig 60082 bp, 51 predicted proteins | sample MarorgKNORR_S2LV_2_FD_188219 | JGI IMG/M metagenome (GOLD analysis project Ga0209034, IMG submission 188219) | Marine microbial communities from the Southern Atlantic Ocean, analyzing organic carbon cycling - 250m_A/KNORR_S2/LV (SPAdes) (version 2) | ecosystem: Environmental > Aquatic > Marine... | reverse complement strand
TCTCGTTCATCTTTGTAGCGTTTTTCAATAGCTTGTAATTGTTGCTTGTCTATCTTTTCAGCGGCTATCAATATCCAAGCATAGGCTTTGACCATATTCTTCTTTACCCCTTTAGCATCACGATAGGATAACCCTACACCGATTTGTGATCTTGTGTGACCTTCTAATGCTGCCTGCTGATAGTATTGAAATGCCTTTTCATAGTCTTTTCGAACACCCGTGCCGTATCGGTATTGTCTTGCTAAACCATTCACACCGTCCAGGTTTTCTTGTGCGGCTGCCTTCTCATACCAAACTTTGGCTTTTTTAGCATTCATCGGAATCACTACCCCGTTCATATACATCTCAGCGATTGCCAATTCAGCCTTACTGTAACCTTGTTCTGCTGCTTGTTTAACCCAGTAGAACGATTGTTTATAGTTTTTTCTGAAATCCCCATGATTGATTCCTGAAAGCATCATGCTCAAAGCAGTCTGTGCTTTTGGGTCGCCTTGTTCTGCATCTACTGTACAAACCTCAAGTGCCTCAATACATTGATTATTTGATATTAAATTAAGGCAGGCTGAATCCGTCTCATTCGCATAAGATTGGATCTGGCTAAAAATAAGAGATAAAAATAAAATGACTTTGAAATAAACCATCTGCAAATACTATAGAATTTTATTTCTCTTAACTAGATCTTTAGTGATTTTTTAGATAAAGTTCTTACCCTAGAGATTCAAAAGGACATAGATTTATGAGATACATAATACCCATATTGACGCTTATTTTAAGCCCTGCTGCGTTTGCAGTTGACAAGTTCCCTGTGGAGCATTTCTTTAAAGACTCAGCAATGTCGCAACCGGCATTATCTCCTGATGGACAATATTTAGCCGCATTGACTCCGCTCAATATTAATCGGGAAACAGTCTCTCGTTGCAAGAAAAAGACAAGCAAAAGTAAGAGCAGATCTGGGATCGTGGATTTTTGTGATGTCAGCAGAAGAAACATTGTTGTCTTTAAATTAAGTGATCCTGATCCGGATTGTCAGAATGGGATTATTGCCAAATGTGAAAGAATTAGGGTCACCCAGTTAAGAAGCCAGAATGTTTCAGGATTTATGTGGGTAAATAACGATAGAATCATGTTCCAAACAGGTGGGGATCAGCTCAATGGTGTAACGGGTGCAATTGATTCGATTGGTATTTATGCTGTCAACAAAGACAGTACTCAGGCAAAGCAATTGGTTAAACCCAGTGATGCCCTAACAAATACAAAAGTGATTCAAACGATACCGCTCAGTATATTGCCTTTTGATCCTGAACATATCTTGGTTGCACGTAATGATCGAAAGTATTACCAGCTTGATGTTTATCGAATGAATATTTATACCGGTAAATTTTTGCGTCTCATAGCACCCCCAGGTCCAGTGGTCAGTTGGGCAGCAGATAATGATGGGGTCATCAGGTTAGCAGCCATGCAAGATGAAAATTCTCTTACTTATGAAAGACAAATTATGTATCGAGACGATGATGAGTCTGAATGGCGAGAAATTGACCGTTTTGAAGGCTTACAAAATGGTTGGGGTGTTACTGGTTTTACCGAAGATAATAGCAAAATGTATGTTACTACTAATCTTGGACAGGACACATACACGCTCGGCATATTTGACCCTGAAACGGGCACAATAGAAGACCTATTTGAAAATGAGGGAACAGACGTTACTAGCATTGGATTTACGCCTACCGGGGAAGCGATTACAGTGCTCTACAATGACATCAACACCAAGCCACAAAGACATTACCTCAATGATAAGTGGAGAGATATTATTGAGGGTTTAAAAGCAGCGTTTGATGTTGATTATGTGGGCATTGTCTCCATGAGTGAATACGCAGAAAAAATGATCCTCAGTATTAATAGCGACACCATCCCAGGAGAGTATTATTTATATGACACGATAAAAAACACTGTGACCTATCTAGGCTCGTCTAAACCTTGGGTTGATCCAAAGACAATGTCGCCAATGACACCGATTAGTTTTGAAGCCAGAGACGGAGAAACCATATACGGTTTCTTAACAGTTCCATTGGACAGTGATGGTAAAGATCTTCCGCTGATTATTAATCCGCACGGTGGACCTTTTGGTGTCCAAGATCGATGGAGATTCAACTCAGAAACACAATATTTTGCAAATCAAGGATACGCAGTAATGCAAATTAATTTCAGAGGTTCTGGCGGTTATGGAAAACGGTATGAACGCATAGGATACAAACGATGGGGTCTCGAAATGCAGGACGATATAAGCGATGGAGTCCAATGGGCTATAGATCAGGGTATTGCTGATGAGAAGCATGTGTGTATATACGGTGCCAGTTATGGTGGTTATGCGACCATGGCCGGAATTACATTAACCCCTGAACTGTATCGATGTGCGGTAAATTATGTGGGTATTTGGGACTTAGAGATGCTTTACCGACAAGACGGTCGCTGGGATAATCAGATGGGGCGATGGTTTAGAAATCATGTAATAGATGTAAAATCAGATAAAGAACAACTAAGAAAAACGTCTCCCCGTTTCCATATCGATAAGATCACAGCGCCGTTATTGATTGTGCACGGCCGAAAAGATTATAACGTCAGAATTGAACAAGCAGAGACATTAATGGATGCCCTAGATGAAAAAGACATTCCTTATGAAGTCATGATTAAGAAAGAAGAAGGGCATGGTTTTGTCTTAGAGGAAAATAGGATTGAACTGTATCAAAAAATGGGTGAATTCTTTAATAAAAACTTAGCTAAGAATTAAACTAAGCCTCGTTTAACAGTTCATTCACGGCTCTATCCGCTTGGCTGATAGCGGCGTCAACATAAGCAATCCCCAATGCATCAGAGTTGGCAATGGCTATATTGCCAAATGGTTTTCTGCCAATCACGTGTGGGTAACGTTCATCATTCTGACTTTCTGGCATCTCACCGCCAAAGTATTCAGCATCAAATAAATTGTTGTACTCATAGGAATAACCGTGCGCCCATCGGTTGACGGTGACCGCTGCAACATCGTTTTCATCAAAATCTTCACCAAACATTCCTTTTAATTGATCAAATAATTTATCTTCATAATCTTGATAGGTCATTTTTAGTATGTCGTATCGTCCAAGTTGGTATTGCTCTCTATTGGTGTGCCCTTGGTTGGGTCGCGTCGGTACGTGTTGCATCATGAACACCACTGGGTCTTCAGAAGTCTGAGGGAACTGATAGTCGCCGAGGCTCACCGGAAAATCAACATAGAAGCTATTATAAAAACTATCAGGGCACTGTAGCACATGGACCTTCTTTTTCTCTATCATGTGCCAATTCTTCATCGCCACTTGCACCCAAACCAGGGGTACTTTTACATTATATTTAAGGGCCTCTTTTTGTTTCTCTGGCAGTTGAGGACAAAGATCTGGAATGATGCCATTGTTGCAAGCAAGAATGCATTGCTTGGCATGGACCTTGTAGAGTACACCTTGATTTGCATAAACTATTTCGACCCCATCTTTGATGTTAGTGGCAGATACCACCGTGCTGTTTAAACGGATATTGGTGTCTTGTCCCGGCACATCTAACATGGAATAATCCGCTTTAGCAGTAACAATATCTTCCATATTATTTCCGGGTATTGAGTGAGGGATAAGTTGTCGCACTAGTAATCTTGCAATCGTTGCGTTGCCGTCAGGAAAGTGGAAAATATACGGCTCATTAGATAAAACATTCTTGCTCACGTAATCACGAATACTCTCATCTACAGTGTCAACATCATACATAAGATTTTCTTGGTAATTAATTTCTTCGCTTGGCTCTTCGTCACCCGAGAAGCCTAGTCCAGCAAAGCCAGGTAATCCGTCTCCCCAGCAACCAATAGCAGGAATAGCATCATTGCCCACGCCCCACAGGCCCCATAGCAAACTATGAAAAATACCAATCACCTCCTCACCAACCTTGTGATATTGTCTTAAATAGTCTTCGTAACTGATGTTGTCTAACAAATAATATTTCTCCTCGAGACTTAAATCGGGGAAAAAATCTGTCTGATCCAAAAATAGCCGGACAAATTCTTCTTTGGATTGATCTGATATTGGCAACTGAGATGCAACTCTTTGAATATTATCAGGTTTTATAGAATCCTTGTAAGTAAGGTCGTATCTGAAAGTAGGTACATTTTTTACGATCTGGCTGACACCATAGGTTGTTTTGTTAAAATAAAAGCCTGTATCAAGCCCTCTATTCTTAAAGTAATCAAAATCATATGCCTGATAAAATTTATTAAAATCTATACCAAGATCGGACAATAGTTTTTTTGAAACTTCCTCATAATAACTCGGTGACTCAATAGATTGACTGCCCCCATAGGCAAGCATCGTCCGTTCATTCACAACAAATTCATTGCGTTTGGCATGGCCGCCAAAATCATCGTGGTTATCTAAAATGAGGGTTTTTGGAATTTGTTCTGTGCGGTCTTTAAAAAAATGAGCAGCTGACAATCCTGAGATACCGCCACCAACCACTATTAAGTCATAGCTCTCACCTGTATCTTTAACCTCATCAATAAACCCACTGCCTGTGAATGCAAGCTTATGTGCATAATTAAAAGAGTTTGGATGATTACCCCTAATGCCTGTTAACACTGGCGGATAGTAATCAATATCAATGCCTTGAGATTTCAAAAAATCTATAGGGGCAATAGTGCCAGCAATCCCTAAACTAACACCATTTAAGAAATCTCTTCGAGTAATGTGTAATCTATTTTTCAAAACTTTACTCTAATCTAAAAACAGTTTTGCCCTCAAGGAGAGTTTGAATAACTTTCACTTCGCCAATCTTCTCATGAGGTATTTCATATAGATTCTCTTCAAGAATAATGAGGTCCGCATATTTCCCAATCTCAATACTTCCTGTTAGATTATCTTGGTGCATCAAATAAGCTCCGTTGATTGTGTAAGCTTTCAGCATTTCAGTAAGGTCCATTTTTTCGTCTTCATTGAGGGTGCCATCAATCTCATCATCTGGGTCAGATCTCCTAATTGCAGTTTCTATTGCAACCAATGGATTCATAGTGCTTACGTCCCAGTCACTTCCGCCAGCTACCATTCCTCCCGCATCGTGGACACTTCTAATTGGGTACATCCTATTTACTCGATCTAAACCTACTTCTGGCAGGTTTACCAATGTAATCCATTCATCTGGAAGGGCCCACGCTGCTTGGAAGTTAGCAATAACATTCAATGCACCAAAGCGCGGGATGTCCTTTTTATGGATCAACTGAAGATGTGAAATATGATGCCTATTATCTCGTTCTCCATTGTTCTCAATAGCGTATTCATAGGCATCAAGAATAGACCTGACTGCCTTGTCTCCAATTGCATGTGTCATTACTTGAATACCCTGGGAATCGAATTTCGATACAGTGGCATTCAGCTCTTCCTGGCTAAGATATAAAATTCCTGTGTTGTCTGTACCAATATAAGGATCTAATACTGCACCCGTTTGACCCTCAAGCACTCCGTCTATAAAGATCTTAATACAATCCACCCTCATCCTCTCATGCCTGTATATACCTCTATTATTAAATATAGATTCGAACTCTTCTCGACTGTGTGCAAAATTGGTTACGCCTAAATCAATACAAGCAATCAACCTTAAGCTCAGGTCACCTCTATCTGCAACTCTCTTCAATGAGGTCAATTCTTTTGCTCCCTCAGCTGCTGCTACCATAGAAGTTATTCCATACTGATGTGCCAAATTTTGTGCATAAATCAGTCCTTTCTCCTGGAGTTCATCGCTATCAGGAGGTATCAAATTAGACACTAGGCTCGAAGCAGCTGGCTCTCTCAAAGTGCCACTTGGCTCTCCTGTTATAGGATCTTTTTCAATAATCGCTCCCTCAGGATTTGGTGTCTGAGATGTAATTTCAGCCAGCTCAAGCGCCCTCGAATTAACAAGAGCATTGTGTCCATCTGAAGCACTGAGGAAAATAGGCACTTCTTCACTTATAGAATCTAAAAATGACTTATTGGGGTTTGCCGAGGGAAATAATGCAATATTAAATCCACCTGCGTATAACCATCCTGTTGCTTTAGTCAGATCGCTTTCTAGGCATACTTTAAGTTTCTTTCTGATCATCTCGATATCATTGATGCCCATGAGAACGCATTTAAACGCCATAACTCCAGACCAAACTGGGTGAGCATGTGCATCATGGAATGATGGCATCATCATTTTACCGTCTAAATTTATCACAGCGGTGTGTTCATCAATAATTTGTTTAATCTCTTCATTTGAACCGACTTGTTCAATGACTCCATCTTTAATGGCAATTGCTTCAATAATGTCAAGTTGACTATTGAAAGTGTGTATTGAGCCATTGATAAACACCTGTCTCACAAGACTGTCGGATGCCAACAGATGATTTGAGGTAAGAGTTAATATAACTATACCGATCTTAATAAAGAAATTTCTCACCGATCTGTTTTTATCTTGATCCATTGTCTTGTCATTGTCCGATCTACCTTTGGTGATGCTATTTCAGCAATAAATAACTTCTTCATGATCTCCTCATTTGGGTAGATACCAGGGTTACCTAATATGTCTTGATCTAACATTATCTTAGATGTTTTGTTGGGATTAGCAAACTGAACTTGGTTACTAATTTTTGCAATATTTTCAGGTTTTAATATGTGGTTCAAGAATAGATGGGCATTGTCAGAATTAGGGGCATCTTTAGGGATAGCCATCATATCAACCCACATCTGAGCACCCTGATTTGGAATTTGATAATCAATATCAATGTTATTACCAGATTCTTTAGCTCGTTGCCCAGCCTGCAAGATATCGCCATTCCATCCAAACACGAGACAAATCTCTCCATTCGCCAAGTCATTAATGTATTTTGATGAATGGAAATATCTAATAAAAGGTCGAACCCCAACCAATAAATCGAATGCCTGGCCTTGGTAATGCTTAGGATCTTTGGTGTTAGGGTCTAAGCCTAAATAAAATAATGCGGCTTTAAACACCTCGCTTGGCGCATCAAGAAAGGCGACCCCACATTGTGCAAATTTACCGATAATTTCAGGATTAAAAATGACATCAAAGGTGTTCATTTGAAAGTCATGTCCCATAATTTCTTTGGCTTTATTCTTGTCGTATCCAATGCCAGTGGTTCCCCATAGATAAGGAATTGCAAATGTATTTCCCGGGTCCATAGTCGATAATAATTTCATTATCTCCTGATCTAGATGCTCATAATTAGTGAGTTGAGGTTTGTTTAAGTCTTGGAAAATGCCTGCAACTATTTGTCGTCCCAAATACTCGATACTTGGCCCCACAATATCGTAACCAGTATTCCCTGCTAATAATTTACCCTCAAGCACCTCATTACTATCATAAACATCGTAAATGACTTCAATTCCAGTCTCATCTTCAAATTCTTCTATGACTGCCTGAGCTATATAATCTGACCAGTTATACACTCTGACCTCATTTGCAACAACACCGTGCGAGACAGACAATAATATAAGCAGGTATTTAGAATAAAAAAGCTTAGGCCTTTTCCAAGGTCTCACAATCGATCCTTAATTGAGTAATAGAGCATGCCCAGATAAAATCCAGGCCATCTTAACAAGGTGCCCCCTGGAAATGTGGGGATCTTCACTTTATTAAAGACATCCAGTCGACTAGTGCTTCCATCAATTGCTTCTGCAAGAACTGTACCGGCTAATGAGGCCATTGCAACTCCGTGCCCTGAATAACCCTGCGCAAAATAAACATTCGAGTCAAGTCGACCGAGATGCGGCATTCGATTCACTGTCACAGCAATTGTGCCTCCCCAAGCATAATCAATCTTTGTTTGCTGAAGATTAGGAAACACATCAAGCATAGTTTTACGGACATAACTTTTAAGGTCTTCTGGGAATTTATTAGTGTAATTTTCACCGCCACCGAACAATAAACGATTGTCCTCAGATAACCTAAAATAGTGAACATGAAACATATTGTCATGGGCACAGACATTATCACGATTAATATATCTTGCTTCTGACTCTTCAAGCGGTTCGGTGGCTAGAATAAAATTGTTAATCGGGATAATTTTACCGGCTATGCGTTTTTCTAATTTCTCCAGGTATGCGTTGCAGGCTAAAACGACTATCTTTGCGTTGACCGTTCCATGCTCAGTGGTGACTTGTGATGTTGAGCCCTTTGAATAATTCAATACTTTAGAGTTTTCATAGATTTCTACGCCTTGATGCTCTGCAGCGTCTGCCAGACCAAGAGCATAATTAAGAGGGTGTAAGTGCATCCCGCCCATATCCATTGACCCTCCTCCTTTAAAGAAAGGGCTATGGAATATATCGTAGACTTCTTCTTGTTCTACATATCGAATTAAATTGTAATCGTAATCCTTATTCAATTTGTCTACATAATGACGATGATCACCATCATCTTTTGGGTTATTAGAAACAGCCATGTTGCCATGCGTTAAATCACAATTAATTTGATGATCAATAATTCTGTCTTTCACAATTTTTTTTGCGTGTTCGCTTAGGTCCCACAACTCTCTTGCTAAAGATTTTCCATAATCCTTTTCCAGCTGATCAATTTTTTTATTATGGCCGCTACCAACTTGTCCTCCGTTTCGGCCTGATGCTCCCCATCCTATTTTATTTGCCTCTAACAACACCACGCGATAATTTTTTTCAGCAAGATTTAGTGCGGCTAATAACCCGGTATAACCACCGCCTATAACACACACATCGGCATCAATAGATTCAGTTAACTGTGGTCTTTGTTTATTTGAATTAGCTGAATGAAGATAATAAGAATCTGGATAATTTGATTCAGGAGTTGTCATGTTGGTGCTATTTATAAGCTACTGATATGCCTGTTTGTTTCATCGAGAGTTTTGATTGTTTTCTCGATGAGCTCATCAATTTGACTTTCACTAATAATTAAAGGTGGTGCAATAATCATTGTGTCGCCAACAGCCCGCATGACCAAACCATTGCTAATCGCAATATCTCGACAAATAGAACCTGCGCTTATGTCAGAAGAAAATCTTCCTCTAGTGTCTTTGTTATTAGAAATTTCAATGGCTGCAACTAAGCCCTTAATTCGAGCCTCCCCTATTAGTGGGTGATCTGATAGTTTTTTCCAACGTTCTTCTAAATACGGGGCCGTTTTATTCTTAACCAGGTCTAATATATTTTCTCTTTCAATGATTTCAAGATTCTCTAATGCCACAGCACACGCAGCAGGGTGTCCGGAATAAGTGAACCCATGAATGAATTCCCCGCCTTTGCTAACAACATCAGTTACCTTGTCATTGACCAGAACACCTCCTAAAGGAAGGTACCCTGAAGTCACTCCTTTAGCGAAGGGAATGAGATCTGGCTTAATTTGATAAACATCCGTTGCAAACCATTCACCTAGACGTCCAAATCCAGTGATGACTTCATCGGCAATCAGTAAAATCTCATGCTCATCAATAATATTTTGTATTGCTGGCCAGTATGATTCAGGAGGAATAATAACTCCTCCAGCACCTTGGATAGGCTCTGCAATAAATCCAGCAATGTTGTCAACACCATAATGATTAATCGCACGCTCAAGTTCTTGTGCAACTTCCAATCCAAACGCATCAGGGTCATGATCACCACCTTCTTCAAACCAATATGGCTGGGCAATATGATGAATATTAGGGATTAAACCACCTTGCTCATGCATGCCAGTCATGCCTCCTAAACTTGCAGCAGCTACGGTACTGCCATGATAAGCGTTCTTTCGGGCTAGAATAATTTGCTTCTTTGGTTGCCCTAATAGTTGCCAGTAGTGACGAACCATCCTGACAACAGTGTCGTTGGCTTCAGAACCTGAGCCGGTAAAAAATACATGATTTAAGTCAGCCGGAGAAATTGCCCCCAATTTTGCACTTAATGCAATTGCTGGAGGATGCGTGCACTGAAAAAAATTATTGTAATAAGGCAGCTCTTGCATTTGTTCATAAGCGGCCTGAATTAGCTCCTCTCTACCATAACCAAGATTTACACACCATAAACCTGACATAGCATCTAATATTTGGTGGCCTTCAGCATCCCAGATATAGACGCCCTTACCTTTCGTGATAACACGTGTTCCCTTTTTGGAAAGCTCTAAATGATCAGTGAAGGGATGTAAATGGTGATCCCTATCTTTTTCTTGTAATGATTTTAAATCCATAATCTTTCTAGACACTTAATAACAAATATTCTCTTTCCCAAGGACTAATAACCTCAAAGTACTTCTTATATTCATGGTTCTTAGTGGCAATATACACTTGTAAAAAACGACTCCCCATTATTATTGGCATCACTTCACTGTGTTCTAAAAGCTCCATGGCTGCAGATAAATTCTTTGGCAAAGTGAAAGGTAAATTATACGCATTTCCGTCTTCTGGTGCACTAGGTTCCATGTTCTCCTTCATGCCTAAGTAACCACAAGCAAGAGATGCAGCAATCGATAGATAAGGATTAACATCTGCTCCGCCAATTCTAAATTCTATACGTCTATTTTCAGGAGACGAGGATGGAACTCTCAGGCCAGTGGTTCTATTATCATAACCCCAATAAAGATTTATAGGTGCATTCTGCCATCTTGTAAAGCGCCTATAAGAGTTAACATAAGGTGCATTAAATAAAAGTGCTTCAGGTGTGTATTTTTGTAATCCTGCTATAAAGCTTCTGAATTTTTTACTCTCCCCTTCCTTCTCAGAAAATACGTTTTGCTTTGATTCACTATCAATTAATGAAATATGCCAATGCATAGCGCTACCTGGTTCTAATTGCATCGGTTTAGCTAAAAAGGTTGCATAAATATCATGTTGCATAGCGGCCTCCCTAACTAATCGTTTAAACATCATGACCTGATCACAAATCATTAATGGGTCATCATGCTCAAAATTAATCTCCAACTGGCCTGTTCCCATCTCATGCTCAAGTGTATCAATCTTGATGTCCATTAACTCTGAAAAGCGGTGTATATCACTAATCACTGGCTCAAACTCATCAAGCGCATCAATACTAAAAGGCTGTCTAACTGTTTCTTGTCTGCCAGAACGACCCACAGGTGGCTCCACATTATCATTAGGGTTAGTGTTTTTTTTAACTAAATAAAACTCAAGTTCTGGAGCAACAATAGGCTGAATATTAAGGTCATTGTATTTTTGCAGAACATTTTTCAAAACCTGCCTAGGTGAAATATCTACAGCCGATCCGTCCTCATAAAAACAATCATTAACAACAGAGGCAGTTGGTTCCTCCCAAGGTAAAAGCCTTAGAGTTTGTAAATCAGGCTTAACAATAACATCACGGTCTGCCGGATTAATTACAGGCACATCTAGAAACTCGCCTGTTACAGTTTGAGTAAAAACAGATTCAGGTAATCGAATTGCTGTATTGTTAAGAAATTTATCAGCAGGCACTAGCTTACCTCGGGCTATTCCTGCAAGGTCTGGAACTATAACTTCAACTTCTTGAATATTTTTATTGCCAAACCAATCAGATAATTGTTTGTCATTCATTTGGGTGCAGTAAATGCTCTACAAGCATCTCCAAACGCATTAAATATTATGAGTGATAATTCACTTTGGCTTGGCTGCCATTCTGGGTGCCATTGAACTGATAGATTAAACCCCTTGGCTTCCTTAATTGTAAACGCTTCAACTAACCCATGATCACTTAGAGCATTAACTTCTAGTTGCTCGCTTAAATTGTTAACCCCCTGAGTATGCAAAGAGTTCACATCAGCATGCACTAACCCACTAATTTTATGGAGCAGTGAGTCTTCAATAATCTCAACTTGGTGACTAAACCCATATTGTTGTTCATGCGATTCATTTCGGTCAAAATCATGGCCTTGATGGCTAGATTGCAATTCAAGATCTTGATATAAAGAACCCCCAAATGCCACATTCATTTCTTGAAAGCCTCTGCAAATAGCTAATAACGGCATCTCTTTTTGGATGATGGAGTGAATCATTCTAAACACAGAGCGGTCTCTGGATTCATCCAATAACATTTCATCATTAATAATTTCTTGGTTGTATTGATCAGGATGCACATTGGATAAGCTGCCGGTTAATAAAAACCCATCCATACGATTTAAAATTGATTCATCAATATCATTATTCTGATCAACAGGTATAAGAACGCCTGAGCAACCTGAGTGCTGATTGATAGCATTAATATACTTTTCACCAACCATATGAAAATAGTGTGAGTCTTGCATTCTCCGACAACAAACAATGCCGACTAAGGGTTTTTCGGTAGAACTCATAATAATAGTTCCATTTTACGGGTGGTAATTAGGTTTGGCTAACTATATTGATGTTTCCGCAAGCCAAGAGAATAAGCTAGGTATCGTAAACGTCTCTTTAATCCTTCAGAAATTCCCATCATTGAGGGAATAAATATTAGTACTAAGTATGGAACAAATAACATCCCAAAAATAAATGTAATGGCCAATGGCTGTACCAGCCTTGCTTGCAAGCTTGCCTCAAAGAGAATTGGCATCAAACCCACAATGGTTGTTATTGTGGTGAGAATAACTGGCCTTAATCGTTCTTTTGCCCCCATCACCACTGCTTCAGCTAATGCATACCCGTCCATCAAAAATTCCTTCACCGTTCTGACTAAAATAATAGAATCGTTGACTAAAACTCCAGTTAGCCCAAAGAAGGCCATTAGGCTAAACATACTGAGATTAAAACCTAAAAGATAATGTCCTAAAATAGCTCCAATAAGTCCGAAAGGCACTACAGACATTATCAGGAGAGGGGTTGTGTAACTAGAGAATAACCAGGCAAGGATAATGTATATGGATGCAACCGTAATAATCAAAGCTAAACTAAGATCACCGAGAGCATCCGCTTGTTCTTCTGCTTTGCCACTGTATTCAATTGTTACATTAAAATCATTTTCAATTTTCGGTGCGATATTTTTACGAACGGACTGAAGGACAATATTGGTGGTTGTGATTGCTGGGTTCACATCAGCTGTCACAGAAACCTTTCTCACGCCACCTTCTTTCCTAATTTTTGTAAACCCTAACCTTTGTTTCAATATCACCACTTCCGATAGAAGCACATTGTTGTTGTCGGGTGTTATCAAGGAGATATCGCGTATGGTTTGATTGATGGTCTCTACTACAGGTAACTTAACCCTAACCACTATCTCTTCTCCATCCTGTGAAAAACGTTTTGCAACAGCCCCTGAAAACGAATTCCGGACCTGCCTTGCTATTTCTTCAGCACTAAAGCCCATAGCTTCGCCTTCTGGAGTAATCTCTAAGAGTATCTCTTGTTTTCCAAAAGGTAAGTCGTCCTCAACAGCAATAAGTCCAGGCAATGATCTGAGTTCATTTCTCAAAGCTAACGCAGCTTTTTTTGCCGTTTGCAAATCATCACTCACAATTCTTATATCAAGATCTCTCCCCGGTGGCCCGCCTGTTTGACTCTCAAAGACAATGAAGCTCTCAATACCAGGCATTATCCTGGTGGACTCTTCCCAGGCATTGATAAATTCTATATTCCGAATACTTCGTTCATCACCAGCAACCAACTCCACAGTGTAGGAGCCAATGTGAGAACCTGTGGTATTGGTAAGCAGATTCCCCCTGCCAGCATCTGTTGATCCTATATTCCCTACTCCAAATTTTACGAGGCTCCCAGAACCCTTCGTTAAGCTGCTCTCAACGGCTAGAGCTGATCGCCCTAATTCTTCAACCATTGCTTGGGTCTTTGATTCAGGAGTGCCTGGAGAAAATGAGAAATTAGCAAGGACAGTGTCACTTTCAGGGGTATCAAAAAATTCAAAATTAACTCGTCCTGAAAATAACAAACTGACTGACATGAAAAATAAGCAAAGTGTTGCTAGCACTGTAAACCTTTTGCTCGCATAGGTTCTGGCTACCAATGGAGCAACATAATGGTCTCTAAAATGATTAAAATAAACATCAAATGTTCTTGTCTTAGTTTGATCCTGTTGGCTCATTTTCTTCATTGCATGTTTAAGATGCATCGGAAGAATTAAAAAGCATTCAATCAGGCTTGCAATAATAATTAAGCCTAGAGTAATCGGTATAGGGGCAATGATAGTACCCACATCAGCTTTCACCATGAGAACAGGAAGAAACGCTGCTAGAGTCGTTAAGCATGCAGCTAGCACTGGGTAAAACATTCTTTGGGCACCAATCCTAGAAGCATCTTTATAGTTCATTCCTCTTCGGTGCAAAGTGGTTGTATGTTCAGAAACCACAATGGCATCATCAACAACAATGCCAATTCCCATAATCAGTGCAAACATGCTGATCATATCGAGAGATAATCCGATGAAATACATTCCCCCTAAAGCAGCTAAGAAAGCAACTGGTATGCCTAAAGCCACCCAAATTGCAATTCTACCGTTCAAGAAGACAAATAAAACTAATAGCACTAATACTAGACCAGTGAACCCATTGTCAATGAGCATGTCGATTCGTTGTCTCACGGAATCTGCAAAAACATCGTACACAACTATGTCTAAACTTTGAGGGTATTTCGAAGAAACATTTTCCATATATTTCTCAACTAACTCATGCGAAACAAGTGAATCAGCTCCTTGGGTTCTAAACACAACTAAACCTATTGACGGGCCAGTTTTGTTAATACGGTAGCTAGAGTTTGCTTGAAATGTTTCATGTACATTTGCAATGTCACCCAGATAAAGCTTTTCCCCGGTTGATTTAGATAAGACTTCGATCTTTCTGAGGGCGCTAGGATTTCTTGCCAGTTGTTCGCTTCTTATTTGTCTAGATACCCCCCCTGAATTAATGCTTCCAGATGGTAAATCTATGCTAGAAGCTGATAGTCTTTTAGAAATATCATCTAATGACAGGTCTAATTCTCTTAAATTATCCGACGGCACTTCCACCCAGATTTCTTGATCTCTTGCTCCTTCAAAATCTACACTTGCCAGACCCATATTAATTAAATCATCACGCATTTGACGTGCAAAATATTTCAGTGTTTTATTTGAGAAAGGACCTGAAATGTCAATTCGGCAAACCTCGTCCCTTTGAACCACTTGACTAATTACAGGTTTTTCTATGTCTTGTGGAAAAGTTGATATTCTTGAAATAGCAGATTGAACATCAGTTAGTGCTTTCGACATTGAAGCACTTTGTTTGAAACCTATGGATACTTTGCCTCTGCCTTCGTAGGCAAAAGAGTCAACATCGTTAACATCATTGATAAATCTAACTTCTGGCTCTATTGCATTGATGATATTTTCTTCAACATCTTCTGCACTTGCTCCAGGCCACTCAACATTAACAGTGACTATTTCAATTCCGAAGTCTGGCATCAACTGCCTTTTAAGTTGGCTTAATCCAAAGATTCCAAAGAGAATCATTAGAGCCATTAAGAGATTGCCAGCAACTTTATGCTGACTGAAAAAGGTGATCATGCCTTGGCTTGAATAGTTGGAGTTACTATTATTATTTTGTTGCTTATTCTTTTGGCTAAGATTCTTATACATAGTTATAAAATATTAACCAATACGCCTTCGCCGGCTTCCATTAATTGGTTTGTTATGATCATATCCCCTGTTTGAATATCTGAGCTTTTTTGCACGGTCAATATTGCATTACTCCCATCATATCCAAGGATATTAATAAACTGTTTAGTCAACCGCTGGTCTTTTACAACAAACACATAGGCATCTTCATAAATAGAAGTTTCAGGTACGACAATAACTGAATAATAATTTTTATCAGGCACCATAAGCCTCACAAAAGCACCGGGTCTAATTAAAGCTCTACCGCTGTCTATTAAAGAAAGAGCGGCGTAAACATCAACACCACCCGTATTAGATTTAATCTCAGCTCCAATTCGTGCAATGATTGCTTCGAAAGGTATGGTTTTATTTCCTGCAGTCCAATTAATTGATACCGGCCTTCCTATGATGGAATTCTCATCCTCTAATAACCTACCGTACTGAGCTTTTGAAAGTGAAAACCTGACCTCAAGATTATTAATATCAATAATTTCTCCAATCTTGTCATTAAAAGTACTGACCTGTTTTCCTAAGCTCACTAAAACATCATTAATGACTCCGTCATAAGGTGCGTAGAGTTTAGTGTCTCTTAAGTCTTTCTCCGCCTCTGCGAGAACTATTTCTTGTTGGGTTTTCTCAAGTAAGGCATTATCCCGAAACTGTTCTGAAATTGATCCTTGTATAAATAACTCTTCAGCTCTCTCATAATCTCTCTTCAGAATTTGAAACTTTGCTTTTTCTTCAACAACATCATTTGTATATTCAAAATCATCAATTGTAACTAAGAGCTCTCCTTGTTTGACCACGCCCCCTTCTTTAAAATTATCTCCTACTTGGGTGACTTGCCCACCAACAAATGCTCTTAAATCACTTCTTCTTGATGAAACAATTTCTCCAAAAAGTCTCAATTGAGGTTGTATATCTTGATACTCAGCTTGTTGGGCAGAAACGGGCCAAACTTTCTCTTCGGCAACGATTAATGGTGGATCAAGCTTCGTTGCTGATAGGTAAAAAATAACGAGCACAGTTCCACCCAACAAAATTATTGTTGACTTGGTTGAACGAGGTACTGCAGAAATGTATTTTTTTACTTTATTTATCATTTACATATATATCTATAGGTTCGCTTCTCTCGTATCTTTAGATTCCAAGAGCTAAGGAGTTAGATCCTAATTAAAATAATGATTTTTATCTGCAAGAGTTACAAAAAGTTACATTGGCATTACTTAGAAATAATCATAAATTTTGCTTCACTCTCTGCAATAACAGTCAGGTCAGAAGCAAGTAAAACTCTACCCTGCATAAAAGCCACTCTAGATTTTGTTTTTATACATCTCCCTTCAAGAAGAACTTCATTATTTATTGGTAAGGCTTGTCTATACCTCAGATCGCATTGAGCAGTTTGAGCCACTTGGTTTTTAAGAAATAGCCAATTAGCCATCACGTCATCCAATAGACTAAAAATAATACCTCCATGTGTGGTATTTTGGTAACCGACATGATTTTCTTTGGGGGTAAATCTTCCTCGACATACCTCATCATCATCAATAGTAAACTTTATTTTTAAACCTATAGGGTTATCAGGTCCACAGACAAAACAATTATTGGCATTGAAATCTAACTGTGTCATATCAATCTAAATTGTCTTCCTTGGTCATTACTCTCGATTAGTCCAGCTGTGGTATCTCCAAAATGTGCTGCCAGTATGATTGTCTCAGAATCAGTTAATTCATTAACTAAATTGATTCGAGTTTGATTAGATAATTCTTTATCATCACAAAACATTGTTGACATCTGTGGACACACAACCTGGATAGGGTTATGCAGAATATCTCCAGTTAAAAGACCTTTTCGATTATGGCTACTAACCTCAATACAGCAGTGGCCTGGGCTATGTCCTGGTGATTTAATCAGATTAATGCCAGGCCCCAAATCAATTGACTCATCTATTATTACAGCTTGTCCTGATTCAATGATAGGCAAAATACTGTCTTCATAGACGAGACGTGTGTATTCATCAAAAGGGTTGGTTGTTTCTTTTTTCATACTTTCAATTTCTGTTGATGAAAATAAATATTTAGCATTGGGGAATGTTGGTACCCATCTGTTATTTACAAGTCTTGTGTTCCAACCAACATGGTCTGCGTGTAAATGAGTACACATGACCATATCGATCTCGCTTGGGTGAATACCGTGAACTTTTAAGTTATCAATGTAATTGCTGTCTCTATTATTCCAATGTTTAAGAACGCCTTCATTGGATTTAAAAATTGGGCCCTGACCAATTCTTATTTTGTCATTACCAATACACGTATCAACAAGAATATTAATATTTGGTGTTCTGATAAGGTAGGAATGCATGCTGAGTATAATCATCCTACTGTCATAATTATAAAAGGGATGAGCCCAGTTTTTATGCTGGGAGAACAGTTCTAAATCAATATCAGGAAACGCATTGACCGCTTTAAACGATTCAACGCCGTCTAAAACCTTGTTAACAGATATGTCGCCAAAATGAAGGGTCTTCATAAAAGACTAGTGTAATTGATAAATGCTAAAGGTGCTTTATTTAAAATAGATCCCAAACATTTGTTTAAACCAAGTCTGCCTTCGCTTACACACTAGACAAAAAATTAATGCGGCAAAACCAGCAATAAAGCCATCAAATCCTGCAGCATTGATGAGTTCATTTGTATTTGTTCTGACTGGTTGTAACCAAGGTATAGCTCTTGAAGACAATGCAGCAGTTTCTATATCAGCAATTGTTTTTTCAATGGTATTGAGTTGATTCTGTAGTACAACAATATTTTTACTTGCCTCCTCTGCGCTCTCCCTAGAGGCCTGTAGCTGAGATTCATTAGCAACTAATTCCATATTAAGTTGATTGAGTTCAACATTAAGTTGATCGCGTTCAGCGTTAAGTTGTTCTAATTCAGCATTCAGTTGATCTCGTTCAGCGTTTGTTTGGCCAATTGACTCTGGATCGGCATTATTAATAATATTAATTATAGCGTCTTGAATAAAGTCAGTATTAATAGAACTTATGGCATTCTCAGTAGCTGCAATAGAATTCCTTAGTTCATTACCAATTGAAATAGACTCCTCTACTTTCATCCTCGATGAAGTTCCGTCGCCCTCTGCTAATGTTAATGAGGCAACTGTTCTTTCATAATCAGCTCTTGCATTCTTTAACGGCCCTTGTGACATCTCCTCTGGCGTTATGAAAGCTAGGAAAACAAATATAGTTGCAAACAGAATTGTTAAATCTGTAACTTTAGTTAATTGTTTTAAGAACGGTTTAAACATACTTATAGATTGTAGCCTAAATAAAAAAAAAGGGCCCTTTGAAAGAGCCCTTTCTTATGCTTTTAAGAATTTAAAAACTTAAAAAGCTTATTTCCCATTTACATACCGCTTCGGCCGTACATACCTGAGAGAATTGCAAGAACGATGATACCAACAACACCGTTATCACCTAGAGAATTGATCAAATCGATCAAATTTCCCAATACAGCGCCTACAAATGGTACATCACCAAATACAACGCCAGCGGCAACACCGAGTGCTACAAGAGCAACTGCGATATCTGTTAGTTCTCCAATCCAACCTTTGATTTTACCCATGATAAAATCCTCCCCTAATTAAGGTTAATTTTATAATTCCCTTATAAACAATAAATTATTAATAAGGACATTTGATATAACCAAAAGCTAGAGTATGAGTCAAAAACAGGTTGATTATTTGTTTTTTTACAACATTTTCACAATGCTTTGAAAGAGGCCATGGAGATAGATTTTAGGGGAATAATGAATTATTGGTGTAACAGTTATAATGCATTAATACAAAGATAAAGTATTGATTTGATTACTGTTTTTTATTTATTTTTAAAAAAAAGCGAAATAAACCCTTTATAAGAATATCGTCGCGCTTTTTAGACTCATTCTAAAATGATTTTTCCTCTGAATTACTAAAAACTGGTGGTGGCCAGAGGTGGAATCGAACCACCGACACGCGGATTTTCAGTCCGCTGCTCTACCGACTGAGCTATCTGGCCACAAGTTGCGAATATTCTATAGAAAAATACTCAATTGATAAATTAATTCTTATTCTGGAGGAATATATTCTTTTGGTTTTGTTGAGCCTTCTCCAAAAAAGAATTTCTGCAGCTCCTCATTAAGAAATCGTCTAGCTTCTGGGTCAAGCATGGATAATCTATTCTCATTAATTAACATTGTTTGATGTTCTAACCATAATTGCCAGGCTTCTTTAGAAATTGATTCATAAATCTTCTCACCTACCTCACCCGGGTATGGTGGTCTTTCAAGGCCTTCTCTATCTTCTTTGTAATACTGGCAGTAAATTATTCTTTCCATGAGTTTTTATTTTAATTGATTAATTAATGATTTTACTGGTTTCGGAACACCTAGTTTACTAATTTGTTTTTTGGTAAACCTAACATGATGATCTTCCAAGGCCATAGTATTTTTGATATCAATAACAACTGGTGTAATTTCTAAATCAAAATGACTAAAACCATGATTTATTATTTTGCCATATTCTATTTTTTTTATGTCTTGGCTAATATTATTACACCATTGCTCTATATTTTTATTGGAATCTAGCTCTGGAAAGGACCATAAGCCACCCCATATTCCTTTATTTTCTCTCTTTTCTAAAAGGATGTTATTGTCTTGATCCTTCAAGATAAGAAAAAAAACTGTTTGTTTTGGCTTCTTCTTTTTTATTGTTTTGGTGGGCAATAAACTGACTAAGTTCTTCTCGAAAGCTTTGCAATTCTTTTTCACCGGGCATATTTCACATTGAGGTTTTTTTGAGGTGCAAATAGTCGCGCCAAGATCCATTATAGCTTGGGTGTAAAGACTATAATCTTTCTCTGGCAAGCACTCTATCGCAAGAGACCATAGTTTATTATTAGTTTTGCTTAACTTTAGATCTCCACTGATGTTAAAGAATCTCGTCAAAACTCTTTTAACATTACCATCTAAAATCGGACTAGGTGCAATGCTAGAAAGCGATAATATAGCGCCAGCTGTTGATCGTCCTATTCCTGGTAATGCTATTAATTCCTCAAGTCTCTTTGGTATTTGCCCCTTATATTGATCAAGTATAATTTTTGCGCTCTTGTGAAGATTTCTAGCTCTCGAATAAAACCCTAAACCTGACCAATGACTCATGACCTGATCTTCGCTTGCTTCAGCAAGGCTTGTGACTGATGGAAATGTTTTTATAAACTTCTTAAAATAAGGTATGACAGTAATTACTTGGGTTTGCTGCAACATAATTTCTGAAATCCAAGTCTTATATACGCTAGGATCTTGCTGCCATGGTAAGTCTTTTCTTCCATGAGCATGCCACCATTTTAAAAGTGGTCTTGAAAATTTAATGTGGTGCGTGGATCCCAAAAACTTTTAACCGACGATCTTTGTGGCGCCAATAAAAGCTGTAATGAAAATTAAAATATAAGTTGCGTGCACCCATCTAAGAGTGAGGTCCATTCCTCCGCTAATTGAAGATTCTATTTCTGGACTAGATCCCTCTGTTGCTAATCTTTCATAGGCTAAACCTAATGGAAAAAATGCAATTTCAATCCCAAGTATAGTTAAATTCACCAAGCCGTATAAACCAACCTTCAGGGCCACTGAATTGGCTTCATAGGGCCCAAAGCCAAGATAGGACGATACAGCCACTATTATCAGGCCAACCCCCAGAGCAACTAAAATAAATCGATTAATTTTTGATAATTGTTGTCCCCATGGTTTATTTAAGTTTGCTGCGCCCCCAACATTAATCACCAACCACGCCAGTGTAAATAACCACATCATTGTTAAAGTTATTGGAGATGGATCAATATAACCAAGTGTCTTAGATAATTGCACACCGAAAGGTAGCGCCATAACCCACATGACTCTAGGTAGTAACTCTATCTTCAAGGCCATTTCTAACATTTGAAATCTAGCCTCTACTCCAAGATTTGGATCTGTTGATTTTTTTGAGCAAAGCATTACTCCCACATCAGTACCAAGCCAGAACACAAACATACAAATGTGCAAGAATTTCCATATCTCATACTCAGCCATTGTATAAACCCCCGCTTATTATTAACTTGCTTTAACTTCCGGCTCGACTAACTCACCGTCCTCTTGCCAAATATATAGTTCTCCTATGTACATGGCTAAAGTAGCTTGTATTTCTTCTGAAGCATTGTCAGCCTCTAAGGCTTCTAGATTTCTTTGTGCTAACTCTATTGCTCTTGGAACTCGCCAGTCTCTAAAAGCTCTACTCTGCTCCATGTTGATTGAAACACGGGTTTCATCCAAATATTCTTCCGTCACAGTAACATTAGTGCCAGACCATGAAAGTCTTATTTCAGACATCTTCCTCTCCTTAAATTAAGCTACCTATGATTATCATTTAATGAAAATAATTTGACAACTCTTTATCAAGTATAAACTTTGATATATTCTACATTTAATTAACTTATTTTAGGGAACAAGACTATGAGACCTCATGTAGAACTAATACAACAAAGTGACCTTTGTTGGCACCCTGCTGAACTTCACGCAGGCACAGGAAGAGTAATGCAAAGAAACCTCTCTTATGATGAAGAAGATGGATCTTGTTCAACAAAACTATATTTTGAAACTGAATGGGATCGTCCTGCTGGTTATCATGAAGCTGACACAGAATGGTTTGTCTTAGAAGGTAAAGTAAAAATGGGAGACCAAATTTTTGGTCCGGGAATGTATTGGCGAGCACCGGCTGGTTTGAAAGTTCCTGCCATTAGTGTTGATAAGGGTGCTGAAGTTCTTATTTTTAGAGAGTATGGTGATTGGGGCTTTTCAGTTTCTGAAACAGATAAGAGTGATTTTATTCCTGAAGGGGGCAACACTGCCTCAGAAGAGCCTGGTAAATTAACTGTTTGCGATTCCACAAAAATGGATTGGATGGATAATATCTATGAAGGTGATACACAGCGTTTTTTACAACTCAAAATTCTCTACCATGATCCGTCTCCCGAGGACCAGAATGAAAAAGGATTTATTACTATGCTTGGATGGGCGCCACCAGGATGGACAGATGATAGACTCATACATCATCCCATTTTTGAGGAAGCTTATACTTTAACTGGGCATCTTGATTATAATTTTGGACGTTTCACACCTGGGACTTATTTTTTCAGGCCAGCAAAAGTGAAGCATGGCCATTTTATTACGGGTGAAGAAATGGGAGCAAGTTGGATCTTTAGGCTAGATGGAGCTCTAATTAACTGGGTTACTCTTAATTCAGAAGTTATTGTCAAAGGTGATGCTGTTAACTATGATCCAGAAACTCAAGCACCAGTAATGGCTGGAATTCCAGTTAGGTCTAAATCAACAGGGCCATGGGATTTAGATGGTCAATAATCTCTAGGTTATTAACCTCATAATAAAGTAAAGCTGATGAGTGGCATAATCGACATTGTGGTTAATCTTTTTACTCCACAGGAAGTGGAGCTTGGACAAACAGGCCTGGACGAAGATTTCAAAAAACAAGTAAGAATGCCAGAAGAGATGAGGGGTGGTGTTACGATCCCTGATTATATTAAGAAAATGGATCAAGCTGGTATTGAAAGGTCATTATTAATTGCTGTCAGGGCTGGTGATATCAAAGTTCCTGAATCTTTTGAGATACCTTATGAAAGAGTCTACGATGTTTGCCGTCAAAACCCAGACAGATTTTCTGGATTGGCTGGTGTAGATCCATTTAGGGGTATGGAAGGGTTAAATGATTTAGAAGCCGCAGTTAAAGAATATGGTTTTGTTGGTGCTCACCTATACCCTCATTGGTGTGAGTTACCACCAAATCACCGGAAGTATTACCCTTATTATGCAAAATGTTGTGAACTTGGAATACCCATCATGATGCAAGTTGGACATAATTTAATTTATTCAAAAAATAGAAGACTTCCCAGTGTTGGCAAACCAATATATTTGGATCAAGTAGCCATTGATTTCCCAGAGTTAAAGCTTATTGGTATACATATTGGTATTCCTTGGACTGAAGAAATGATATCGATGTGCTGGAAACATGAGAATATTTATACGGCTGGCGATGCTTACGCACCTAAATATTGGCCGGAATCCTTTGTTCATTATGCTAATTCATATGGAAAACATAAAGTCATGTTTGGAACTGACTGGCCTGTTATCGATCCGATAAGAGCAGTTGATGAATTTAATAATCTAAATTTTAAAGATTCATCTAAAAAACTAGTTCTCCGAGAGAATGCGATTCAAGTATTCAACTTGGATAAATAGAGTGGAATCAAACATTCAATTACCTAATACCTATAGACACCTATCAATACCCGAAGGTATTCGTTCCGCAATGTCGAGGAACCCAAGTAAAACTGCCTATAAACATGGAAACAAAAAAAGAACCTATAAGGATTTGGTCCAACGAATGGATAGGATCTCTTCTGGGTTACTGCATCATTTAAACCCCTCTGAAGGCCATGTTGCTATAGTCGCTAGTAATTCTATTGAATATATGGAGATAGTCTTAGGGGCCTCTCAAGCTGGTATACCCATAGCTACAGTGAACCCCAAATTATCTGACAAGGAAATTAAGGCAATATGTGATGATGCTGAAGCTAAGATCCTGTTTATGGACCAGGCATCGTATATGGCTCTAGAAAATGTTGTTTTCTCAACAGTTGAAAAAATTATTGTGATTGAAAGCGACCTTGAGGATTGGATTAATATCAGCAAACCTCTCAAAGAAAGTCCGGTTGTTATGGAATGGGATGTGTTCACCATGCCTTACACCTCAGGAACAACTGGAAAACCTAAAGGGGTTCTGGTGCCACATCGCTCAAGAATCCTAACTTTATTTGGAATGGCGGTTGAGTATGGTTGTTACTCTCCTGATGACCGTTTTCTAGCTATTGCACCCATGTGTCATGGAGCCGGTATGATTTTCTCTTTAGCTCCTATCTTCTTTGGTGGTTATGCAGAAATAATGGATTCTTTTGACCCAGAGGTTGTTTTAAAAACAATGAAAAATGACAATATTACCGGGTTTTTTGGAGTGCCAACACATTTCCATGGCATTCTTAGTCTTGAGCAATCTATTCTTAATAATACGAAATCTCATCAACTTAAATCAATCATTTCTAATGCTGCAGCTCTGCCCCAACAGGTAAAAGAACAAATTATTGAACACTTCGGTGCAGGCCTACTTCATGAAACCTATGGGTCAACAGAGGGAGGGATTATCTCTAATTTAAGGCCTGATGATCAACTCAAAAAGTTACAATGTGTGGGGCAAGCGTTTCCTTGCACAGAAATTAAAACCCTTACAGAGTCAGGAAATATCTGTGCACCAAATGAGGTCGGTGAATTGTTCTCTACGAGTCCTTATCTATTTAATGGTTATTGGAAAAGGCCTAATGACACAAAAGAAGCCTTAGTTGATGGATGGTTAACAGTGGGTGATATGGCTAAACAAGATGAAGACGGTTACTTGTATATCGTTGATCGAAAAAAAGATATGGTGATTTCAGGTGGGGTGAATATTTACCCAAGAGAAATAGAAGATGTTTTATATAACCACCCCAATATACAAGATGTTGCAGTTATTGGAGTTCCAGATGAAAAATGGGGGGAATCTTTAAAGGCATTTATTGTTACCCATAATCCTAATGCACTAAAATCGGAAGAAGTACTTGCATTTTGTGAACAGAATATTTCTAAAATTAAAACGCCAAAAATTATCGAATTTATAGACTCAATTCCTAGAAATGCTAATGGTAAAGTTCTAAAAACAACCTTACGAAAGGACTCTTGATGAGCGAAAAAAAAATCACCGTTAAGTTTTATTTTGACTATAGTTGCCCTTGGACATACTTAGGTTTTAAGCGACTTATACAAACGGCAACTAGAACCGCGTCAATCATTGAATGGAAGCCAATTAACCTAGATATAATTAAGGAACTACTGAATAAGCCGACACAAACTACACCTGACTATGTAGCTGATTATCGTACAAAAGACCTACAAGATTGGGCATCTTACTGCAGTCTTGATATTAAAGAACATAAAAATTTAGATCACAGCGTGTCCCTTAAAGCATCTAGGGGTGCTTTAGCTGCAATAACTGAAAACACCATTGCTGAATACAGCGCAAAAGTGTTTAAAGCATTTTTTAGTGACATGGCTGATATTGCTGATAGTGAGATTCTAATTGGGATTGCCAAACAATTAGATATGGATATAGACAACTTTAGATTGACTATTGAAAGTGAAAAAAATCATGACATCATATTACAGAACACTAATGAACTTATAGATAAAGGTGGTTATGGTAGCCCCACAATGGTTGTTGAAAACCAAATATTTTTCGGTAATGATCGAATGAATCTAGTCGAATTTGCTATTGGTCAAGCGAGTGGTAAAGTTCTTGTATTGCCAGGACAACATAACGCTTAGAGAAAAGTTTATGATACATTTATTCTATGGACTCCAACATAAAAACTAACAGAAGAAATTTTTTACTTGGAACAACTTTTTCAAGTTTAACGCTTAACTACTCTTCCTCAATTCTTGGGCAAGCATCAACACCTTATAGAGCATGGGAAGACTTGGCTCGAAAAAAATGGACATGGGATAGTGTCACTCACTCCACACATGGCACCAACTGTACAGGACAATGTGCTTTCAATGTTTTTGTAAAGAATGGCGTTGTTTGGAGAGAGGAACAGCAAGGAGAGTATGGTGCATCAAGTGATGCCCCGGACTATGGACCGAGAGGCTGTCAAAAGGGATTAAGTCATTCAAGGTATATGTATGGCAAGCAAAGAATCTTGTACCCCTTAAAGCGTATTGGTGAGCGAGGCGAAGGCAAATGGGAAAGAATTTCGTGGGACCAAGCGATGCTAGAAGTGGCAGATAAATTTATAGATCATAATCTTGAAGATGGGCCTGAATCGATCACCTGCGGACTAGGCACACAAATGGTAATGAAAAGGGCTTCTTATGCGAGCTTACTTAGATTTGCCAATATTAGTGGGGTTCAAATGCCTGAAGCCTTCGCAGGAGTTGGTGATTTATTTTCTGGAGCACAAATTACCTTAGGGCATGTAACACTGGGTAATACCATGGCAGAAATCTATAAGTCCAAATGTTGTCTGATATGGTTCTGTAACCCTGCAGTGACTCGTATTCCTGACGCTCATTTCTTTTGGGAAGCAAGATATAATGGAACAGAAGTTATTTCAATTTCTCCTGATTTTAATGCCACAGCAATGCATGCAAGTAAATGGTTAAACCCCAATCCAGGCAGTGATATTGCTTTAGCAATGGCAATGGTGAAAACCATACTGGATGATAAAACCTATGATGTAAAATACATCAAGGAACAATCGGATCTCCCTTTTCTTGTAAGAAAAGATAATTATAAATACATAAGAGAAACCGACATCCTGGATAGCCCAGAAACAAGAGATAATTTGTTTTATTTATGGGATAACAACACTGATAGTTTTATAGCTGCTCCTGGGACAGGAACACCTCCGCCTCCACCTCCAGGCACCCCTGAACATTTAATACCACCAATGCCCTCTATTGATCTTGGTGAAATTGATCCGGCATTGGAAGGTGAGTGGGTTATTGAAACTAAAGATGGTCCTGTAACTGTTACCACTGTATTTGAGCTCACTAAACAAAGAGCCTCGGAACATACTCCAGAAATGGCTCAAGATATTACTGGCATTAATGCTGAGGTAATAAGAGAAGTAGCAAGAAAATTTGCAGAGGCAAAACCCGGCATGATTTATGCAGGTTATAGGGCCTCCAAGTATTTACATGGGGATTTGCTCCAAAGAGCTTTCTTTTTATTATTATGCATTACTGGTAATACTGGTAAAGAAGGGGGCGGCCTCACCATTACTAACCTAGCAAAAGATGATGCTGTTTTTCCTTTTGCCATGAAAAACCCTATAGCTGCCTTTAGAGTTGCTACTCTCTCAAGATGGGATTATGTCCATGGGAACATGAAAGAACTAAATAAAGAAGTCTATGGCGAAGAATTGGCAGAGGAGTATGACCGATACTTTCAAGAATCAACAGATAAGGGTTGGTTTCCTGACTATTCAAAAGTCCCCTGGAAAATGGGCATGTTCTCAGGCACTAACGCGGCCAGTTGGCGTTCATCAGGTCAACATTGGAGAGAAAATGCATTTGGCAAATTAGAAACAATTGTTACCTTTGCAACTGATATGGGCACAACTGCAATGTATTCTGATTATGTTCTACCTATTGCACACCATTATGAACGACATGATTTTCATTTAGAGCCTAGAACTCCTTATATGCAAGTAATTGATAAGGCGGTTGAACCACTTGGGGAGTCGGTAGATGACTGGACGGCTTATGAAAAATTATCAAAAGCAATTGCTCAAAGAGCAATAGAAAGAGATATCAAGCCGATTGATGATAATGTGGTTGGCGTTCCTTTTAAACGAGATTTTAAGAACTTCCATAAAGACTACACTAGTGATGGCTCAATTCGTTCAGTCAAGGATGTTATTGAATTTCTTCTTAACAACTCAAGCGGTATACAAAAAATAAGTTATGATGAGCTCGCTGAGAAGGGTTTTTCAAGAAATAAAGGCTCTGAAACAACAGTTCATAGTAAAGAGTCCCCTTATTACTCAGAGATCTGGGAAAGCGTTAACCATAAAGTTGGGTATAAAACGCTCACTCATCGACAGCAATTTTATATTGATCATGATTGGTTTTTTGAATTTGATGAGGTTCTACCACGTCATAAAGATCCCTTGGTCAATGAGGGTTACCCAATGAAAATGCTCATGGGTCATGCTCGTCATGGAATACATAGTATGTGGAGAGACGACAGTTTTCTGCTAAGCCTTCAGAGAGGTGAGCCTGATGTCTATGTTAACCCTGATGACGCACAAAACAAGGGTGTTAGTGATGGTGACTTAGTTAAAGTGTTTAGTATAGCGGGTTCTTTTATAGCACAAGCTCATGTGACCTCTGCCATGGGGCCCAATATGATGTATATGTATCATGGTTGGGACCCTATGATGTTTAGGAATAGACAAAACTTCAGCGCTGTTGTTCAAACTGGTGGTTTAATTAAACCCACTTCGTTAGTGGGAGATTATGAACATCTAGGATGGAAGCCTTTTGCCTATGAGCCCAACCATACTTTTCATGATTACACTTGTGATTTTGAGAGATATATTGAGACCTAAGAAGATAGTGCACTTATCAATTAGCCGTTTATTAAATAAAGCAACTCTCATTCTTTTATTTCTATCTTGTGCTTCATATGCACAATGGTCAGAACCACCTTCAGAAGAAATCGTGATTCGCGGTGGTTGGTTGTTCGATGGCATCAGCGACACACGAAGACTCAACAAAGGTATTGTGATTCGTGAGGGGAAAATTGTTGAAATTGATGCAAATATACAAGGGGGAAATCTTTCAGGAGCTAACGTAATAGACCTGACCGAGTCAGAAACAATTCTACCTGGCATGATTGATCTGCATGCACACTACAATTTTGATCTCGTCGATGTAGGTCGTGTGGAAGAAGTTGTCAATAACGGCATCATTTTCTTAGCAAACGGAGTGACGTCAACCTGGTCAGCAGGTGAATACTATCCTGAGCGTGTCCTTAGACAGCGAGATCTAATAGATAGTGATAAAGCAATCGGTCCGAGGCTTTTCGCTTCAGGCCCTTATTTTGGTGGATTTAGATGCGAATATAGCGTTAAAACTGCGGCAGATAATTGCTCTGCTTGGCCAAATGACATTACAGAAGAGGAAATGCGAGCTGAAGTGGATAAATGGGCTGCACGGGGTGTTATCAGCATCAAAATTAAACAAGCAACTCCCGGTGAAACCAAAATTGTAATTGAGCAAGCACATAAACACGGTATGACAACAACAGGGCATTTGGCCAATTACGAATGGGAATACGATGTGCACCCAAGAGATGCGATCTTGATGGGTTTGGATCGTCTGGAGCATCAGATTACATTGGGTAGCGGCGGTCAAGACAGTGCTGATATGGAGCAAATGATTGATCTGATTCTACAATACCAGGTGTATTATGACGCCAACCTGCAGATGTATGGTGGAGTTAACCTACGAAAAGAACTTGGTGCAGATATGATTTGGACGAATGAAGCAAAATACTTCACCCCCTACGCACAAACTTTACTTGAGAAACGGGGTGAGCCACTGCCAGAATCAGACGTGATTGAATATGCACAACGCGTGCTTGAACTGAACAGGCTTTATGAATCTGGCGGTGAGAATCTCCTGATTGTGGGTACCGATGAGCCTGTCTATACAACTTTATTGCCTGGGTTTGCATTTCATCGAGAGCTCTTGGCAATGGTACATGCAGGTTTACCAAACATTGCAGTACTAAAAGCAGCAACAATTAATGGTGCAAGCGCTCTTGGTATTGCAGACAAACTTGGCTCCATAGAACCTGGAAAACTGGCTGATGTCCTCGTTATCAAGGGTAATCCATTTGAAGATATTAAGGTTACACGGAATATCAAATTAGTGATTAAAGGTGGTGAAATATATTACCCAGAGATGTTACTAAAGTCAGCTGAGGGCATGATCGGACCCCAAGGGCCAGATGACCATGCTGATTGGGAGCTGCATATTAAACCACTTAGACCAGCAAATTGAGATCCAGTGAGTTAGTTCAAATACCTAGGTAAATAAGCGTCGTTTAAAACACATCTTCTCTAGGTACGGGCTTCAAGAATAGAAAAATAAGAGCCGCAGCAATTATTGGTATGATTCCTACTATTGTGTATCCCATATTCCAGCCATAATCAGTTGCTGCATATGTAATAGCTAAAGGTCCCAAACCGAAGCCTAAATTAATAGCTAATGTTCCACAAAAACTAGCTCCTGTTGCTCTAACTTCTGCAGGGAAATTTTCAGCAATAAAGGTTGCCATGACCGCATAAGCACCATAAAAAAACAAAGTCATTAATCCATAACTAATCAGCACCTTATTCCAAGAATCAGCCATCCATATTAAATAAATAAAAGCTAGGCCTCCAAGCAATGCCCATAAAATAATAGTATTTCTTCTTATTAATAAGAACTCTCCCACGATTGCAGCAGCAATATAACCAAAAGACCCTATGCCATATGAAAGCCCAACTATCTTGATAGCATCTACAATCTCCCAATTCCTTGCTTGTGTAAAATAAAGAACCAACATTAATGTGCTTCCATAAGCAAAAGCATAAAGAAATTGGCCTGAAAATAAGAGCAGTGATTTTTTTCTATACTTGTCAGAAAATAAAACCATAGTACTGGGCTTTGGCTGATTCTCAGTTTTCTTATTTTGAGCCTCAAGCCATACTTTTGATTCTGGTAAATACTTATGAATAACCCAACCATAAGGCACAAATAAAAAGGCTAAGAGAAATGTATATCTCCAATTAATGCCTAAATTATCAATCATAAAGACCACCAATATTGAAGCAAAGAACCAACCTAACGGAAAACCAATTTGTAAAATACCTGTAAACAAACCTCTAAATCGTGGTGGAGAAGACTCTGTAACCGTGGTCAGTGTAATAGGAGACTGCGCTCCTGCTGCAGTAAACCCAAGAGTTCTAGCAATTAATACTGATAAGGTATTAGGAGCAATAGCTAGAAAACCAACAAAAATAGGAGTCAAAAATGTTGAAATTAATAATGATTTTTTTCTACCAATACGATCAGTAAGCACTCCAACTTGGGTACAAAGTATTCCGGATATAAAAAATGTAATCGCTACATACCAACCCACATCTGTTAGATCCCATCCAAAATCTTCTTGAAATTTTTCACTTACCAAAATAAAAATAGAATGATCTAAATTGGCAAAAGTTACGCCAATCAAACAAATAAAGAAAATTTTATATGCGCTCGCTGGTATCTCTGAGAAGGATAATATCTCTTGTTTCTGAGTGTTTTGATTTGTTGGTGATTGATTCATTGAAACCTCATTTGGATTTGTAGATTGATTAAGGACTATAATACTGTTTATAAATAAAGAACAAATAGTAACAAGTTAAAGAGATTATTTTTAGTAATTCAACTAAGGGGTAAATTATGACACTTCAATATACCGCTGTGGGTATACAAAATGAGTCGCATATGGCGACAAGCATTGATGACTACTGGAAAGACCTTGAACGTCTTCAAACCAGCATTGGCTATGCAGTATGGAACTGCAGCCTAGACCTACCTGTGAGATTAGTTTCGGTTTCTGAGGGCGGAATAGGTGGTTGGTGTCTAGGTGGAGGTGATGAGCATATTCGTATTTCTAGAGAAGTGGTGCCAGAAATTCCAGGTAAAGAAACAGAATTTCTGGGGGCTATATGTAAAGAGTTTAATATTTATCTTATTGCCCAAATGATCGCCAAAGCTCCTGATTTGATGAAAGACAGAATATTCAATATAGCCTTTATGATTGACCCTAATGGTGACGTGATACACCAACATATAAAAACGTCTTTTTATCAAAGAGAAACAAATACTGCCCCAAGTGATATATGGAACCTGTATTTAGAGAAATATGGTGATGATCCAGAAAAACTTCTTGATGTTCTTTATCCAGTTGCTAAAACTGAAATCGGTAATATTGGAACATTGATTTGTGCTGAGGGTAGTTACCCAGAAGCTGCCAGGGGTTTAGCTTTAAATGGAGCTGAAGTTATATATCGATCTCAATACCCTGAACCATGGATGGGTAATAAAATGAACCAAATTCAAAATCAATCACATGCTATTTTTAATACATGTTATGTGCTTGCTCCAAATATCGGAGGCATATATATGCCCGGAATGGATGACTTTAAAATGAGCAATGGTCGTAGCCAAATTATTGACTATCGTGGACAAATTATTTCTGAATATTTAGGTGGAGGCGAGGCTCTTGTTAGCGGCATCATTAATATTGATGGTTTGAGAGATTTTCGCGTAAGGGGGCAGTGGCAAAATTTAGCAAAAGATATGAGAGTTGAGGAATATAAAGTGATCTACGATGCAATGATGGCAAAAGGAGGTATTTACCCTAGGAATTTATGTATGGACGAACCGCCATTTACAGAAGAAGATCAATTGGAATTAGTTAAACATCAAGTGAACAAAATGGTCAAAATGGGGGTGTATTCGCCCCCAGATAACTGGGAACCTTATGAAGTTAGTGAATCAGTTCAAAGCCGTATCGATAAAGCAAAAGATATTAGTTAATGGTCAGATTTAGAGAATGACTAAAAAGTTAAACATTACGCGGCGTGATTTTATGAACGGTGTAGCTATGAGTTTGACTGCAGGCACTGCATTATCACCTCTTGAACTACTCGCCATGAGTCATCAATCCAGTGCTGATGCATTATATCCACCTGAACTCATCGGTATGCGAGGCAGTCATCCTGGTTCATTTGAAGTTGCACACGCCCTGGCTAGAAATGGTGCACGTTGGACAGAGCCTACTGATCAGACTGATCGTGATTATGATCTTGTGATTGTTGGAGGAGGTATTTCAGGTCTATCGGCAGCGTATCTCTACAAGCAACGTCATGGGAAGAATTCAAGAATATTAATTTTAGATAATCATGATGATTTTGGGGGTCATGCAAAACGTAATGAGTTCACTGTTGATGGCAAGCAACTGATTGGCTATGGAGGCAGTCAATCTATCGCTGACCCAAGCAGTTGGTCTCCTGTAGGGAAGAAACTACTCAAAGATGTAGGGGTTCACACCGAGCGTTTTTATGATTATTTTGATCGTAATTATTTCAAAGATCGAAAACTAGGTCGTGGTCTGTATTTCAGTCGTGATCAATATGGCAAAGATTATGTATCAGATAATATTTTGGGAGCCAAAATAAAAGATAATGAACAGGAGATCATTGACCTTATTAATGCCTACCCTATTGCTGAAGCTTCAAAAACTGCTCTGATTAAATTACTGAGTCAAACAGAGAATTACCTCCTAGGGATGGGGTCTCAAGAGGATAAAATTAATCTGCTTAGACAAACAAGTTATAGTGATTTTTTAAGAAAATACGTCAATGTTTCTGAAGAGGTTGTATTGCTCTACAGAGATATGTCTCGAGGTCTATGGGGCATAGGGTGGGATGCATTATCTGCTTTGGATGCCTATAAATCAGATATGCCTGGAACACTGGGTCTTAACCTCAAAATAGCCGAACAAAGCTATGAGAGGGATGAGCCTTATATTTTTCATTTTCCAGATGGTAATGCAGGGTTTGCTCGATCAATTGTCCGTGAGTTAATACCTAGCGCTATTTCAGGCACAACCATGGAAGATCTTGTGAAAGCAAGAGTTGATTATGCCGGGCTTGATTTGGACTCATTAAAGGTTCGTATCAGATTAAACTCTACGGCTGTTAAAGTAGAGCATACGCCAAGTGAGAAGTCAGTCGATGTTACTTATATCAAGGATGGAAGCCCATATCGAGTGAGAGGAGCCCATGTGATCATGGCATGCTACAACAATATTATTCCAGATATTTGTCCCGAGGTGCCTGATGCACAGAAGGAAGCCATTGCTTATGCCACAAAAATGCCGTTAGTGTATATCAGTGTTGCTGTTAGGAATTGGAATGCATTCTCAAATCTTGGATACCGAAGTTTCTATATCCCACAACCCAGTTTAATGCATTCGTTTGGTCTTGATTTTCCAGTCAGTATGGGAGGTTACAATTTCACCCAAAATCCAGACGAGCCGACTGTTATTCATGGTACTCATGTACCCCTAGACCCGGATAAAGGGCTGAATGCTCGAGAGCAATGTATAGCTGGAAGAACTAGGTTATATGAAATGAGTTTTGATGATTTTGAGAAAAACATTGTTAGCCAAATGAGTGGTGCACTGCGTGACGGTGGATTTGATGCAGAGCAAGACATAGCAGCAATTACAGTTAATCGATGGCCACATGGTTATGCCTACGAATATCTTGATTATTCTGATCCTGTGGAATTCAGCCCAAGCAATGGGCCGCACATTGCTGGCCGAGCACAAATTGGACGTATTTCAATAGCTAACTCAGATGCCTCGGCTTACGCTTATCTTATTGGCGCTATAGATGCTGCTGATCGAGCAGTCAACGAACAGTTAATGTTATAAAATCCAGTTATAATAATTTTTATGTTCTGGAAACTGATAAACCCAATTACGATTGCGATAGCAAATTCATTCTTACATGGATTAATAAGTGCAAATGTAGTTGTCTTATATTTTAAGGGGGTTAAAACTGGAAAAGATTATGCCATTCCTGTTAGTTATCTTGAAAACCCAGAAGGTAGACTTAGCTGCATAACAGATCGACCATTTATTTGGTGGAGAAACCTAGTCAATTTAGAAAAAATAAAGCTCTTATATAAAGGTAACATGATTGAAGCTAAGATTGATGTTGAGTTTGAGGATAATAAATTAATTGCAGATCAACTTGAGGCAATTTGTAAGCACAGCAGGGTTTCTGGTTTTTTTGCTGAAGTGGGTTATAAGCAAGGTAGGCCTATAAGACAAGATGTAGATAAAATAGCATTAGAGATGGTGCTAATGCGACTAATAATTTCTTAAGGATTTACTTATTTCTTGGGGTGTATACCCCAGACTCAATAAGCTTTTTGATTGTCTTTTTAAAGACTTCTCCAGCATCTTCATGATTCATTGGAGGTAGGTTTTTTGGCCATATTTCTTGATCATATATTTTTCTATAAATCTCGGTCTTCAAGTAGGGAATCCAATTTTGAAACTTTGCATTTTCTCTATAGTATCGAAGTGCATCAATATTAATTTCAGATGCGACATAACTGTCGCCCACGATTTGGTTATGGGCTAAAACTGTCCCCTTATAATCAATAATTGAGGAGCAACCACCGAGAGCACCATCAATCACTGTTGGGTCCTCGCCTTCGTTTCCAGGCATAATCAGTGACCCAGAATTAGGTGCAACCATATAACAGGTATTGTCAATTGCTCTGGAACGATTTTGAACCTCAAAGATTTCTCTTGAAACCCATGGCTCCGGCAATGACGCTCGATAAAGAATTTCTGCTCCATTCATAGCAAATGCTCTGAATGATTCTGGGAAAGAACCCTCTACACCAACCGTGCCTGCTATATTGCCAATCTTGGTCTTGGCAACAGGGAAAAACGCTTCAAGGCTATCTCCGTGTTGCTCAATCCATTGATCATAAACATCGTGAGGCGTTGTCGAGTGTTCAACAAAGACAACAATGTTTTTATGGTGTTTATAAATAACATCTCCATTGTCATCAATAATAAAAACTGTATTGAAGAAACGATCTGGGTAATCTGGTAATTTTTCTTTTAGTTGCCCAATAATAAAAGTATTTTTACTCTTAGCGTATTTACCCAAGAAATCAGTTTCAAACCCTGGAATCTCGGCTGCCATATTCTTAGCGTAGTCAGCTTGATCCAAATCCATTATTTCATCAACAAAACCCTGAATTGCCCCCTCCCCTAGAGCAATAAGCCTAACAGGAAGCTCTAAAGAGCACATGTGAGTTACCATATCTATCATGTTGCCAATATGGTTTAAGTTTCTACTCACTTCTTGGCGAGATGTGACGTGCTTGATCTTAGTTTGGAGTCCTACCGCTAAATATGGATCCATTATTAATACCCTCTTTTATAATTAACTAATGTAATCATCTAGATTTATATTATCAATCCCCGGAACAACAGGCCTAACTAAATCATCAACCTGTTCCATGTCTTTTGTTGCATCTATTCCAACCCTTAATGAAGTTTTGTCTGGCAATGCTGCTCTATCAATTTCCCAAGTAATAAAATCTGAAAATAAATAAACTTTTTCTGCCCGACCCATTCTTGTCCATGTTGCCCATTCAACATCATCCATATTAGATGGGTCTACATCGTCATCAACAATAATTACCCGTTTAGCCATCCAGGATAAATTGAAAAATCCCATGTTAATATTAAACACTTCATTAATAACCTCTTTCGGTTGCAAATCTGATGATTTCTTAATAGCAATAACAAGATGCATTAGTGGGCCTATCTTAGTATCAAAATGAACCACCACATCAGTAACAAATGAAAAAACCTCTTTAATTTTCTGTTTAATCATTTCCGACATTCCATAAACAGTTAGATAACCTAAATTGTTATGTTCCTTGGCTCTGCCAGCCATTAATGAATAAAACATTGCATTGTTCCGCTTAAGAATTGATGTGACCTTACACATCGGCGCTGTTTCAGTTCCATACTGTGCACCAAACTCACCCAACGTATTTTCCACCATATTGTCGAGATCAACGACGGTTTCAATGACCATCTCAGCATCAGCTGGAATAGGTAATCCAGTTTTAGGGCCCAACACTACTTTAACCCCATCCCCTATAATTCCACCGGCCACATCCAGTTCCGAAATATGTTCTGGTGATTTTGAAGCAGCAGCCATTAATAAGGCTGGGGGCGCACCCAAAACCATAGCGACTTTCATTTCTTTATTGTTTTCGCGATGCCAATTATAGCTTTTACGTAGGTCGCTCAGGCCGCTAGCATTAATTAATATGTGTTTCTCGTCAACAATCAGGCATCGATAAAAACCAACATTAATTTCACCTCCTGGTTTTTTGAAAATACCTACTGCTGCTGTAATAAATGGTCCTGTATCTAGCTCAAAAAATGTAGGCACAGGTAAGTCCAATAAATTAATTTCATCATTGGTTAATATGTTTTCTGTTATGGGGCCTGTGTCATTTTGAATATAAGGAATAGGATTAGATATTCCTTGTTGAACTTTTTTACCGGCTTGATCATATGTGAAGCTTTCACTAGCGTCTTCATTAAAAATTAACCCATAACGATCCATGGAAGTAAATATTCCGCCAACTGCTTTATAGTTTGAGCCTTTAATGTTTTCGAATATAAACGCCTTACCTTCCTGCTCTAGTTTTTTCATTATTCCTGGCATTTCAAATTTAGGATTAACCTCTTTTTTGATATGTATGAGGCTCCCTTTTTTATCAAGGATGTTAACAATTTCTCTAAAGGATCTATGCATGTTTAATTTAAATTAATTTGAGGTGATAGCTTACAATAGGCATCAATAATAATCTAATACCTAGAATATTGATTATCAATATCATACTGATATGCTTAGTCTATAAAGTTATTTGGGAGAAGATATGAAAACAAAAGCTGCCTTAGCACTAAACGCTGCTGAAGATTTAGTTATTGAAGAAATAGATTTAGATGGTCCGAAAGAAAATGAGGTTCTTATTGAGGTAAAAGCAACTGGTGTTTGTCATACTGATGCATTTACACTCTCTGGAGATGATCCCGAAGGTATATTTCCTTCAGTCCTTGGACATGAAGGAGCTGGTGTAGTTGTAGAAGTTGGCTCAGGCGTAACCAGCGTAAAGCCGGGCGACCATGTGATTCCCTTGTACACACCGGAATGTCGTGAATGTGACTTTTGTCTAAACCCTAAAACTAATTTATGCCAGTCCATTAGAGAAACTCAAGGACAAGGTCTAATGCCTGATGGAAGCTCTAGATTTTCTCTTAACGGCAAAGAAATATTTCATTATATGGGTTGCTCAACATTCTCAAACTACACCGTATTACCAGAAATTGCTGTTGCCAAAATTAGAGAAGATGCTCCCTTTGATAAAGTTTGTTATATAGGTTGTGGTGTCACTACTGGTATAGGGGCTGTTGTTTTTGATGCAAAAGTTGAAGCCGGTTCAAATGTTGTCATATTTGGATTGGGTGGCATAGGCCTTAATGTAATCCAAGGAGCAAATATGGTTGGAGCCAATAAAATAATTGGCATTGATATTAATGAGGATAAGGTTGAGTTAGCTAGAAAATTTGGTATGACTGACTTTATAAACCCTAAAACTACAAGTGATATAGTTGAAAATATATTAGATCTCACCAATGGTGGGGCAGATTACTCATTCGAATGTATAGGTAATGTAGAAACCATGAGACAAGCTCTGGAATGTTGCCATAAAGGATGGGGAGAGTCAGTGATTATAGGTGTCGCTGGAGCTGGTCAAGAAATATCAACTAGACCATTTCAACTGGTAACAGGCAGGGTATGGAGGGGTACGGCCTTTGGTGGTGCCAGAGGACGAACTGATGTTCCTAAAATTGTTGATTGGTATATGGATGGCAAAATTAATATTGATGATCTGATAACTCATAAAATGCCTTTAGAAAAAATAAATGACGCGTTTCATTTAATGCATGAAGGCAAATCAATAAGGTCAGTTATAGAATTTTAATATTTTATTATGTTCTATTATTTTACCTTTATATTTCAATAATATATAATTTTTTATAAAAGTATATATGATATAGCATACTTAAAGTACGCTAAAAGATAAAATCTGATATTTTAGTTAATTGTCCAGGAATTAACATGGGTGCTGCTTTATCTATATTTGCTTGCACATTGATCAATGATTTTTTTAGTCTATTAATATCGTCTTTATTATCTGGATATGACTGATATGGGTTATATGCTTTTTTTATTCCTAATAACTGGTAAAAATGTTCTCTTGGTATAGATGAATAATCACAAACCTTAGCGAAAGTTTTTCTAATTGCTTCAGGGTATACAGTCCATTCGAGATCTTTAGAATATTTCACGAATGTTTTTCTTAAATTATTAATTGGCTTGCCTGTTTTGATATTAAAAAATAAATACTCATTACCAATAAGGTGTTTATTACTAATTTGATGATCTCGTATATCTTTCAAGACAAGCTCAATTGAAGGTGTTATTGGTAGCATTTGTTTATAGTTTTTTTTCTCAATCAATATATAACTATTACCTGTAATTTGACTCCATTTCATATTTAATACATCTGATTTTTTTATGCCTGTGAATAACATAAAATAAATTGCATTCCTGCTTAATCTATCTACCTTGTTATTATTCAAAGGATCCCACATTTGATATATAAAGTTAGGGAGTTCATTATCAAGGCTTAATTGTATATCTTTTGATTTGGGTTGATAGCTCATACCCTCATTGAACATTTTGCTTGTAGGGTTGAATGATTTTTCTACTATGTTCTGCGTTCCAGCATATGAAAACACTGATGACATTAGCCTTAGTGCATTATGTCTAGCTGCGGGAGTTCTTTTTTCTTGGTTATACCAATCTTCTATTTTTTCTTTAGTAATTTGTCCAATATTAATTTTATGGAAATATTTAAGCTTATTGTTTAATAAGTATTTAGATGAATGACTTGCAAATTCATAGGAATATTCATTTTTTTCGATTTTGTCTTTTATGAAATCTTCTGCAACATATAAAAAATTCATTGAAGCAGTAAATTGTTTAGTTTTACTCTTTTTAATTAAATTTGGATCAAGACCTTTCTGTAATAACTTCAAACATTGAAAATGCTTATCAAGGGCATTATCTATAGTTAGGTTTTTTGTAGTTCCATGAGTAACTGTCCTTGGCCTGCCGCCAAAGTGTATTCTCCCGTATGTAATATATGAAATTCTTCCTTTGGGATTAACCTTAATCCTAAGTCCTGGATATTGTTTAAATTTAATAAAATAAGGCTGTTCTTCAAATTCAATTGCATTTATAAACTCAGGATTAAGAACATCAGAGATTCTTATCATATATATAGCATACTATAAATTACTATATTAATATATATATAGGTATTATTTCATATATATCAGTAATTTATACTATATATATATTTATGTATAATATTATGTTCTATAAAAATACATCACCACCATTAGGACTAATACATTGACCCACAAAGTGGTTACCAGCATCTGAAGCTAAAAATAAGTATGCTGGTGTAATCTCATCAATATGAGCAATATTCCCTTTTGGTATGCTTTGTCTAATACCATCTAGTATTTCTTGTGGAACATCAGCTAGCATTCTTGTCTCTGTTGCGCCAGGTGCAACACAATTAGCTCTAATATTCTTATTGCCAATCTCTAACGACAATGATCTTGTGAAAGATATTATTGCTCCTTTCGCTGCTGTGTAATGAGCAAAACCTGCACTTCCTTTATAAGCCAATTGGGATGCTGTGTTAATTATCCGTCCATAATTATTTTTATACATAATCTTGAGGCACTCTCTTGTGCACATAAACGTTCCGCTCAAATGTATGGATAGTAATTCGTTCCACATTTGTGATGTCATTTCATGAATAGGGGCGCTGGTTGCTATCCCTGCATTATTAACAAGGATATCAATAGTTCCAAATCTATCTTTTATACTGTCAATCATTTCAATAACTTCATTTTCTACAGAAACATTGGCCATGTGGGTTATAGAATCAGGGGAATCACTAGTAATTAACTCCAATGTACTATCAGCATTGTCTGTCTCTTTTTCACTAGGATAATTGACCACTACCGTTGCCCCTTCTTGTGCAAAAAGTTTTGCTATGCCTTGGCCTATGCCTGATGAAGAGCCTGTTATAAGAGCTATTTTGTTTTTTAATTTCATGGTCGTCGTCTTATTTTGTAGTTAATATGAAATATTATAATTGATCGTTAATCTTAATATGCTTTAAATTGGGGATATGTTTAGAAAGAAAAGTCTTGAATCACATCACTATTATGATGAGAAAATATTTACAGAAGAGATAGAGCATATCTTTAAAAAAGAATGGCTGTGGATAGGTAGATCAGACCAGCTAAAAAACAGGGGTGACTTTATCACGGCAGATGTAATTCACCTTCCAATCATTGTTATTAGGGACACTAACAATCAATTAAGAGGCTTCCATAATGTTTGCCGTCATAGAGCTTCTAAGGTCTTGCTTAGGTCTTCAGGTAACTGTAAGCATATTGTGTGCCCCTATCATGGGTGGAGATATAACCTTAAAGGTGAATTATCAAACCCCTCTAAATTCTTTGGATCAGATGACTTTGATCACAAAATACATTCACTCTTTCCGATTCATGTTCAGGAAAAGTTCGGACTTATTTTTATTAACATCAATAAACAGCCAAAGTTTTTAGATGAGTGGTTAGGGCCATTTGAGCAAGTTATCAATAATCATTATGAAAGTGATTTTATTTTCCACAATGAACTCAAATTTGATGTTCACGCTAACTGGAAAACCTATGTTGATAACTATCAGGAAGGCTATCATATCCCAAATGTCCACCCACAATTAAATAAAGATGTTGTCTGGGAAGAATATGAACTGAATAATACAAACGAGTGCAGTATTCATAATGTCCCTGAAAAGGCTAGCAGCAGTCAACCTGGGAGCTTTGGTTGGCATTTCCCTAATTTTATCTTTAATACCTATGGAAGAGGTATAGTCTTCCAGAGGATTGAACCAATTAAACCCAAGTGGTGCAGAGTTATTTATAATCTTTTCAGATCGCCTGATATTGAGTATGATGATTTCGAAAATAAAGAAGGAAAGTATCAGTTGGAAGTCAGTGTAGAAGATCAGAAGTTAATTCCAGATATACAACAGAACCTCCAGGCAGGAATTTATACTTCTGGGCCTCTAAGCACAAAGTATGAAACTGGGGTTGCTTATTTTCATGATTTGATAATTCACAAGTTAAATATGGAGTAACTGAAATGATTTTAATTACAGGGGCGACCGGAAAATCTGGTTCTGCAACAGCAACGGCACTTAATGATCTCGGGCAAAGTTATAGGGCGCTAATAAGAAACCCAGAGAAAGAAGAAGAGCTTAAAGCCTTGGGTGCAGAAGTTGTTATTGGTTCTGTCGAGGACAATCAATCATTAGTTGATGCAATGTCAGGCGTGGAAAAAGTTTTAGTTCTCTTACCAAACTCAGAAAATCAGTTAGCTTTAGAAAAACAAATTACAGATGTCGCCCGACAAAATGGTGTCGCACATATTGTGAAAGTGTCTTCAATTGAAGCTACCCCTGATGCAACAAGCCCAATCCCAAAACTACATTTAGAATCTGAAAATTATATAAAAGCATCAGGTCTAGATTGGACGATGATTAAGCCAAACTTTTATATGCAAAACCTTCTTGCATCCGCAACCACTATAAAAGAACAAGATAAATTTTTTCTTCCAATGGGTGAAGGAAAAACCGGAATGATTGATACCAGAGATGTGGGTAAAGTCATTGCTAAGGTTCTTTCGGAAGATGGTCATGCATCCAACAACTATGCTATCACTGGGCCGGAAATATTATCGTTTCATGATGTTGCTGAAAAATTTTCAAATGCTCTACAAAGAAACATTGATTATGTTGATATGCCTATGGCTGCCTATAAAGATATTCTATCTAAATTTTTAACAAATCAGTGGCATCTTGATTCGGTCATTGATCTTTTTCAGGGTATTGTTGAAGGTGGCATTGAAGATAAAACTGATACCTATAAAGAATTAATGGGTGAACAACCTAAATCTCTTGAAGAATACATCAAAGAGCACGCATTTATTTTCAATAGCCAATAGATAATTGAGCATATTTGATAATCTAAATGGAGTTTTTTATAGCTTCAATAATCTCCATAGCGTTCTCAAGGCCCACCTCTGGAGCTCCTCCATCGGCATTGGGCCATGTTGAAAATATAGTTATTACAACTCCTGTTTTTGGTGAAATATAAACAAACTGTCCATGAACCCCATTAGCCAGCACCGTCCCTTCTCCGTCTCCTATGCCCCAAATAAATGAACGGTAATAAGGATTAATACTTTCACTGCCTAAAGGCATTATTGAATTATCACCTGGTTGGTCAGTCATATCGTTTATCCAATTCTCAGGCACTACTTGTGTTTTTCCTGCTTGGCCTTTATTTAAAATTAGTTGTCCGATTTTAGCTGTGTCTCTAAGAGAGGCAAACATGCCTCCACTTGCGAGAGTAAAACCAGATACATCTACTGTAATACCTGCATTGCTTTCAGCCCCAATAGGCTTCCAAAGTCGTTCGCTTACTAGGTCCGCATATCTTTTTCCGGTAGCAGCTTCTAGAACCCATGCCATTACATCTGCGGTGCCAGATTTATAAACAAACTTGCCTTTTCTTGAGGCCTCTTTTCCCACAGCCGGTAAGAATTTATAATTACCTATCACTGCAGTGTCAATACACATTGGCCCTGTAAGCAATCCATCCGCACAATCTTGCCTTCTAACAGTGCTTTCAGGAGAATCATAATCTTCAACCCAGTTAGAAGAATCACGCATGTCCAATATTTCTCTCAGAGTGTTCTCGCCCCAACCACTATTGGTGAGCTCTGGCACATAATCTCCAACAGTATTACTAAGATTGATTAATCCATCGGCCTCTACTGAAGCTGCTGTAAGTCCTGCAATTGTTTTGCTAACTGACCACATAAGATGGGTCCGATTTGGCTTTAGCGTTCCACCATAAAGTTCCACCATTGCTGTACCATTTTTTATTATTAGAATTCCATCAATAAATTGGCTCTTCATAAGTTCAGATAACAGAACTGATTGGCCATCAAAATTAATTTGTAAATCTTTTTTGGCCTCTTTTATGCCAGGTATTGGTTGTATAAAGCTGGGGTTATTTGCAATGTTTTTAGTCGGCAGTATTTCACGTATATGTGTATACGCCCATCTGTTTAGGGGTCCAAATTGCCATGTTTCTCCTGTGACGCCTGGGGGCCTGCTATCACTAACCTCTGAAGCATCAATATTTACAGATAAGAGGATTGAAGCAAATACAATGAAAAGTCTCATTAGGAGTTCCTAGAGTAATCAAGAATTACTAATATATAGTAGTTTCTAATTATTAACGATAGATAAGATGGGCAATAGCAGTAATTATAGGCAAGGTAATTACGGTTCTGAGTAAAAAAATTAAGAATAATTCTCCAATTTCTAAAGGGATTTTTGATTTAATAATTAGTGTTCCAACCTCCGTCATATATATTATTTGAGTAATAGAAACACAAGCTATAATAAATCTAGTCATTTCACTCTCAATACTTTTTCCAATTACAGCAGGGAGATATAAGTCAGCAAAACCAACCAGAAATGCAGGGGCAGCTGCTTTCGCTTCAGGTATGTGCATTAACTCAAGGATAGGAACAAGTGGTTTTGTAATGACTAAAAAGACAGGAGTAAACTCTGCCAACACTAAAACTATCGTGCCTATGGTTACAACAGATGGAAGAAGGGAGAACCATATATCCATGATGTTAATTAAAGCGTCTTTTAATAACGATCTTAGTTTTGGTGCTGTTTTTGCTTTATTGATACCTTGAATAAGTGCCCAACTAAAGATTCCTTTTCCTTCTTGGGGTGTATCTAAGAAATTATCTTGTTTGGATAAATAAAAATCTTTTTTTCCTTTAAGTGGCCAAAGTCTAGGAATAATTAATGCAGCAACCATTCCAGAGAATAAAACTGAAAAATAAAACTCAAAAAACATATGGTCAATTTCAATTACTTTTGTCACCAATACGCAAAAAGCTATCGAGGCAATAGAAAAATTAGTCGTAATTATCGCTGCTTCTCTTCCACTATAGTTACCTCTTTCATGTTGTTGTATGGTAATCAAGACCCCAACTGAACCACTTCCCAACCAAGATGCCAAAGAGTCAATACTGGCTCTACCAGGAAGACGAAAAGCCAGTAAAAATGGTTTTTTTAACAAGGTTCCCATAAATTCAGCCGCACCAAAATCAATAAGAAACGGGAGCAAAAGACATGCAACTAAAAAGAATATAACTAAGGAGCTAGCTAACTCAAAAAGGACTGTTCCCCCTGTTAAAGGGCTGATTATCCATTCAGGACCTATATTAAAAAAGACTAGGCAAGCAAAAATTGCGCCCAGTATCCTTATAGTTAGCCAAGAAATCTGGGTGGTAAATATTTGTTCTATTCGGTTTATTGATTTTGTTTGATTGTTTTTTCTAAATAAACTGAAGTAAGTTGAACACAGCCCTGATATCAACAAAAGCCCAGTTACTATAGCAGGGAGATAGTCTTGGGTCGCGTTCCTCAAAATATCAAATATAATCCCATAAACTATTGTTGGTTTTCCATCAAAAAAAACAGGGATTAAAAAGATTATCACGCCAAAAATTGATGGTACAAGGAACCTTAATATATCTTTAGATAATGGTTTGTTAATCACTGAGTACCTTTTTTTTAAACCCTATTCTTGTAATAACCTTAAGCAATTCGTTCGTTAATGGCTATTGTTCCTGCCAACCCTTTTTAACAATCACTAGGGAAAACAAGATTGATGGTATACCCATTGAGGCAGCAAAGAGAAAAAACTTTGTCCAACCCATCGCATCAATTATTTGACCTGAAAAACCACTCAAGATGATTCCCGGCAAAAACATAATAGATGTAAACAGAGCGTATTGAGATGCCGTGTAGTATCGATTAGTCAAACTAGATAAAAAAGCTATAAAAACAGATCCTGAAAACCCTAATGCAAAATTATCTGCACTTATGGTCAACACCAATACTGATAAATCCGGTCCGATATTATTAAGCAATAAAAAAAATAGATTTGTCCCTGCTAGCAAAACACTACTGAGAATAAGCGGTCTAGGTATGCCATAGCGAGCAACTGAAATGCCACCTACAAAAGCTCCGACAATAGTAACTGCAAAACCAAAAACTTTAGTCACCGTTGCTATCTCATTTAGATTAAAACCAATATCAATATAAAAAGGATTGGCAACAATGCCTAGAATTAAGTCACTGACTCGATATATAGCTATATAGGTGATTAAAATAATTGACCAGAAGCCGCTTCTTTTAAAAAACTCAAAAAAAGGCTCTATAACAGACGACTTAAACCAGTGAGTTTTTTCAATTATGGGCTCAGTTTTAGGAGACTCAGCAATAATCAGGACAGTAACTATTCCAACAAACATGAAACCTGCCATTATCTGGTAAGTAGCTTGCCATGAATAAAACCCTGCCAAATACAGTGCTCCCGCACCTGAAGTCAATGCAGAGATTCTATAGCCTAACTGATAACTAGCTGCCATTGCTGCTTGGTATTTGTTTTCAATAATTTCGATTCGGTAAGCATCAATAGCAACATCTTGTGATGCGGAAGCAAAGGCAATTAATATTGAAAGGTAAACAAGCAAAACAAGGTTTTTAGTTGGGTCGACAAACGACATCCATATAAAACCCATCAAGATAATTAGCTGCATGATCAATATCCAAGACCTTCGCTGGCCCAACGCTTTAGTTAAAAATGGGATAGAGAGATTATCCAACATGGGTGCCCAAAGAAATTTAATGGCATAAATAATACCCACCCACCCGAACATACTGATCTCTGAAATACTAACATCAAGTGTAGCCAACCAAACAGTTAAGGTTGCAAACAGAAGAGGGTGCGGCAGTCCCGCTGAAAACCCTAAAAATATCATACGAATGGACTCAGAGCTGGTATAAATACCAAGACCCTTTTCGTTCATTTGTGTGCTCAAATTAGTCATAGGTCATAATCAAAGGTGCGTGATCTGAGAATCGCTCGTCTTTATATATTGAGACCTGTAATGCTTGGCGTTTAAAATTACTATTACAAATCTGATAATCAATTCTCCACCCAACATTATTAGCCCATGCTTTACCTCTATTAGACCACCATGTGTATTGCTGTCTCTCTTGATTAATTTGTCTAAAAACATCAACACACTTCAGTTCATTAAAAATCATATCTAACCAGGCTCGCTCTTGTGGTAAACACCCTGAATTCTTCTGGTTTGCTTTCCAATTAGTTATATCTATTTCTTGATGGACAATGTTGATATCACCACAAAATAAGTACCCTTTATTATTCAAGTTCTGAGCTTTAATTTTATCTTCAAAGGTATCTAGGAATCTGTATTTTAGCTCCTGTCTTTGATCTCCAGAAGAGCCGGACGGGAAATAAGCTGATGCAAGAGAAAAATCATCAAACTCACACTCAATATAACGACCCTCAGCATCAAACTCCTCTTGACCAAGGCCTTCAATAACATTATTAGGTTTTAGTTTGGTGAAAATAGCTACCCCGCTATAGCCTTTTTTAATAGCAACATGATGGTAACAGTGATAATTATTTGGCCAAAATATTTCACTTTTAATGTCGTCCAACTGTGCCCTGACTTCTTGTAAGCATACAAAGTCGGCGTTTTCTTTTTTTAACCATTCAAACAACCCTTTTTTTTGAGCTGCACGAATCCCGTTAACATTTAGTGTGATTACCTTAATTAGATCCCTCCTTTAAGCTATACCTTCATAATCATTTCATTCTGTGAGATGCTAGACATATCATGTCGATCTAAGTGTATATTGTATGGAAAATTACAAACAGAAATTTATCAGCTTATCGCTAGAGATAGGTGCACTGAAGTTTGGAGAATTTCAACTTAAATCAGGAAGAATTAGCCCTTATTTCTTTAATATGGGTCTTTTCAGCTCAGGACCCTTAATAAAAGACATAGGTGATTTTTATGCAGCGGCCCTCATTAATAGCAATATAAATTATGACATGGTTTTCGGGCCAGCCTATAAAGGTATACCAATAGTTACCGCTCTTGCTTCTTCGCTCTCAACATCTTATCAACTGGATAAACCATTTGTTTACAACAGAAAGGAGATTAAGGACCACGGAGAAGGTGGGGTTACTGTTGGAGAAGAATTAGGAGGCAATGTGGTTATTGTGGATGACGTTATAACAGCCGGTACAGCAATAAGAGAGGCTGTTGATATTATCAATAATTCTGGTGCAACCACAACAGGTATAGTGATATCACTTGATAGACAAGAAAAAGGAATTGGGGATCTGTCAGCAGCAGAGGAAATAAGCAATTCTCTTAATATCCCGGTTATATCAATAGTAAATCTGGATGAAGTTATTGATTATATAGAAAACAATTCCTCTGATTATGGTCAGCACATGGATCAAATTAAAAAGTATAGAGAAGAATACGGAGTATAAGACTAGCCTGTGTGCCCAAAACCACCTGAGCCTCTTTCTGATTCATCAAAATCCACCACCACATTAAAATCAACTTGCTCGACTGGTAAAAAGACCATTTGTGCTATCCTCATCCCAGGCTCAATATCAATCTGATTTGACCCTCTGTTCCAACAAGAAATAAAAACTTGGCCTTGATAATCAGAGTCAATTAAACCAACCAAATTACCAAGCACTAAACCTTTTTTATGGCCTAATCCAGATCTGGGTAACAGCACAGCTGCTAGATTAGGGTCTTTAATATGTATCGCAATCCCACTAGGGATTAGCTCAGTGTCCCCTGGTTTTATGGAAACTGTTTGATCAATACATGCTTGAAGGTCAACTCCAGCTGAGCCATCAGTTTGATATTCAGGTAAATCAAAATCCTTGCCAATACGTGGATCAATAATTTTAAGATCTATGGTTTTTTTCATAATATAAAAAGAGTTACAAGGTTAGTTTAATTCTTTTATCTTCAGGTCACCAGACTGGGTGATTACTTTTTTCTCATAAATTCTTGCTATGTTATGTAGCTATTGGTATAACAGCCGACCTAAATACAAAAAATATATACAGGTTAACGATAAAAACGAAAGAAATGGCAAAAGTCTGTGAAGTAACTGGAAAAAGAACTAAAAGCGGGAACAATGTTTCGCATGCAAACAATAGAACGCGGCGAAAATTCTTCCCAAATTTACACTCACATCGTATTTGGGTTGAAAGTCAAAACAAATACGTTAAGCTACGTCTTTCTAAAAAAGGGTTAAGAACTATCGATAAATTAGGAATAGACCATGTTCTTGATAATTTGAAAGATTTTGGGGAAAAAGTATAAATGCGTGAAAAAATAAAACTTGTGTCAACTGCTAAGACTGGTCATTACTATACGACCACTAAAAATAAGAAGGAACACCCTGATAAAATGGAGACTAAAAAATTTGATCCTAAGATTAGGAAACATGTTCTCTATAAAGAATCTAAAATTAAATAATTTCATTCCGAATTGCCTAAAGGCATTATTTCATTATGCCTGAACTGCCAGAGGTTGAAGTAACCAAAAAGTCGCTAGCAAACCATCTTCAAGGTCGGCAAATAAAACGTATTGATATCAGAGAAAGGCGCTTAAGATGGCCTATCAATTCCAGCCAACTTAGACGTTTAATTAATCAAGATATATTAAGCCTAACAAGAAGGGGTAAATATATTTTAATTAATACCGAATGTGGAACCGCTTTAATTCATTTGGGAATGTCGGGCAGTATTGGAATACTAAAGAATGATAGGCCAGTAAAAAAACATGATCATTTTGATTTGGTCTTAGATAACAAAATAATTATTAGATTTAATGACCCAAGGAGATTTGGTTCGTTTATCTGGGCAGGAAAAAATCCTGAAAAACATAAGCTCTTAAAACACCTTGGGCCAGAACCTCTTAACAATGATGCACTAGGTTTGCATTTGTATGAATTAAGCAAAGGTCGCAAGACATCGGTTAAGGCTTTTATAATGAATGCTAATGTTGTTGTTGGTGTTGGAAATATTTATGCCAGTGAATCTCTGTTTATTAGTGGCATCCATCCCAAAAGAAGAGCAAATAATATTAGTAAGAACAGATACCTTCAATTAGCAACTTCAATAAAAAACACTCTTGAACAATCAATTAACATGGGAGGAACAACACTAAGAGACTTTACTTACTCTCATGCTGGAGAGAAGGTTGGTTACTTTAAACAGAAGCTCCTTGTTTATGGTAGAGAGGATTTAGAATGCTCTAAATGTAAGCAACCAATAAAATCAGTCCAGCTTAGTGGCAGAAGTTCTTTTTATTGTTCTAACTGTCAGCATTAATTAATAGTAATCAACTTCATCGTCATCAATTAGCGCTCTAGGGTCAGAAGAGGTATCAACTTTGCCATTTGATTTTTGCATTGTGACAATTTGCATGTTTCCATACTCTGCAATTTCTGTCAGCTTATGTCCCTTGGACTGAAGCTTTTTAACCATATCTTTACTAAATGTGTCTCCCTCATGTTGAATTACATCTGGTAAGTATTGATGATGGAAACGACTTAATGATGTCATTTCATCGGCTGACCCGCCATTCGTCCAATTTAAAATAGACAGAAGAACCATGGTAATAATTTTGGCTCCTCCAGGAGTTCCTAAAATAGCTATACCCTTATCAGACTCAATAAAAGTTGGTGTCATACTAGACAGCATTCTTTTTTTAGGTTCAATTGAGTTTGCTTCACCATGAACTAGACCATATCGATTTGGTGCAAAAGGCTTAGCAGAAAAATCATCCATTTCATTGTTTAATATAAACCCAGCCGAAGGGACCATATAGCCCGAACCAAACCAAGTATTAATTGTTTGAGTTGTGGCAACTCGGTTGCCTTGGTTATCTATAATTGAATAATGGGTTGTTTCTGTGCCTTTATTAACATTTAAAGCAACCGCTATATTATCTTCAAGATGGATAGGAGTAGCTTGAGTTAAATCGATGGTTTCTGTGTGTTTAACTGCATGATCTAGTCCAATCAACTTATTAATTGGTACATCAACAAAATCAGGATCGCCGAGGTATGCTGCCCGATCTTGATATGCTCGTCGCATAGCCTCAACTATTAAATGAACTAGATCGGCTTCTTCTAATTGCTTATAGTCGTATTGTTGAAGAATATTTAAAATGGTAGCTATGGTGGTTCCACCAGATGATGGAGGTGGCGCAAGAGTTAGTTTGAATTCATTAAAATCTATTTTAATTGGTGAACGCTCCACAACCTGGTAATCTTGAAAATCTTCTAAAGACCAAATAGATCCATCTTTGTTAGTTTCATTGATGATGGTCTCGGTAAGCTTGCTGTCATAGAACCCTTGATGACCCTGTTCAGCGATAGTGTTTAGTGTGGAGGCGAGCTCTTTTTGTTTAATCACATAACCAACATCTGGCAGTTTATTGTTCGGTAAAAAGATCTCCTTAAACTTGGGGGACATCACATCAACTATCTGGGCAACCCTTAAAGCAACCAACAATCTTTCATAAACCGGGAAACCTTGTTCGGCAAGCTCAATTGCTGGTCTCAAAACTACATTTAATGGGAGTGTTCCATAATTTTCTGAAACATAGACAAGTGCAGCAGGTAAGCCTGGAATACCAGCAGCCAATGGGCCGTCTAAGGACACTCTAGGTATAACATTTTGACTCTCATCCAAATACATTTCTGAGTAAGAATCAAGTGGGGCAACCTCTCTGGCGTCTATGAAAGTTGAGAGCTCATCACTATTTCGATACATGAGAAAAAATCCACCGCCACCAAGTCCAGAACTATATGGCTCTACCACAGAGAGGACGGCACTAACAGCAACAGCAGCATCAAAAGCGTTACCTCCTTGTTCTAAAATTCTATAACCTGCTTTAGTTGCTAATGGATGAGCAGAAGCTATCCCGGGTTGTTGTGGATTAATTGATTCACTAAAAGCAATCGGGATGTTGATCAGTGAAAGACAAACCAATGTTCGCAATAATGCTTTGCTGAACAAACTAAGCATTATTTTTTATAAGCTTCTGCTAAAGCGTTTTGAACGGCTGGATGAACAAAATCAGATATATTGCCACCTTCTTGTGCTATCTGTCGAATCAACGATGATGAGATAAAAGCATTTTGATCGCCGCTGCTTAAAAATACAGTTTCAATATCATCTGCGAGTCTTTTGTTCATGCTGGCTAACTCAAATTCATACTGGCCGTCTGCAGGTGATCGTAAACCCCTTACAATAACTCTTGCTTCAATTGATTTTGCAAAGTTTATAGTCAGGCCATCATATGCTTTAACTTCAATATTATTAAAGTTATTAAGGACCTCATTAACCATTTCTAGTCTTTGATCAATTGTAAATAATGGGTTTTTTTCAGGGCTCTTTGCTACCCCAACAACAAGGTCCCCAAACAATGTTGAGGCTCTCCTTATGATTTCAAAATGTCCGTTTGTGATCGGATCAAATGTCCCTGGGTACAATGCAATCATATCAACTCCATAAATTATTCGCTGTCAAGCTGCCTAATAAGGCCATAGTATACTTTACCTGCTCTAGATTCTTTATAAATATAGTAACCAAAATGGTCTTCTGTGGTTATGGGTTTGTTTGTTTCGTAATAAACCCATGTTGTTTTAGAGGCCCAACCATTCTCATATAAGAGAGCTATAAGCTCCATAAGATCGTAAGTCCCATATGGAGGATCAACAAAAATAATATCAAAAGAATCTTTTTTGTTTTTACTGCTAACAAACTTGAGTGAGTCCATACATAAATTGATGTAATCACAAATTCCTATGCTTTCTATTTGTTGCTGAAGTCTTCGATGAACATTATTTGAGCTATCAATTAGGGTTAAGTGTTTGCCGCCTCTGGATAGTGCCTCAATACCAAGGACTCCTGAGCCAGCAAAAAGATCTAAGATATTGGAATCCTGGATAATGGGCTCTAACCAACTAAACAATGTTTCTCTAACCCTATCTGGTGTAGGTTTAACAGCTGAATCCTTAATTGCTAGTTTTCTACCTTTGTAGTGCCCGCTAATAATTCGAACTTCTTTACTGGATGACATAAGGTCCTTCTATGATTTTTGCGCAAATTTCATGTAAATATATTGTTAATTTTAAACATAAATAATCATTTAATCTATTGATATATATAGATTTTTAAATATTATATGTCTAATATTTAGCACTCTTGCTGTTAGAGTGCTAAAATTATTGGCCGAATAGGAAAAATTATGGCAAACGAATTGGTATTAAAAAATGAATTAGCATTAATGGGCCCAATGGGCAGCCTAGATGCTTATATTAATATTGTAAATCAATCCCCTGTCCTCTCTAGAGAAGAAGAAAGAGAGTTAGCATACCGTTACAAAAATGATAATGATCTTGATGCTGCAAGACAACTCATTATGTCTCAACTACGCTTTGTTGTTCATATAGCAAGAACATATAACGGTTATGGCCTTCCGCTGGCTGACTTAATACAAGAAGGTAATATTGGTCTGATGAAGGCTGTAAAAAAATTTAATCCTGATAAAGGCGTAAGACTGGTCACTTATGCAGTTCATTGGATTAGATCAGAAATCCATGAGTTTGTATTTAATAATTGGAAAATAGTAAAAGTAGCCACAACAAAAGCTCAAAGAAAACTTTTTTTTAAGTTAAGAAGCAACAAAAAAAAGCTTGGATGGCTCACCAATGATGAAAAAGAATTGATTGCTCAAGATCTTGGTGTTAGATCAAAAGATGTGGCAACAATGGAACAAAGGTTTGCGTCGGTTGATATGTCGTATGATGTTGGAAGCTCAGATCCAGAAGAAGATTATGTGTCTCCCGCCGGATTCTTACCATCACCAGATCCTGATCCTTCACAAATTGCAGAAAAAGACAACTGGCTTGAAGGAAAAACAGAAGAGCTTACCAAAGCGCTCCAGTCTCTTGACCATAGAAGCAAAGAAATACTTACACAACGTTGGCTGACTGATAAAAAAGTAACCCTTAAAAAACTAGCTAAACAGTATAAAGTCTCTATTGAGCGGATCAGGCAAATTGAAGATAATGCCATCAAAGAACTCCGTGCAAAACTCGAGGAAGCATAAAATAAAATCCGTCAAGAGCTTTGTTAGAAGATCAGGGCGATTAACACAATCACAAAAAAATGCTCTTCAAGATCATTCTTCAAAATATCTTCTTGATACCAACAATACCAGTACAAACCTAAAAAGTTGCTTCGATTTAAAACAGCATGGTGTAGTTATAGAAATAGGGTTTGGAGATGGAACAGTATTAATTGAATCCGCTTTAAAAAACCCTAATAAGAATTTCATTGGGATAGAGGTGTATGACTCAGGTCTTGGGCAATGCTTAAATGAAATTAATAAACATAAGATTAAAAATATACGCTTGATTTATGGTGATGCGGTCGAGGTGTTTGAACAATTCATTACCAAAAAAAGCGTTGAAAAAATTAACATACTCTTTCCTGACCCTTGGCCAAAAAAAAGACATCATAAACGAAGATTAATCAATAAAAGGTTTTTGGCTCTGTTGTCTAAATCTCTTATAAATAAAGGCATTATTAATATTTCCACTGATTGGGAAGATTACGCTCAACAGATTGAGCTTACCTTTAAAGAAAGCAATCAGTTTAAAGAAATTAAAAGTGAATCAAGAAACCTCAAAACAAAGTTTGAAAAAAGGGGCATTAAACTGGGACACAAAATATTTAACTATTCTTACCAATTAACTTAAATTCAAACTTTTTTATTTTAGAGCAGAACCATCTTCTGTATATATGACCCATACTTTGCTATAGCCATCGGTATCCCATACGCCTGTCCACTCTTTGGGAATGCTAACTGCTTCACCTGCATTCATTGTTTGCACAGTTCCATCTGCAGAGGTTAGAGTGATACTTCCTTCAAGGATGTAAAAGAACTCATCGACACCGTAAGGTTCGGTAATATCATAATGAGCTTTTCCAGACTGATACATTCCAGTACCAAACCTTCCATCACTACTAAGCATGGTCATTACGTCTAGAGTGGTATTTCCATTATTAGTCTCCTCTACCATATCCGGACGGTTATAAATAGCACCGGTAGCATCCTCTTTACTAATTTTTGCAGGTATCACCACTGTACTTTCTTCATGGTCATTAGACATAGTTGTCACAGACATGAAGACCCCAATCACTGTGGCCAGAATAATTTTTTTCATCCTAATTCTCCTAAAAAATATACATATACATAAAATAAATAATTCAATTTATATAACCTGATTTTACACTATAACTAAAAGCAACCATTTCATTATTGAGCTTTTAACTTCTTAGAGAACCCAGTTTTAACATCGGGGCTGATAATGTGCTTTGACCTTCTAAAAACCGATCAATTGCTAAAGCAGCACCTCTGCCTTCATTCATTGCCCAAACAACCAATGATTGTCCTCGTCGACAATCACCACTAGCAAAAACGCCTTTGATGCTGGTTGTAAACTTTCCATAATCTGCATGAATATTATTTTTATCATTTAATTTAACCTTCATCTTATCTAAGAGATATTGTTCCGGACCCACAAATCCCATAGCTAAAAATATAAGGTCAGCTTCCCATATTTGTTCAGTGCCTTTTACTTCTTTCATACTTTTTTGTCCTTCAGGTGATTCCTCCCAATCTAAATTAATTGTCTTAAGTCCTGTCAATTTATTGTGCTTATCAACAATAAACTCTTTACTCAGCAGTGAGAACTCTCTTGGGTCCTTGCCAAATCTCTCTTGAGACTCTTCGTGACCATAGTCGGTTCTATAAATATGAGGCCATAATGGCCAAGGGTTATTGGGGTCTCTATCTACCGGCGGTTTAGGCATTATCTCCATATTAATTAGGCTACTACAACCTTGTCTTATGGCTGTGGCTATACAATCTGTACCGGTATCGCCACCACCTATAACAATCACATTTTTATCTTTTGCGTTTATGTAATTACCATCTGTTAATGAAGTATTGAGCAAGCTTTTTGTATGCTGGGTGAGAAAATCCATTGCAAAATGAACGTTCTGTCCATCTCTACCAGGGATTTCAATATCCCTAGGTATTGTAGAGCCAGTAGCAATTAGGGTTGCATCAAAATCATCCATTAGTAATTGGGGGTCCAGGTTGACTCCAACATTTGTATTAACTTTAAATTCTATGCCAGAGTCCTCAAGCAATTGAAGACGACGGTTTACCAAGCTTTTAGAAAGCTTCATATTAGGTATGCCATACATTAACAATCCCCCAATCCTGTCCTCGCGCTCAAAAACAGTGACCGAATGGCCGGCTTGGTTTAACTGATCTGCAGCTGTAAGCCCTGCTGGTCCAGACCCTATAATTGCGACTTTTTTATTGGTTCTTTTTGTTGCTTGTTTTGACCTAACCCAACCTTCTTCAAAAGCTCTATCAATTATGGAATTTTCGATATCTTTAATTGTAACTGCTGGCTCATTAATACCTAAAACACAAGCTCCTTCACACGGTGCTGGACAAACTCGTCCTGTGAATTCTGGAAAATTATTTGTCTTAATGAGCCTGTCATATGCGTCACTCCATCTATCTTTGTAAACTAAATCATTCCATTCTGGGATAAGGTTATCAATAGGACAGCCGTGTTCAGACTCACAAAAAGGTACACCACAGTTCATGCATCGTGCGCCTTGGGTTTTTAAATCATGGTCTTTAGCGGGGGTATATATTTCATAATAATCAAGCAGCCTTTCCTTAGTGTCGCGCCAAGGTGTTTTCCGCCTAGGGTATTCCATAAAACCTGTTGGTTTGCCCATCTTAAACTCCTGGCCTCTCAGATTTCCTATCTTTGACCTCAAAAATAGATTCAATTTCCTCATTATGTTCGCGTCGCTCTGTCATAACTCGCTTATAATCTTGTGGCATAACTTTGACAAATTTTTCTAGGTTATTTTCCCAATCATCGAGGAGCAATGAAGCGACCTCTGATTGAGTGTATCTCTGATGTAGCTCCACCATTCTAAGAAGCTCAGCAATACTCTCTTGATCACCTACTGTCTCAAGTTCAACCATGCCTGTGTTGCATTTAGGATCGAATTCATTATGTGGATCATAAACATAAGCAATGCCCCCTGACATTCCTGCAGCAAAGTTTACCCCTGTTGACCCAAGAACCACCACGCGTCCACCAGTCATGTATTCACAAGCATGATCTCCAACCCCTTCAACCACTGCTCTTGCGCCACTGTTTCTTACACAAAACCTTTCTGCTGCAATGCCTTTAAAAAAACCAAACCCTGAGGTAGCACCATAAAGTGCTACATTGCCAATAATTATATTCTTTTGTGCCACAAAACCATCCACCTTTGGAGGAGCAACAATTATCTTTCCGCCTGACAACCCTTTACCAACATAATCATTGGCATCACCAAGCAAATTAAAGGTAATGCCTTTTGATAAAAAAGCCCCAAAACTTTGGCCTGCGGATCCTTTGAAATCAACTTTAATGGTGTCATTTGGTAAGCCGTCTTCGCCCCATAAGCTAGCCACTTTATGACTCAACATGGCGCCTGTTGTACGGTTTGTATTTGTGATCGGGTATTGCAAATTAATTTGCTGTTTAGTTTTTATTGACTCTTTTGCGTCCTTGATGAGTTGTCGATCTAAAACATTCTTAATTCCATGATTTTGTGGAACTGTCTTCCTAATTGCCACACCTTCACGAAGCTCTGAAGCATTAACTAATAAAGCCTCTAAGTTTATCTTTTTTGATTTCCAGTGCTTCACTGCCTTGCCAGCATCTAATAAATCAACACGGCCAATTAGTTCATCAATTGACTCAATCCCTAAATCAGCCATGATCTCCCTGGCCTCTTCGGCCACCATAAATAAATAATTAATAATATGTTCTGGCTGCCCAGCAAACTTTTCCCTTAGTATTTTGTCCTGTGTAGCTATACCTACTGGGCATGTATTCATGTGACACTTTCTCATCATGATGCAACCCATGGTTATAAGGGGTGCAGTTGAAAAACCAAATTCTTCCGCACCAAGTAATGCGGCTATTACAACATCTCGGCCAGTCTTAAGCCCGCCATCGGTTTGTAGGGTAACCCTGCTTCTAAGATCATTGAGCACCAATGTCTGGTGTACTTCAGCAATGCCTAGCTCCCATGGCATGCCAGCGTGTTTAATGCTTGTTAGAGGTGAGGCTCCTGTGCCCCCAACATCTCCAGAAATAACAATATGGTCTGCGTGTGCTTTTGCCACCCCAGCTGATATAGTGCCCACACCCATTTCAGCAACCAATTTGACACTTATTTCAGCTTTTGGGTTAGCGTTTTTAAGATCAAATATTAATTGGGATAAATCCTCAATTGAATAAATGTCATGATGTGGTGGTGGGCTAATTAAACCTACACCGGGTGTTGAGTGTCTTATTGATGCAATTTTTTCATCTACTTTTCTACCAGGCAGCTCTCCACCTTCGCCTGGTTTTGCACCTTGTGCAATCTTGATTTGTAGTTGTTTTGCATTGGCAATGTAATTAGCTGTAACACCAAAACGGCCAGAAGCAATTTGTTTAATCGCTGAGGATTTAGAGTCACCATTCTTCATCGGCTTGAAGCGCTCTGGGTCTTCACCTCCTTCTCCACTATTGCTTCTCCCACCTATTCTATTCATAGCAATAGCTAGTGTTTCATGTGCTTCTGATGAGATAGAGCCGAAGCTCATGGCCCCGGTGCAAAAACGCTGAATAATTTGGCTTGCAGGCTCTACATTTTTGATATCTATATTTTTATTCTTAGAGGTATTAAATCCTAGTAATCCCCTTAGAGATAATGACTCTTCAGCCGTGCGGTTAGCATTAGATGCAAATTGCTGGTAAGCATTTTTATCATTTTTACGTGCAGCATATTGTAACGACCAAACGGTTTCTGGGTCCCAAGCTTTCTTTTCTCCTTGGCTTCTCCAATGAAATTCCCCAGGATTTGGAAGGTTATCTATATTTGAATTAGTGTCTTGTGGCCAACCAAGACTATGTCGTTGCTTTACTTCTTTTTCTAATAATTCAAAATCGGCACCCTCTATCCGATTTGTTGTGCCAGCAAAACATAGGTCAATTACCTCTTGAGCTAAACCAAGGGCTTCAAAAATTTGTGCTCCTTTATAAGACTGAAGGGTGGATATTCCCATTTTACCCATCACCTTAAGCACGCCCTTAATAACAGCTTGGCGATAAGCGTCGATAACTTCTTCGTTACTATCCAATAAAATTCTATTTTCCTTGCCGCGACGATGGTGAGAGTGTTTGATTAAACCTTCATCTTTTGCATGAATGAGTGTTTCATAGGCTAAATAAGGGTTGATAGCGTCTGCCCCATAACCAAAGAGGAGACAAAAATGGTGAACCTCCCTGGCCTCAGCTGTTTCAATTATAATCGCTGTTTTTGTTCGTTTTGCCACCTTAGTTAAGTGATGATGAACGGCACCACAAGCCATTAAACTACTTATAGCTGCAAATTCATGATTAACGCTTCTGTCTGAAAGAACCAAGAAGCCCACACCATTATCAACAGCTTCTTCTGCTTGCTGACAAACCCTGTTAACAGCAGTTTTTAAATCTTCTGTTGACGAGTCAGAAATATTAAAGGTTATATCTATTACTTTACTTTTGTGGCCCTCATGATCAAGATGCTTCAAGGCATACAGGGCGGTACTAGTTAGAATCGGATGATCAACTAATAATCGATGTGCATGGCCTTCTCCAGGGTTTAGTATGTTTTTTTCTGGGCCAATATAACACTCCAGAGACATTATGATTTTTTCTCTTATGGAGTCAATTGCGGGGTTTGAGACTTGAGCAAATAATTGTTTAAAATAATCATACAGCATGCGTTGTTTGTCG
>Ga0209034_10000036_pt1 | contig 61286 bp, 57 predicted proteins | sample MarorgKNORR_S2LV_2_FD_188219 | JGI IMG/M metagenome (GOLD analysis project Ga0209034, IMG submission 188219) | Marine microbial communities from the Southern Atlantic Ocean, analyzing organic carbon cycling - 250m_A/KNORR_S2/LV (SPAdes) (version 2) | ecosystem: Environmental > Aquatic > Marine... | reverse complement strand
AAACTGTAATACAGCCAAAGAGCAACGTTGACGAACGCAACCACGATATTGGCTGTGTTGCAAATGCCTTAGGAGCGGAAGTGACATATGGCATCGTGTATGAAGGCAAGCCCGCAACCAATGACCAACTGTATGAAATAGAACACTGCCAAGTTTTTGGGGATAATAACGGTTCACATAAACCATCTCAAGGTAATAGGGGAGACAAATCCTCGGGAGGCAATAATCCTCCCATTCAGGGCAAAGATGGATTTGAAAATAAGCCGAAGAGGTCTGTAGCACCTCCAAGCGACCAGGAAGATATTCTGCCTGATTGGGGACCTAGATCACCAAACTGTGATGGATCTGACAAGGACCACAGTGGAATGCCAATTGGGCCACAATGCAATTTGGTACCAACTCCACCAGAGCCGGGGATCATGTTAGGGGAATTAATTGGAGCAAAGTTGCCAAAAGCCCAATATGGAATAGGACACCAAGAGTGCCAATCGTTTCAAGGTGAAACATGTAACGAATTAACGTGGGCAAAAGCTGCGGGCCTCCAAGCAGGAGAGTTTGTCCAGATTCGCATATCCCACACTGACCCAAATATCATGTACGCAGGCACAGATTCAAACGATATGACTACCTACCGAAGCACCGACTCAGGATCCACCTGGAGCCTAGTTCACGTAACAGGACACGCGGCAGGACTTGCAATCAGCCCAACTGATCCTAATGTAGCTCTGTATACAAATCTTGAGGCTCCTGTTCAACGTACTGATGATGGAGGAGACAGTTGGTATCCAGTAGTAGGCTATGGTCCAGGTGAATTAAATTACAACAAACCTTTCACTGCAATCTCGTTTTCCACTGCTGACCCAAATATTCTTTACACCGCTGCTCTCAGAGGAAGCAGTCGTGGAGGAATATGGCCCCCTGAACCTTCAGACATATATAAAAGTACCGATTCTGGATCCACTTGGGTCCAAGTTGGGACCTGTGAGACGTGTTCCTCTATTCAAACAATAGTTATCGACAGTAATGATCCAAACAATTTATGGATTGCCTCTGACGGAGGGCTTCGGCAAAGCAAGGACGGAGGACAAAGCTATAGTGAAAATGTAATACCGTATTTACAAAAGGTTGCCGCGCAAACATCAGGGAATACTATGGCGACGATGCCCAAAGTTATAGGGCTCGATATTCATCCCTCCCGCCCAAACATAATCTTGGCAGCATCGAGCGAGTTCGGGGTCTTCAGGAGTACCGACGCTGGAACAACTTGGAGCCACAGCAATTCGGGTCTCCTAACTTCCAAACTTCATCAACTCTATTTTGCTCCAAGCAACCCCGATGTAGTGTACCTGTCAAGCCATAACGGAATTTACAGAAGCGATGACGCTGGACAATCTTGGAGACCTAGAAATGAAGGGTTAGAGTATAAATTTTTATCTCCGATCGCTATTCATCCTGAAGACGAAGACATCGTATTTGTTGGTACTACAAGCGAAATCTACACAATTCATCCAGAGCATAAAAATAAAGGTATGAATCATGGTCAAGGTCTTTACAAATCGATAGATGGCGGGGCTCACTGGGAGAGGAGCGATGATGGCATAACTGAGGCTAAAACTGCCCAGATAGGAGCACATCCGATTTTACCCTTCAACGTATGGGTCGGGGGAGAATCTGGTCGTGGGAATTTCTTCTCACCTGATGGAGGAGATACCTGGCTTTTCTCCCCGTCTATAACGTCTCATTACCCTATGGTGTACGCATTCAACTATGAATTCCCAACCATAATTTATACAACAGGATGGTTAAAAACTGGAGAATTGACAGCAAGCACGGATAAAGGAGCAAGCTGGTATACGCTCACTCATAAATTGGAGGACGGATTAAGCAAAAGAACTCGAGAACTTGGTCTCAGAACTGAGGGCAGTAGCGATTTCCATATCCACGGGGTAGCCGTAGCTCCCTCTGATCAAAACGTAATCTATGTGGGATCAGTCCACGACACAGTTTATCCGGATCTTACTTTTAATTTGAACGGTACCCATATCTGGAAATCCTCCGACGGAGGACATACTTTTCCTGAAATGTCTGAGGGTTTCCCTATAGAGACCGAAACTTCCATAAATTCTATAGTGGTGCATCCAGATAACCCAGAAGTCGCCTACGCAATGACCACTTTGCACGAAACCCAAACAGCAATTGGGATCTACAAAACCACCGATGGCGCAAAATCATGGTTCTCTGTAAATGAGGGTCTAGACCCTTACACAAACGACCTACAGATGGACCCATTAACCCCAGATATCCTTTATGCAGCAACCGAAAGTGGTATCTACAAGACTACCAATGGCGCTCAAAATTGGTTCAAATCCTCTACTGGTATTCCCAAGGGCGCAGTGATTGATATGGCTATCGACCCGCTAAACCCTCTGGTTCTTTACGCCATAACACCGGAAGATTTATATCGCACCAGAGATGGGGGAGAGCACTGGTATCCAGCAAATCTTGGCATCCCTCTACTGGAAGATAATTCCAAAACTCTGTCTGCTCAGGAGAGACTATTAAAGGAATTACAACTGGACAGAACAAAGACAGGACATTCGATGTATGGAGGCACTTTCGCACAGGACCGCACCCTAGAAATTGACGCTACCGGTCGTTTGATCGTAGTCGCCGTGAAAACCAACAGGGACGACAAGGACAGAAGAAGCGAGAGAGAACTATATAGAGCCGTATTGACCCCGCTAGTTGACATTGAATACCAGTTTTCTATTGGCGAAATACCTTCCAGCAACTTGGACATAACATCCAGATCAAATATTTATGACTTGTTATTCGATGCCAACACACAAGAAGTGAAATTTACCGCAGCTGGACCTAGTGGAACCGAGTCAGTAACCACAGTACAGATCCCTAGTTCTTTGTTGGCGGGAGGCGAACAAGCCCTAGCATGTTGTGTGAAAGTATTTGTTGATGGGATAGAAAAATCTGTTACTAAAACAAACGAGGGAGTCACTTTCGAACATGTTCATGTAGGGCGCAGTGAAGTGATTATTAAAACCCAATAGTATTCAAAAATAAACACCAACTACCTACTCGTATGCAATAGTATCCACAGCTCAGAGGTTTCCCAGACACCTAATAACTATATAACTATGTCATTAAGTATAGATCCCGACATATCTGTCCTATCATTTCTAACACACATCTATTTGGAACCGTTCACCCCACCTCTTCCTCTGATCTTCTGCCTTATCGGAGCTGCAGCAACGATCGTAATTACCTTTGCCTTAGCTGGGGTATTTACCGGTAAATCACATTTAAGTTTAAAAGCCGAGTCTTTCCGATTAGGCGTGTCGGATTGGAAAACTGCAAAAGTCCTTTCCAGCCGGTCAACATTAAATGGTTTTAGGTTTATAAGTGTTTTCATATTCATCCTCATCATCTACGCCTGTTTCAGAGGAAATAGCAACCCAATCTATAACATCGCACCTACTTTCGTATGGGTAATATGGTGGGTTGGACTGGCATATATATCTGCCTTTGTAGGAGACCTATGGAGGTTGATTAATCCTTGGCACTCCTTATTTCATTGGGGAGAACAACTTTTTTTAGCCTGGAACCCATCAAGATCTATCAAACCATTTTTCAATTACCCAAAGCGGATAGGAGCCACACCTGCACTCATTATATTTTTTGCATTCGCTTGGACTGAGAATGTTTATCACGACTCAGTTGTTCCGATACGTATAGGACAAATGATAATCATTTACTCAGCTATCACTTGGTCGGGAATGATGATGTTTGGAAAAGAGATCTGGCTCCGAAATGGGGAGGCATTTACAGTCGCATTCGGTTTCCTGGCCAAATTCTCGCCAGTGGAGGTACGACATGACTCAATCCCAACATCCAATATTGCCCAGAAAGAAATAAATCTGAGGTTCCCTGGATCAGGACTCATTGAAATAGGTTTAATCTCCACTTCCCAGATGTTGTTCGTATTGCTGCTGTTAAGTGCCGTTACTTTTGACGGCCTAATGGGAACCATGATTTGGATGCGGATCCAAAATGCGGTGACCGAATATATACCTAATATACTAGTCGTAGGATCACTAGGACTGATCATAGTATCTGTGGTTTTTGCTGGATTTTACCTGTGTTTTTGTTTCCTAATGAAATCGGTTAGCGGTGAAAATTACGGCACATTTATATTCGCGAATAATTTTGTCACAAGCCTCATACCCATAGCTTTGGCATACCACGTAGCACATTTTTTACTTTTTTTGTTGGTACAGGGACAACTGATGATACCTTTAATATCAGACCCATTTGGCCATGGATGGGACCTTTTTGGTACTGCAAACTACAGGATCAACTTCAGAGTGATGAGTCCCACGTTTTTCTGGATCATTTCCGTCTCTTCTATAGTAATTGGACACGTTGTCGCGGTGGTCGTATCTCACTTTATAGCTATGAGGATGATACGAAATCGATATAAAGCATTTAAATCACAATACCCTATGTTGGTATTAATGATTTTCTACACCATTGCAAGTCTATGGATCATAACGCAGCCGATGTATCAATCATCGATGTGAAGTTGAGGTCCTGAAAACCATGCGACTGACAAAATGTCTTATCTCAGGTAAAGTCAGCACTCCAAAGGCTTAGAGTACTTAACACACAGCTTTGCAAAGCCGCTACAGGAGGTGGGTACGTAATGAAATATGACGTCATTGTTGTAGGGTCAGGATCCGCGGGTTCAATTGTTGCAACTCGAATATCGGAAGACCCATCCAAATCGGTACTACTAATTGAAGCAGGACCTGACTACGATGAAATAGAAAAACTCCCAGATGAAGTTAGGTATGGATACGCAACTGGAACAGATGTAATGGTAAGTGACCACAACTGGCAGTTTCTTGGACAGCCAACGCCTATAGCAGAGCCTATGATGGTTCCAAGAGGAAAAGTCACTGGCGGGTCCAGCGCGATCAATGGGCAGATGTTCCTGAGAGGTGTTCCAGAAGATTATGACACCTGGGCAGAATGGGGAAATGACAAGTGGAGCTACGAACAACTACTCCCATTTTTCAGAAATTTAGAAACAGATACAGATTTTTCCGATGATTTCCACGGCACCACTGGTCCAATAATAGTTCGTCGTTTCAAACCAACAGACATGCACCCCGCTCAGGTAGCTTTTAGAGAAGCCGCTTTAGACGCCGGTCACCTAGAAAGCCCAGATCTAAATCACCCCGACTCTGAGGGGATAAGTCCCACCCCATTAAATAATCCCAACGGGATACGGTGGAGCACCAACCTTGGCTATCTATCAATGTCACGCCACCGTTTGAATCTAACAATAAGACCTAATTGCGACGTTCGTAAAATCTTATTCGAAGGGAAAAAAGCCTACGGTTTGGAAGTTGAAAGTGCTGGTGAGGTATTTACAGTAGAGGGCGATGAGATTGTCCTCAGTGGGGGAGCTATTGCCTCGCCACAAATACTCATGCTTTCCGGCGTGGGACCATCAGACCACTTGAAAGAACACGGTATAGATATAGTGCATGAATTATCTGGAGTTGGGGAAAATCTCAGAGATCACCCCATCGTGCCAGTAAGCTTTAAGACCAAATCACATGTGGAACTCGATGGACTAGCCCCCCGTAATCAGTATGTTCTTAGATACACAGCTTCTGGATCTGATCTAAGAAACGACATGATAATTATCATGCAATCTTTCGCGACTGACAGAGTAGATCGAGGGGGAGCTCGAATGGATGGTTTTGGGGTCCGAATGACCCTTTCCGTTTATCTAGCAAAAAGTGCAGGTAAACTAACCCTCCAGTCTTCCGATCCAAGCGTTCAACCTTTCTTGAATTACAACTACTTTGACGATCCGTTTGACAGAGAGAGAATGCGCGAAGGCATCTATAAATGTTTGGATTTGGCAAAACATCCTAAATTTGAAGATTTAGTGGAAGAAGTAGTCGAACCATATTCTTCAGCATTTGATTCGGATGACAGCCTAGATGAATGGATGATGAAAGAAGCAACTACTGGTCATCACATATCTGGAACATGCAAAATGGGACCATCAACGGATCACATGGCGGTCGTAGACCAGTATGGCAAAGTGCACGGTCTAGAAAACCTACGAGTAGCTGACGCGTCAGTTATGCCAGATTGCATACGGGCTAATACAAACGTAACTACCATGATGATCGGAGAACGAATCAGCGACTTTATGATCAATGGGGAATAAGTTTTACATCACCCCAGGTTTAAGCCAAGTTCCGCGGAAAAAGTAAACAAAAAACGCTACAGACCTAGCGCTGTTACCAATAACTACACCCCAGGGCACACCCTGGGCACCCAGCGACGTTTGGTGAGCCAGAAGGATTGCAATTGGAATTTCGAGTAACCACATTGTTGAAAGTGTAATTACCATGGGCGCCATCGTTGCACCGGTATTTGCTATACCCTGTGTAAAAACTTGGACCGAGCTCATAGGGAACGTTGCGAAAGCCAGTATCCATATCCAGGTTGCAGTGTTACTAACAAATTCGGGAGATTCGCTAAAAAATTCTGCAATCTGGCTGGGAAATACGAAGAAAACAACCATCCCTACAGCACTAAGTACTGCTGAATAAATTATGGCCCATGATATTGAGCTTTTTGCTCTCTCAATGTGACCCGCCCCAAGATTCTGACCCGCAAGAGCACCTCCCGCCCTACCCAGCCCTCGACTTGTATGATTTACAACATTTTCCGCTCTACGAGACAGTGCGAAAGCAGCTGCTGGACCATCTCCGAATGAAGCAACCACTATAAGAAGAATAAGCTGGGAGGAAGATCGCTGCATTCCAGTCAAGGCTGCTGGCATGCCTATCCTTATTAGCCTCCACATTAATGAAAAGTCGATTTTGTATCCGGAAAAGCTTAATTTTAATCTTGATGTCCCTCGAAAAAGCACATACAAGTTAATAGATAACCCAAGAACTTGCGCGATTATATTGGCCATGCCCGCACCCGCAAGATCCATGTGGGGGAACATAAACCACCCAAAAATCAAAAACGGAGAAGTGACGAGATGTACTACCCTACTCACAGTAGCTGCTTTGAGGGGCGTGATACTATCCCCGGCCGCCTGTAATGCTCCACCGGTAAGTCTCTGGAAAGACATGATAGACATCGCAATAAACTGTAATTTCATATACCCCGAAGCAATGTCTACTACCTCTTCGCTAACTCCCACTATGCTCAGTAGAAAGTCAGTGTAAATTACTCCGGGTATCCCGATAATCAAACTCCACAGAAGGGTGAGTATGATGGACTGGGCTAAAACGTGATTAGCGTATGAGGTCTCGCCCGCTCCTATAGCCCTGGAAATCATAGCTCTCATGCTGGCATCAAGACCCATACGAGCAGTCATCAAGATCATAATGTATGTTTGTGAGACACCAAGCCCGGCAATTGCTTTATACCCAACCCGTCCAGCCCAAAAAAGATCCGCCAGCTGATCTACTACACTAAAAAAGCTCTCTGCCATCTGAGGCCATGACAGATGCCAGAGGTTACGGGGAATGCTCCCCCTGGTCATGTCACGCACCCTGCTTCTTTTGCGCACACGTTCACTCATATTCATCAATGTATCAGGGAGCTTGATGTTATGGAAACATAAATATGGGGCGAAAGCCTGAAATCTAATGTATGGCTTTACGTATTTGACAGGCTGTTTTTATCGCAATAACATGGCTTTTGCAAAAAATTGCAGGAGAATCCATGAGCTGCGAAGCCGCCACCATCGCTACAGTAAAAAATACGGGACACAGGATGACACCGCAACGTCTGTTCATTCTATCGGCTATAAGGCATGCGAAGGGACATGTCACTGTCTCACAGATAGAAAACAACGTCCGTGAATCCTACCCAACAATTGACGTTTCAACAGTCTATAGAAATTTAACCACACTCCGCGATCTACGCCTTGTATCTGAAACGAGGATTGACAGTGGAGAATCTCAGTATGAATGGATTGACCAAGATAGACACCATCATATTGTTTGCCGGAATTGCTCCGACATAGTCCAAATAGACGATACATTCCTTGAATCCCTTGCTCAATCCCTCATGAAGGATTATGACTTTACTTTGGACACGGACCACTTCACGATACACGGTATCTGCGCTACCTGTTTGAAATAATCAAAACAAAGGAATAGTAATAAATGGACTTCGGTTCGGGGGCATTGGCTGCCATAATCTTAGGATTTCTTTTGGGTCTAAAACACGCAACTGACGCAGATCATGTAGTTGCTGTGGCAACGATAGTAAATGAGTTCAAGAATGCTTTCAGGGCGATTTGGATAGGAGCTTCCTGGGGACTAGGACATACTGTACCGCTACTGATATTGGGAATCGTCATCTTGACCTTTAAGGAAGTGGTCCTGGACTCCTATGAAGGCATAGCTCATTATTTCGAATTCTGTGTGGGAGTGATGCTGGTATTTCTCGGACTCCAAGTTTATTGGAACTTAAAAAGGGGACGTCTCCATGTGCACCAACACGACCACGATGGAGACGACCATCTTCATATACATGGAACTCATCCTAAGGAAGAGACCCCTGCCGTACAGGAAAAGCATGGAATGTTTAACCCTGGAAAACCATTTTTTAGAATGAAATCTTTTATTATCGGTCTCATCCATGGACTCGCTGGAAGCGCGGCGGTTATGTTGGCTTTGTTACCGACAATAGATTCTTTTATGGCTGGGCTAGCCTACTTGTTGCTATTTGGTGTCGGCACCATCCTTTCTATGGCCCTAGTAACGATAGCCCTAAGTGTACCTTTTGCCATGAGCGGATCCCACGATAGACTCAACAAGATTGTCTCGGGACTAGCAGGTACAGCCAGCATATTATTTGGAGTGGCTTTAATGTCTGATATTACTCTCGGAACCTCTTTGATACCATTTTGAAGATTACCTGCTAACTCATAAAACCAGTGAATAGTAAATAAGAGGGCTAAATTGGCTAAATCTGATTACAAGTTTATCCATACCCTACGGGTTAGATGGAAGGAATGCGATATACAGGGCATAGCCTTCTATGGAAGTTACTTGGATTACCTGGAGGTTGGAGAGGCCGAATATTTCCGAAACTTGGGCATAAATACCCTGCAAGAGGAGGCCAGAAAGAAATTTGATCTTGCGGCCGTTAAATTAACTGTGGAATTCAAAAGTTCGGCTAGAGTCGATGAACTAATTGACTTACATATGAAAATCGCAAGCATGGGTAGATCTAGTCTGGTGGAGAGTGCAGAAATATACAGATCCGGTACGGATGAACTACTCGTGATATTAGAAAGAATTTCTGTGAACTTCGATAGTTCAAAAGCGAAATCCAGACGTATACCAGACGATATCCGAGAAACGATAGAAAAATTTGAAGCTACTGGCGAAACGCCAAACTAAGGAACTATATTTTAAAACTGGAAGGGGTATAAAGTGACATCGAATCAATATGACAAACCACCAGAAATGGCTATCGATACTGCAAAGAATTACCAGGCCATTATAGAAATGGAAAAAGGGGGTACTATCACTATAGACCTTCTCGCCAAGGAAGCTCCGGTGACTGTGAATAATTTTGTTTTTCTTGCAAAAGATGGTTACTACGACGGAATCACGTTTCACCGGGTAATACCTGGGTTTATGGCTCAATCAGGAGATCCGACCGGAACCGGGTCAGGAGGACCCGGATACAACTTTGACGACGAATTTCACGATGATGCAAAACATGATTCCGCAGGAATCTTGTCCATGGCTAACGCTGGTGTAAGAAATGGAATGGGAACCAACGGAAGTCAATTCTTCATAACTTTTGCTCCGACTCCTCATCTTAACGGCGCCCACAGCGTATTTGGAAGAGTAAAAGACGGGATGGACGTAGTTTTAGGTATTGCCACTAGGGACCCTGGTTCTGCTACCACACCAGGGGATGCCATGAAGTCAGTAACGATCTTAGAGAACTAATGATAATTTAACTTATATATGAGCTAATTTTTTTGTCACAGTTTGTTCAATTGGAAAGGAATTTAAATGGAAGTAGTCAGCCTCCGAGACTTAGAAAGAATCGCCAAACAACGAACAGTCAAGGACATGTGGGACTTCATTGATGGTGCAGCATTTGATGAAGTTACTAAGAGGCGTAACGAGCAAAAATTTAAAGAACTTTCTATAAATCCCAGTTTTTTGGTTGATATTGGATCTAGGAGCACAAAAACCACAATATTGGGAGAAGAAATTGATTTCCCTATAATGATTGCGCCCTCGGGAGGACAACGTCAGCATCACCCTGAGGGAGAACTTGCAACAGCACGTGGGGCAGGAATGGCTGGAACACTTTATGCTCTCCCCACGGCTTCCGGCTATAGCATTGAAGAAGTAGCAAATGTGGCTTCAGGACCTCTGTGGTTCCAGTTATACCACTCAGCGGATGATATTACTGAAAATTTGGTAGTACGTGCAAAAAACGCAGGATACAAAGCTATTTGCTTGACTATAGATACCCCAACAGCAGGACCAAAGGAAAAAGATCTACGCAACGATTTTAGGAGAGTCAGTCATCTGCACAACGGTAGTTTCAGAGACAATCCGGAATGGGCAAGTCGAAGAGATATAGGTCCCAGAGATTTTGCAGATTGGGATATAACCGGTTTTAGAGGTCTAACCTGGGAAAGACTGGGATGGCTAAAATCACTAACTGATCTTCCTCTCGTCGTAAAAGGTGTTAGAACTGTAAAAGATGCTGTGATGTGTGCTGAAAACGGAGTAGATGGGATAGTAGTATCCAACCATGGCGGACGACAGATTGATAAAACACTTTCTTCAATTGAAACACTCCAATCCATTGCAGAAGCTGTTGGGAACAGACTGGAAGTATATTTAGATTCTGGGGTACGACGAGGATCTGACGCCTTTATAGCAATTGCACTTGGTGCAAAAGGAGTCTTTGTTGGTCGTCCACTATTCTGGGGACTTTCATATGATGGAGCCAACGGAGTCAAATTAATGTTGGATATTCTGCGATCAGAATTTGACAGAACGATGGCATTTTGCGGATTCACAAAAGTCTCAGATATTAACTCCTCTGCAGTTCACGTGCCGTCAACATGGAACTTTTAAAGGATCGTTTAGATATTTTTTACTCTGAATCTCCATGCGATGGACGCCAACGAAGGTCCGGATAACGCGCCGCTCGGGCCTCATCTAAGCGCGAATTGGGAGTGAAATGAGGGGCTTCATGCAAAAGCTCTGGGTTGGAGTGTGCCTCTTCAGAAATGGTCCTCATAATGTCTATGAATGTATTCAAAGTCTCCAGGGACTCTGTCTCAGTCGGTTCGACCATCAGCGCTTCTTCCACAATCAGGGGAAAATACATAGTTGGTGGATGTACTCCATAGTCGATCAGCCTTTTTGCTACGTCAAGGGCTGAAACTCCACAATTATTTTTTAGGTTGCGAGCGGAAAAAACCACTTCATGCATACAAACCCTTTCATAAGGTAGGTCAAAACTGCCTTTCAATTTTTCGAGAATATAATTCGCATTAATCACTGCGTCATCACTGATAGACCTAATCCCTTCCCCACCTAAAGATCTAATATATGTAAAGGCTCTGGCCAAAACACCAAAATTACCTTGAAATGCTCCCATCCGGCCTATCGATTTCTCTGGAGTCGACTGTTTGAATCTGACCTCACCGCCATCCTCCTCTCTACAGACCAACGAGCTTGGTAAATAATCAACCAGCCTGGGCCCTGCTATAACGGGCCCCGCACCCGGTCCCCCTCCACCATGAGGGGTTGAAAATGTTTTATGAAGATTGGAATGAATCACATCAAATCCTAAATCCCCCATTTTTACTCGTCCCAAAAGTGCATTTAAATTAGCACCATCGCCATATACGATACCTCCGGCATCTCTAACAATCCGGGTAACGTCAAGAATATTCCTATCAAATAACCCGAGAGTACTTGGTAAAGTAATCATTAACCCTGCCAGGTTTTCACCCACAGACTCCCGCAGGGCATCAAGGTCGGTGTTTCCTTCATTATCAGAAGGCAGTGTTTTCACAGTGAATCCTGCCATCACAGCAGATGCAGGATTCGTACCATGAGCACTATCAGGTATCAAAACCACTTTTCTTTGATCCTCTCCCCGATCAAGGTGATAGGCCCTAGCCATCAACATACCCGCTAGTTCTCCATCAGCCCCTGCCATAGGCGTCAAACAAGTTCCCGCCATCCCGGTGATCTCTGTTAAATACTCCTGTACCTCCCAAACTACCTGTAGTGCTCCTTGCACAGTGGCGTCATTTTGAAGAGGGTGAATATTGGAAAAGCCCGGCATAGATGCAATCAGATCATTTAACTTAGGGTTGTACTTCATCGTACAAGATCCTAAAGGGTAGAAATTATTATCTATCGAAAAATTGTATTGGCTGATCTGGGTAAAATATCTGACTATTTCCCCCTCACTTACTTCTGGCAGTGGCAAATCATCACGAATCAGATCAGTTGAAGGCAATTCACATTCCGGAACGTCAAGATCAGGTAGTGTCGCCCCAACACGCCCTTCAACACTCCGGTCCATCAGAAGCTTTCGAGACTCTTGTTGTAACTGGGATAAAAGTGGCGAAGTCATTAGGATTCCCCGATTTCTCTGAGTGTTTTTGCCAAATTTTCTATATCTTCACGGGAATTCATCTCAGTGACACATAGGAGTAATGCATTTTCTAAGTAGTTGCTAACGTCCAGACCGCCAATAATTCCTTTCTCCAAGAGAAGTTGATTTATCTCTTCAGGGGGAATTGGGCATCTAACTGTAAACTCTCTGAAAAATACACCATTACCAGATTCAAGAATTGAAAAACCAGGAATATTCTCAATCAAGGAAGCGGCATAATGAGCCTTGTGGTAACAAAGTTCAGCAACCTTCCTCATACCCTGTTTTCCCATACATGCCAGATATACCGTCGTCATCAAGGAAATTAACGCAACAGAGGTACATATGTTGGACGTGGCATGTTCTCTGCGTATGTGTTGTTCCCTAGCTTGGAGGGTTAAAACATATGCCTCCTTTCCGTGCGTATCGAGAGTTTTACCAACAATTCTTCCTGGCATTTGCCGAACAAATTCCTGCCTGCAGGCAAATATGCCCACATATGGACCGCCATAGCTCATAGGAACGCCTATCCCTTGACCTTCAGCAACGACTATATCTGCCCCATACTCCGATGGAGGGTTAAACATTCCTAGTGAAACAGGATCAACTGAAACAACTAAGAGAGCCCCTGCATCATGCGCAATATTAGAAAGCGTCTGCATATCTTCCAGATATCCAAAAAAATTAGGCTGCTGAACGATCAGGCACGCCGTATCTTCCTCTAGGGAAATGTTGTGTGCCTTAACAAGCTCCAGGGCTATTCCAGGGGCCTGAACATATGTATCCAGAACCTCTGTATACAGAGGGGATGTGGAGTCGAGAATAGCCACTTTATTCTTGCGTGTTACTCTGCAAGCCATCAGGGCTGCCTCTGCTAGTGAAGTTGATCCATCGTACATCCCCGCATTCGCCACATCCATGCCAGTCAGCTGACAAATCATAGACTGAAATTCATAGGCCACCTGAAGGGTCCCCTGTGACACCTCCGGTTGGTAAGGAGTGTAAGCAGTCATAAATTCGCCTCTGCTAGCAATGCTAGACACCACCGCAGGAATGTGATGCCAGTAGGATCCTGCCCCAAGAAAGGATGTGTACTCACCAGCAGAAACATTTCTCGCTGAAAGTTCAGATGCGTAAGCTCTGAGGTCTAACTCAGACATAGCTTTTGGTAAATTCAAATCGGGATTACGGACTTCCTCAGGAATGTCCGAAAAAAGACCCTCTACAGAATCCATACCTATAGCATCGAGCATCTTTTTTCGATGCTCTTCTGTATTAGGGGTAAAAGGAGAGGGCATCAGTTACTCTCTGATTCAAGAACATAATCTTCATATTCCGCCAAAGTCATCAGATTCTCTATCTCAGTTGCATCATTGACCTTTACCTTAATCATCCAACCTTTTTCATAAGGACTTTCATTTACCAGATCGGGAGCATCTGCAAGTATGCTATTTACTTCTAACACTTCACCTCCAACCGGAGAAAATAGCTCAGAAAACGCTTTTACGGATTCTATCTCCCCCATCTTGCCAAACTGGTCTACGGAATCTCCAACCACAGGTAAATCGACAAAAACTACGTCTCCAAGGCTATCCGCAGCATGCTGAGATATCCCAACAAGGCCAACTCCATTTTCATCGACAAATACCCACTCATGTTCGCTGGAATATTTAAGCTGGTCCGGAGTCATACATTTTTCTCCCTAATTAAGGTCACCATAGTTTTGAGAATAGACTTTCACGATCTCACTCTTTTGTAAAAAGGCAATTCCACTACTGTAGCTTGAGTCATCTTACCTCTAATATCCACACCAAGCCTGGTATCAGGCTCCGATAGGTCCACTGGGATATAGCCCATACCTATATTTTGGTTCAACGTGGGAGACGGGCTTCCACTTGATATCTCACCTATCTTTTCACCATCATGGAAAATAAAACAGCCGTGCCGCGCCACAGATCTTCCCTCAATCGCCAATCCAACAATTTTTCTCTCAATTCCTTTTTCTCTTATTGAAGCAAGGGAATCTCTAGCCACATATTCGGATCGGTTGTTATTTACAAAATAATCTAACCCGGCCTCATAAGGATTTACCGACCGATCCATATCGTTTCCATGCAACAACAACCCCGCCTCCAAACGCAAAACATCGCGAGCACCGAGCCCGCAAGGAATAACGCCAGAATCTTCAAGGGTTTTCCAAATCAAAGGTCCATAATCTGAAGAAGCTATAATCTCAAATCCATCTTCCCCCGTGTACCCAGTACGGGCAATAAAAACTTCTACTCCAAAAACCTCAGTATCCACAGCGCTGAAGGGACGTAGTTTTGTTAGATCAGTACTAGTGTGCTTGGCTAAAATAGCCCCAGACAACGGACCTTGCACCGCTACCATAACTGTACTAGTGGAAATATCGTTTATTTCAACTTCGAGGGAGTCACATATATGGGCGTTCAGCCAATCAATAACAGATTCGCGATTCGATGCATTAGGGATTAACAAATACTGGTCGACTTGCCTGTATACGATGCAGTCGTCTATTATGCCCCCCTTATCGTCACATATAACATTATATTTGGCCCTACCAACGTTGATACTAGACACATCAACACTAAGCACACTGTTTAATAAAAGTTCTGCACCTTGCCCGGAAAGTTCCAACCTTCCCATATGGGAAACGTCGAACATGCCAGATCCTTCACGTACTTCCCTTACTTCGCTGAGAATTCCGGAATATTGAACCGGCATTTCCCAACCGGCAAAATCGATTACCTTTCCACCCGAATCGAGATGGCTTTCAAATAGTGGTGTCCGCTTCAAAGATTTTTCAATACTCATAATGTCTTACACCCAAGATAAATCATCACACTGGTTCTCTACCCTAAGAAACCCCGACAATTAACGTGAAGCTGCTGTGGAATCATCATCAAATTCAGTGTCACTGAAGTCAGTCCAAAGCATATTACACCCGATGAGAACAGCACCTCTTAAATCCACCTTCGTAAAATCAGCGAGAGTAAGGTCTGCTTCCTGAAAATCGGAAAAATTCAATGATGACCCCGTTAGTTTGGCCATCTGAAGACTCGCATTAACAAACGAACAACGTCTTAAACTGGCCTTGGAAAGGTCAGCACCATCTAATCTAGCCCCATCGAGCATCGAGCCATCCAGTACAGATTCCCTTAGCTTTATAGTGGCCATAGTAGCTCGCGTAAAAATTGATCCGTTTATGGTGGCACCACTGAGGTCTGATCCAGATAAATCAGCGTCCGACATATTTATTCCCCTCATAAATGACACTGTAAAATCTGCGTTCCGAGCCAGTCCTCCAGACATATCAGCTCCTCTCATATTTACTCCCACCAGAATCGAGCGATCCAAACGTACTCCTCCTGTCATAAATGCCCCACTCATATTTGAACCTGTCAAATCAGTATCACAAAGATTGGCTGCAAACAGTCTAGCCTCCATTAAATGTGCATCGCTAATATCTGACCCGGATAAATCAGATTCTCGAAGATTAGTTTCCCTAAGATTAGCCTCGCTAAGTTTTGAATGAGAGAGATCACATCCACTTAAATTGGCACCACGGAGATTTGTACCCCTAAGATCGCATCCTGAGAAATCTGCCCCACTCATAACAGCCCTATTTAAATTAAGCCCTGTTAAATCCATCCCTGAGAGATTTATCCCTTCTGAGAAGTACTGTAAAACTTGTTTTTCCGTAATTTCTGCCATTTCCCTGAAAAAAACACCCTTGCACTTTTCCTGTGGTCACCTAAACAGCTTCAAAAATAACCTAATTTTAGATCATTCCTCACCATCAAAAGCTAAGATTTTATTCGGTTTTATATCAACAAGAATAAACTCAATATTGCCCAAAATATCTCTCAAATAGATAGGTGCCTCTTCTGAACCTAGATAGTGGTATGCCAAGCGAGAAACGATATCATCAATATCCGTGGGTTCTCTTATGGAAGCAACTCCATTAACTTGAACCCAAGGCTGAGGAATGCTGTCTGCTGCAGAAACGAGAGAGACTCTTTGATCCATCCTTATATTACGAGCCTTTACGGTAGTCTTAGAAGTTGCGACCCATATATGAGAGTTATCTTCATTTAGAAGATGCCACACTGGAGATGTGTGGGGCGATCCATCAGAATTTATGGTTGTTAGAAAGGAGATAATTGGTTCTCCAAGTAGTCGTTTTGCCTGTTCTTTGCTCAAATACCCCATAGTTGCCTCTTTCAAAGTGATCACTGTTTTATACGTAACCGGGAACCAGAACACTTATTTTTATCTACAAACAACATTCGCTCATTTATAAGATGTTGGCGTAGACTCCAATACCATATAACACCTTTTATCATTCATCGAACCTGAGGGAGAAACTTAAATGATCATCGTCAAGAGAACATATACACCTTTACCTGGGGCTTCTGGTCTTGCTGATTTATTGGAGCAAGTCAATCAAGAAACAATGGCAACTGGAATGCCTGAAGTAAAAGTGTTTAGAAAATATCTCGGATATCACGGAGTTATGGTCACCATGCAGAAGTGGCCAACCGTAAAGGAGTATAACGACTCGAGAAGCCAGGTACGTCAAACCCCCGGAATACGTAAAATATTTGAAGGTATCTATCCTCTATTATCTGAAACCCATAAAACGGAAATACTTGAGTCTGTATCGTAAAGGCATCAACACTTACAAAATCAACTTAAATTTCCAAAATTACTTTTCCAGTTTCTCCTGAGATAAATGTTTCATATGCTTCCTGCGCTCTGCCAAGGTCATATTTATGAGTAATCAACTTATCCATTGGAGATTTTCTTTCGACAACAAATTTGGCTACTTCTGCGAGTCCAGCCTGACTAAAAGTCCACGATCCTAAGATAGTGAGTTGCTTATGTATTATTTGGGGACTTACATCAAATGTTGTTGTATTTCCTTCCCCAACAAAGCATACCTTGCCCCAATATTTTGCACTGTCTACTGCCTGTATTCTTACTTCAGGTATACCTGTCGCGTCCAAAGTGGAATCTGCTCCCTCTCCCCCTGTAATCTCCCTTATAGCTTCTTCAACGTTCGTATCTGAAGAGTTGATAACCTCATCAGCCCCAAGTTCTTCCGCAAGTCTCAATCTGTAAGGTGAGATATCAACAGCAATTACTCTCGCTCCCATCTGGGCTGCAAACATTGTCGCAGAAAGTCCCACAGGTCCTTGTCCAAATATTGCGACAGTATCTAATCCAGTAGGTTGTATTCGCTTTACAGCGTGGAAAGCTGTCCCCGTACCACAGGAACAGGCAGCAGCAGCGGCAAAGTCTAGTTCGTCGGGCATCGGGATACAGGTATACGCTGGAACTAACATATATTCCTGATGACCACCATGGGCTGTCGAGCCATAGACCTCATGATGAACCAAGCACATCTGGGTATATCCGATTAAGCACATCGAACACTGAAGACAGCCCGTGTAGTGGTGCATCATAATCCTGTCTCCCACACTAACGTTAGTAACTCCCTCTCCGAGTTCTGAAACTATACCTACAGGCTCATGGCCAGGGACTTTTAAATCACCAAGAGCTTCCTTTTCCGACTTGGGGGCCCGGAAATTTTTCAAGTCGCTACCACAAACTCCGGAGGCTTTCATTTGCAAAACCACTTCTCCCTTACCAGGACTAGGCACATCGGTCTCTGATAAACCTACAATTGAGTCTCCTGTGAAATACAACGCCTTCATATTTGATCCCTCTTCATAATGTGTGGCCATTAAAGGCACCCAGTGATATATCCTTAACTACTATATCTACGATTATCCATAATCACCCGCGGACTTCAAACTCCAGAGAGGTGGCAGACAATATAATAATCTGCTAAAAGTGCATCACAACATGAATTCCAAAATTTTCCCAAAATCTTTTTTTGAACTCGATAATTCAGACCCTTCGGTTTTCCATCCTACTCCTCAATCGAAGGGACCTTGGGATCCTACTACCCTCCATGGCAGGGTCATCTCTGGGCTAGCAGCCTATGAAGTAGAAAGGTTCCATATTCCAGAATCTGACAAGGCAAATCTTCAACTATCCCGATTAACAGTAGACATGTTCAGACCTGCTCCTATGTCTGCTTTGACTGTAAAAAGTGAGGTAGTTAGGTCTGGGAGGCGTATCAAGGTCATAGAGGTGAAAATTGAGGCCGACGTCCCAAATAGAGGTCAAGTGGAGATAGCCCGTTCCAGTGCGGTCCTTCTCAGAAGATCAAAAAATCCTCCCGGAGATATTTGGACTCCTCCTGAGTGGGAAATTAGCCCGCCAAGTGAAACCCTGCCATATCCTTCCGAAAATGATCCCCAATCAAATTCCATATGGCACTCTGTTTCGCCAGATGGAAGCCCCAAAGAAAAAAAATTGGCACTCAAGCGACTCTGGATCCGTGAAACTCATAATTTAGTCTCAGGTGTTATGCCAAGCCAATTAGTGAAAGTGGCTCAAGTAGCAGATTTTGCTAATCCAGGTGCAAATTCAGGAATAAATGGTTTGAATTACATTAACGCAGATGTCTGTTTATACCTTCACCGTGACCCAGTAGGTATGTGGATGGGAACTGACTCTTTCTATCACGGCTCTGACTCAGGCGTTTCCGTAGGAACCATTACACTTTACGACAAAGAGGGGAGGTTTGGGACATCAACCGTATGTGCTTTAGGTCAAGAACGTTAACAGTCAGAAAAGCAGCTATTTCTCCAATTACTTCCCTTTATAAACAGGATCCCGTTTTTCTAGAAAAGCTTGAACCGCCTCCTTCTGATCATAAGTATCGTAAAGGGGTGAACCGTAGTGATCTTCATCCGAAACAGCATCGACCCAGTCACGATATCCAGATCTGAGCAGTTGTTTTGTATTTCTTACAGCTAGCGGAGGATTGGAAGAAATATCTTCAGCAAATTTAAGAGCTTCTGATATCAAACGTTGTGGTTTAACTACGTGACTTACTAACCCATGCGACTTTGCCCATTTGGCGTCATAAATTCTTCCTGTCAGACACATTTCGGCTGCGACAGAATGTCCAGCTATCTCTGACAGGGTGGAGGAGGCCGCTGTATCAGGTACAAGCCCTCGGCGCACAAAAATAGCCGAAAACTTCGCTTCCTCTGAGGCAATCCTAATATCGCAAGCCAAGGCAATGGAAAGCCCAGCTCCTACAGCAGCCCCATTTACAGCCGCTATTACAGGTTGTGGAATACGGCGAATACTGGATGCAAGCTCCTGTATTCTGTTTCCAGTGTGTCCAGAAGAATCCCCTGGCAGCTTTCGATTCTCTGATCCTCGAGCAGCCATACGGGAAAGATCTGCTCCAGAACAGAATCCCCTTCCTTCTCCGGTAATAACAACCACTCTTATCTCTGGAAACATTTCAGGCAACTTTTCCAGAAGAGAATGAAACTCGAGGGTAATTTCACGGTTGAGTGCATTCATAACTTCTCCACGCATAAGAGTTATGACCCCGGTGTAATTGATCTTCTCGAAAGATAATTTCTCGTATTTCTGCATTTTCTTTACCTGCGTTTAAATTAAAGCGGATTTGATAAGGTCCAATTTACACTGTCAACACAAGTCACGAAAAACCTGGTCTAGAGCTCTTTTTAGATAAGAAATAGCCAAGTCTATTTTATAAGTATTATTTTCTGACATGGGTCTGGCATCTCTTAGCGAAATATCAACTTTGGATATCAACTCGTCCGAACGCTTCAAGTCCTCCATAGTCATACCAAGCATGTATTCTTCAATCTCTGTAAGACGCCAAGGAATTGGTGCAATCCCACCCAAAACAACCCCGACACGAGAAATTTTTCCTCCCGATAGTGAAATTGATACTGCTGCGCTAGCAAGAGCGAAGTCCATTGACTGTCTTTCTTTAAACTTTAAGAAGGTGCTAGAAGACAATTCTTCCTCACAAGTTATTTCAATACTGGAAACAAATTCACCCTCTCCCAAAACATTTTCTCTTTGAATATCAGTTCCCGGACCAACAAAAAAATCATCCATTTTCATAGTAGCGCACCCAGCAGGACCAAATATTTTTACTTTGGCGTCTAAAGCTGTAAGAGCTACCGCGATATCTGAAGGATGGACAATCCAGCACTTATCACCTCCAATAATGGCGTGATATTTATCCAATCCCCCCACCGCAAAGCACTTTTCTCCTCCCTTTTTCAAACAATCAAATAGGGGACTCCTGTAATACCAGCACCGGGGTCTTTGGCACAGATTCCCACCGAGAGTTCCAATAGACCTGATTTGGGGCGTCGCCACCGACGCTGCAGCCTTTACCAATGCTGGAAAACTCGAGCTAAGATCATCATTAGAAACAATATCCGAGAGAGTCACCATTGAACCCAAAATACATACATTCCCATTACTTTGAATATCTTTCAAGCCATCCACGCCGGCCAGACTTACTAGTGACTCGGGATGCACAACCCCCTGCTTCATCTCACCCAGAAGATCGGTACTTCCTGAAACAATATGAGCTCGGGAAGTAGAGGTAAGTAAAAAAGATACCTCTTCTCGTGTCGTAGGGCGGTGATACTCAAAAGAGTCCATAAGAAACTAGACCTTACGGTTTTTTATAGCAGCAAGCAATCTGTGGGGCGTTATAGGTAGATCTGTAATTCTTACCCCAACGGCATCGTAAATCGCATTCGTAATCGTTGGAGCGGGACCAATACATGGCGGTTCACCAAGGGATTTAGCCCCAAAAGGTCCTATAGGGTCATTTATGTCCGCAAAAATGACGTCAATATCCGGAAAATCCAAAATAGTTGGACTTTTGTGATCTAAAAAATTGCTGTTAACAACTATTCCCGTATTAGGGTCCGTTTCCATATCTTCCAAAAAGGTAAACCCCATCATTTGTGACACGCCACCCCTGACTTGGTTTTCAGCCATCTTGGGATTGATGATCGTACCCGCGTCATGTGCAGCAACATAGCGAGAAATATTCACTTTTCCTGTTTCGACATCTACCTCGACTTCAACAAAGTGAGCACCAAAAGAGTTGATCACATAATCTGAACTACCCGGAACAATCGTTGCCTCAGCATTAATAGCTCCACTATGCTCCACAAGATCACATATAGATATAAAAGCACCCGAATCGGACTTCACCCCAGAACCCCGTAACTTTAACGCGTGTTGACAATCTCCCAGAAATTGAGCAGCCTGATTCAGGATTTTGTCTCGAAGAATTTCTGCCGCGCGTTTGACCGCCAGACCAGATGAGAAAGTAACGGAAGAGCCAGCTGTAATGCTTGCCTCTGGGGTTATATCCGTATCTCCCATGACTAAATCGATGGAATCGTACGGAGTGGAAAGTACCTGGGAAGCAATTTGACTAAGCACTGTGGCGCTACCCTCTCCAACATCCATAACCCCCGTAGCAAGTGAATACGATGAATCCTCGGTTAAGGTAATTGAGGCATGTGCTTTGCCCCCTGGACCACCTCTATAGAGAAACATAGACATTCCTCTACCCCGTTTGATCGATTTACTGGACGATTTATGAATCCCATCCACAGGTTTACCCCAACCTATCCTTTCGGCTCCAAGAGCCAAACATTCAGAGAGACCATTACTGGAAAATGGGATTCCCCCTTCTGATGGCTGAGTATCAACTATTTCAGTGACAGGAGTAATTCGCTCACCTGGCTGACCTTCTAGACCCACGTGGTTTTTTCTTCTAAATTCCAATGGGTCTATTCCCAAGGACTCTGCAGCCAAATCGGCGACACACTCTAGAGCATAATGACCTTGAGGTGCCCCCAAGGCACGGTAAGAACCTGCTGTGGGGGTATTGGTGTAGACAAGGGACCCCTCATATCTAACATTTGGACAACGATAAAGGTATAAAGCCCCCTGCCCGGCACGTCTAGCCACTCCCGGTCCAGATGATAAATAAGCTCCAGTATCCATCACAGTCTTTGCATGAATAGCAGTAATTTCTCCATCTTTTTTTAGTCCCATGCGGAGTGTGGTCTGTGTCGAATGACGACGACGCCCTGCGACAAATTCCTCTTCACGAGAAAGCTCCAAGCGTACTGGGGCCTGAGCCCTCATGGAAAGTATAGAAGCCAATACAGCTGTCCGACTCTCATCCTTTCCACCGTACCCCGCGCCCATATGGGGCCCAATAACTCTCACAGATTCAGTTGAAAGACCTAATGCCTGAGATAAAGCAATTTTATCGGCATGAATACCTCTGCTTGATTTCCATACAGTTAATTTGGAACCATCCCATCTGGCGAGGGCAGTTCTGGGTTCCAAAGGAGCAGGACTATGAGCCGGGGTTGTGAAGGATTCTTCTACTATGAGATCGGCTTCCCCAAAACCCTCGTCAATATTGCCCCGTTGTTCAATTAGAGGCGCATTGTTTATGAGATTACCACCTTCGTGAATCGGCTCAGCACTATCAGCTAAAGCTTCATCTGTTGTACTGGAAAAAGACAAAATCTCATATGAAACCTCGATTAGTTTCACAGCCAAATCTGCTGTAAAAGGGTTATCAGCGGCAACAACAGCCACCTCGTCCCCAACAAACCGTACCTTCTGATCAAGAATAGCTACGTCAGGGGCTACACGACCATCAGGTACATCAAAAGGCGTTACGATAGCCTTTACTCCTGCCAACTTGCCTGCTTCAAAAGTATCCACGGACAAAATTCTTGCGTGGGGATGAGGGCTCCTTAAAACCTTGGCATATAGCATGCCATCTAAGCCGATGTCAGCAGCGTATTCAGCTTTTCCGGTTACTTTATCTCCCAAATCTCGTCGTGGAGGAGAGCTGCCCACCCATCCTAAATTTTCAGGCATGGAATCTCTCATCAAGCGCAGCATTTACTGAGTCTAAAATAGCTCCGTAGGCATTACAGCGGCACAAATTACCCCCTAATGCCTCTGATATTTGATCTCTAGTGATTGGTGTATCCATTTCCATCAAAGGAATAGCGCTCATTATGAAGCCTGGAGTACAAAAACCACATTGCCCCCCATCATTTTCAAGAAAAGCAACTTGAAGAGGATGGAGATTCCCATCACTAGATAGACTTTCTATCGTCGTTACTCTGCACGCTGAAATGGAAGCGACCAAAACCTGACAGGCATTTACCGGTAGCCCGTCAAGCAAAACCGTACAGGTCCCACACTCACCCATATCGCAGCCTCGCTTGGTACCAGTAAGACCAAATTCTTCCCGAAGCAAATACAGGAGTGTCCACCGGGTATCGGCTTCAATGCAATGCTCTGTTCCGTTGAGGGTAAAGGTTATTTCAATAGTAGCCACTGAGACTTCTATAAATCAATCAAGAGCATGTATCAGTAACCACATAGGCTCTTTTCCAACTTCATATCGGGATATTAATTCGAGTGACCCGTCAGGCTCTATTTGAAAAGCTGAGACGTGGCCTGACTCCAATCCAGCCGAATACAAAAATTTCCCCGTCTTATCTATATCTAACACCCTTGGTACAGCTTCTGTAGGAAACCTGCCAACTTGCTTCATTTTTCCTGTCTCGCCATTGACCGAAAATGCCGCCACAGAATTATGTCCACGGTTTGGGGCATAAAGAAAATTCCCGTCAGGCGTGAGGCTTATCTGGGCACAAGTATTTACACCACCGTAGTGCATGGGAAGAGTCGATTCAGTTTGAATTTCCCTCAAAGAGGCTGATTCGATATCAATGCCATAGGAGGTCACACTACAATCCTGTTCATTGGAAAAAAAGACGAATTTACCATTCGGATGTATGGAATAGTGACGAGGGCCTCTGTTGTCCGGCTGTGAACACTCAAAAGACTCTGTCTGAGTTAGTTCACCTGTCTCCGCAGAGAATCTGAATAATCGAATAGTATTCAAGCCATTTTCGCCTGCTATATGAGGAAGCATTGCTAAGCTATTGCTCGCATCTGTATAAACACAGTGAGCCCCAGTGCCTGTCGGAATCCAATCACTTTTTCCACTAAATGATCCTTCCCCAACTTCATGAACACTTACTGCTCCGGCGAGATAATAAGCCGCAAGGAGATACTTGTGAGTCTTATCAAGGGAAATAAAGCAAGGATCACCTTGAAGAACTGGGCCATCAGAAAGATGTTTTAAAGAACCGTCAGCAGGATTAAATCTATAGGACGAAACCCGAGGAATATCTCGTCTTCCAACATAAAGAATTGATTTCTCGGGGTCTAAGGCTAAAGGAGCTGGTCTCCCATCAATTTCAGCATCAGAAAGAAATTCCAACTCGCCTGTGGAACTATCTATCTCCCAACAAGACACCTTGTCACTTGCTGCTAAAGTCATAAACATAATTTGACGCAAGCCACACTCCTAGAGACACCCTATAATAAATTTTGCTGAGGTTTATGGATCTATACTTCCGCCACTAATCTTAACAGGGGACGGTTAACTGCAGTATTTGTAGTCGCCTAAATGACAACAAACAGCCAAACCGTGAATGAAAGGTTCAGCTAAACGAGAAAACTTTCCAGTTCCCTAATGGATGTTTCCACCGTAAAATTATATTACCCAGTGGGGTAACAAAATTGAACATGCGGTATGACCGCCCTATACAACTCAAAATAACAAATCAATTTAGGAGCGGTTAGTGACAATATCGGCGGCGAAACTTTCGCTGGCAACCCGTTGGTCAAAACCTAACGGGTATCGACAGGTATTGCTAATAGCATTCCCACTCATACTCAGCACCGGATCTTGGTCAATCCAACAATTTGTAGACCGAATGTTCCTATCCTGGTACTCACCAGATGCCTTGGCAGCAGCAATGCCAACGGGCATATTAAGTTTCACGATCGTCTGTTTTTTTATCGGCACCGCCGGTTATGCGAGCACATTCGTTGCTCAGTACACGGGAGCAGGAAGACATGACAGAGTAGGCCCCGCGATGTGGCAGGGCATCTATTTCTCCCTTATAGGAGGAGTCGTAACCTTCATCGCGATGTTCTTCGCAGAACCAATCTTCCAATTTATTGGACACGAAGAATCGGTGAGAGAACTCGAAATTAAATACTGGCGCTATCTTACAATCGGAGGATTTTTTCCTATATGCATGGCCGCCGTATCTTCTTTTTTTAACGGACGTGGAAACACCTTTCCAGTGATGTGGGCAAGCCTGCTAGCGACTTGCCTGAACATGGTCTTAAATTATCTGTTGATATTTGGAAATTTCGGTTTGCCCGAGATGGGGATCTCAGGGGCCGGATTATCAACAGTAATATCCCAGATTTTTAATCTATCTCTACTGCTCCTTATGACTTTCATGGGAAATAACAATGCCAAGTACAAAACTATCTCGGGCTGGAAGTTTGACAAGGACTTGTTTCTTCGATTGATTAGGTACGGACTTCCAAACGGAATCCACTTTTTCTTAGACATAGCAGCATTCTCTGCTTTCATCCTCATAGTTGGAAGATTAGGCGCTGCCCAATTAGCAGCAACCAACATCGCTTTGAATGTAAGTATGTTGGCTTTCATGCCTATGATAGGAATGGGGATAACTGTTTCCATCTTAGTAGGTCAATCACTTGGGGCGAATAATGATGATATGGCTGATACAGCAACGACTTCGGCGGTGCAAATGGCATTCATTTACATGGGTAGTATTTCAGCCCTGTATCTATTAATACCCTCCATATTCATATACCCATTCGCTGCCAATGCAGACCCAACAGAGTTTGAGGAGATTAGAGGCTACGCAATGACGGCCATGAAATTCGTTGCAGCCTGGTCGCTAGTAGACTCATTGGGAATAGTCTACTCATCAGCCCTGAAAGGTGCTGGAGACACCAGGTTCACAATGTATACAATCATTGTCCTGTCCCTCATTTTGCTCATCCTACCAACATTCATTGCTCTGGAGTTGATGGGATGGGGACTCGAGGCAGCATGGGCCATTGGAGTCGTATACATCATTGGCCTGGCGGTCGCATTCACCCTCAGATACAGAGCAGGTAAATGGAGAACTATGCGGGTAATCGAACAATCAGCCTTTGAGGGCCCCCATCAAACGTAAATTTATGAGGAGTTGAAAATAATGAAAAATCAACCCAATGTAATTCTGATTATGTCGGATGATCTGGGATACGAAGTGATAGGTGCCAACGGTGGGACTTCATATGAAACACCCAGATTAGACAAAATGGCCGAAGAGGGCATGAGGTTTGAGAACGCCCACGTGATGCCACTCTGCACTCCCACCCGAATTTCGCTCATGACAGGAAAATACAACTTTCGTAACTACATTGGGTTTGGTCTAATTGCACCAGATGAAATTACTTTTGGACACTTGATGTCCGACGCTGGGTACAACACATGTATAGCCGGCAAATGGCAACTTTACTCCTATAACCCTCCCGATGAAGTACCGGAAATGAGAAATAAGGGACAAAAGATAGAAAACGCTGGATTCAATGAGTTCTGCGTATGGCATCCACATCAGACTGAAGAAAAGGGATCAAGATATAAAAATCCAATTATCTATGAAAACGGACAATTTAGAGGAGATACAGCGGGCAAGTACGGAGAAGATATATTCTGTGACTACATAATAGATTTTATCGACAGAACCAAAGATGAAGATGATCCGTTTTTCGTTTATTGGCCTATGGCAGCTACCCATAAACCACACGAACCCACTCCAGACAGCCCAGAATGGAACGATTTCGACCCACCATCAAATCACTCTTTGGGTGGAAGAACCTGGGCTGAACTCGAAGATGGATCATGGGAAGACGACCCAAAATTTTATAAAGACATGGTTGAATATCACGACAAAGTCATAGGAAAACTTATCGACCATCTTGCCGAACAGAATCTATCAGAAAACACTCTCATCATTTACCTGGGAGATAATGGGAGCCCCCACGATGTTTGTTCAATGGTTCACAGCCACAACGAGATTTGTGGAGGAAAAGGGAAAACAAACGACCGGGGGACTCATGTACCTCTGATATGTAGTATGCCGGGAACAATTCCATCAGGTACGGTACAAGTCGATATGGTGGAAGCTACTGATTTTCTACCCACCATATTTGAGGCAGCAGGTCTCCAATTTCCAGAAGGCTACTTGATTGACGGAAGATCTTTTCTGCCACAACTAAAGGGAGAACCAGGAAATCCTAGGGAATGGATGTTTTTTCACTTTGAACCCATGAATAACAGAAACGACATCGGACAGATCAGATTTGTCCGGGATAATGAGTGGAAATTATATGAAAGCGGCCAACTTTATGATCTAAGAAATGATCTGGAAGAAGATCTTCCAATATTCAAGTCGGCAGACAACCCAGAACAATCCTTAGCAAGATCTAAACTGGAACCAGTATTTGTCCAAATGAATTAATATCTTCCAAAACAAGCTTTTTAGTCTGGCTTCAAATCAATGGATGCGGAATTTATACAGTACCGTAGCCCGGTGGGATTGGGACCATCTGGGAAAACATGTCCCAAGTGAGCCCCACAGGACTGACATATGACTTCTGTGCGTACCATCCCTAAAGAGTTATCCGTTTCTTCCTCTATCTGTTCTTCAACAATGGGAGCGTAAAAACTTGGCCACCCACACATTGAATCAAACTTTGAGTCAGAGGAAAATAATTCAGCGCCACAGCAAACACAGAGATATTTACCATCGTCAAAGGTATTCCAGTATTTGCCAGTAAAAGCTCGTTCAGTGGCCTTATTTCGAGTAACTTCATACTGCATTGGTGTTAGCTTGTTTCGATACTGCTCATCATTTTTGGGGTCAACATTTTCCTCTTGAGCCATTAGCATATCTCCGCCGAATATTGTTTCTTTTCCACGACCCAAGTATAACGTGAATTTTAGTTCACATAACTAAAGGTTTATTTGAACACAGGTGTAATATGTGAGTCTGATAATTAAAGATTACCACTAGTGAAAGGTTCATTGAAAAGATGCCAATCAAATTTGGTGTATTCGACCATATTGAACCCGTAGACCAAATGCCTCTACATGAAGTATACAACCTACGGATGCAGCAAATTGAAAAGTTTGATAGTAATGGTTATTACGCTTATCACCTAGCCGAACACCACACCCCCGCGGTGCATAGTCTTGCTCCCTCTCAAAATGTTTTTCTGGCAGCTGCGTCCCAAAGGACTTCCCAACTAAAATTAGCTCCTTGCGTTTATGTTCTTCCATTGCATCACCCTTTACGTCTAATAGAAGAAATAAGCATGTTAGATCATTTAAGCAAAGGGAGACTCGAGATCGGAATCGGGAGAGGCGGGGTGATGGAAGCATTTTTCTGGGGACAGGAAGCCGACTCGGAAACAAATTATCTACGGTACAAGGAAACTCTAGATATATTAAAAAAGGGATTGAACACAGACTCACTTTCCTATGAAGGCCAATTTCATAAGTTTGACGAACTCCCTATGCGTCTAGGGCCAGTACAAAGACCCTACCCCCCGATGTGGTACATGCGAAATGCTGAGACTGCGGCATTAGAAGGCATGAATACTGTGGTTGTTGGCACTTTGGACAGCTTACGCGCAGAGACAATTCGTTTCAAAAGAGTATGGGAGACTACCCATGGGAAAAACACTCAGACGGCTCAAGGAACCGAACCAAAAATTGGTTTAGTGGTTCATATGGTTGTGGCTGAAACTGATGAAGAAGCAATTCAAATAGCGAAGCCAGCTTGGGAGAAATATAGGTGGAACCTTGCTGCACCCAGGCGAATTGAGGCAGAACGAAGAGGTCTGACACAATTTCAATCGAGTACTGACGGGTCATTCGGATTCGTAGGGGACAGGCCCGCAAATTTACCTGATCGAGAAACGCGACGAGATATTGAGGCAGAAATAGAACGATTTGATAACCAATCCGCTAGAGAAGATCCTACCAGACTAGGCGGTGTCGCTCTGGCAGGGTCACCAGAATCAGTGATGAGATATATGGACGAGTATGTAGATACAGGTGCCAACTATTTTATGTGCTCTTTTCAATGGGGAGACTTGGATCACGATACAGCTATGAAATCGATCAGTTTATTTTCAAGCGAGGTGATGCCACACTACTCACAACCAGCCAAAGGCGTATGAACCCTAAGCCAAGCCTTGGAGAAAACCATAAATACCTCACCGCAGCATAGGGAGATGGTCAAAGATTGCAAAGTCTTAAAACTAGGTGATATGCATAAAGGCTACGAAAATACCTTGATTCGTGTGCTATTCCCATAATCAAACAGCTAACAAAACATCCTATACGGTAGTTGGCGTAATAAGTGTAAAATCTACAGCAATACTCAAACCAATAAATAGTGTTTAGGATTTTGAGAATATAGATGTCTTTAGAGATAATTGGAATGATAGGAGCCAAACGAGAGGGAACCGGGGAAAAGGGTGCTGAAGTTCACGTCATAGGTGGTGGAATTGACGGAGAGTACATAGCAGCGTTTTCTCAGGCACACGAAGAAAGTGGTTTTGACAAGGTTCTAGTTGGATATACCTCCTCTTCAGCTGATGGTTTCATCGTCGCAATGCATGCGGCAGCACATACAAAAAAACTGGGCTACCTAATCGCACACAGACCCGGATTCGTCAGTCCAACTATCCTTGCCAGAAAAGCCGCCACCTTCGATCAGTTAACTCAAGGACGTATCGCCTTACACATTATCAGCGGTGGTGGGGATACGGAGCAGCGCAGAGACGGAGACTACGAGGACCACGATAGTAGATACCAGCGTTCAGGCGAATTCATGAAAATACTCAAGGATTTGTGGACAAAATCAAATCCTGTGACGCACAACGGTCATTTCTACAAATTCGAAAACGCGAAAAGTGACTTTCAATGTTTTCAGACTCCCCACATACCATTATATTTCGGAGGAGCGTCGGAAGTCGCCCTAAATGTGGGAGCAGAGTCGTGTGATGTATATGCGCTATGGGGAGAACCCCTCCAAGAAGTGAAAAATAAGATTTCTGATTTCAGAAAAAGGGTCAAAGTGACAGGGAGAGACCCGAGAGCAGTCAGGTTTTCTGTTTCGACTAGACCAATCGTTGCTGATACAGAATCGGAAGCCTGGGACAAGGCATATCAGACTTTAGAATCAGTTTTACAATCTGGACAAAGATCTATGCACGGTACAGCTGACGAGAGACTCGAATCTGTTGGTTCCCAGAGGCTAGTGAACTTTGCTGCCAAGGGTGACGTACTTGATGATCGCCTTTATATGCCTATAGCAGCAGCAGCTGGGGGAGCAGGAAATACAACTGCCCTAGTAGGAACAGCTGAACAGGTCGTTGACTCTTTAATGAAATATTACAAACTTGGCTGCACGACATTATTGATACGCGGTTTTGACCCTTACAACGACACCATCTATTGGGGAAAAGAACTTATTCCACTACTCAAGGACGAAGTCAGTAAATACCTTAAATCAAACATAGTTACTGCCCATGCGTAGCGTAACTGCCATACTGGGAAGTCCTTTCCCGGGATCATCTTCAGAAAAAATTGTCAGCTTAATTCTTGACAGACTCAACTCTGATTCCTGGACATCCACGGTAATCGACCTATCTGAATTACCAGCTGAAGACCTTTTACTTCGGTCTGAGGGCCATGCGCTAAATCAAGCCTTGGACAAAACGAGTAAAGCAGATCTAATAATCCCTGCCTCCCCAACGTATAGGGCAACGTACACGGGACTATTGAAGGTGTTTTTTGATCTTATGCCTCCTGATAGTCTTTTGGGATCATATGCATTGCCCGTACAAACAGGAGGATCTCCCCACCACTCATTGAGCATCGAGTATGGAATGGTTCCAATGATCCGGAGTCTAGGCGGGCTAGTACTAGCAAAGAGTCTATACACCTGGTCTGATCATTGGAATGAAGATGGCTCCCCGGGAGAAGATTTAGTATCCATGATCGAAAGTTCTGTTTCAGAGATATATATGCTATATAAATAGCAAATGATCATAGCGTGATCAGCCGACCAAGCCCAGAGCTCTTGCAAAATCAAGCATATCGATGGCTGTTTTCTCATGTGCTATATCGACCATCGCCCCATTATATTCAACCGCAGCACCGCCCTCGTTTCGAACCCCATCCATCGCTTTGATGATGCCTATCCACTCTGAAATCTCTTCCTGAGTAGGAGAAAAAATCTGGTTCACTATGTCAATATGAGATGGATGTATCACACTCATACCCGCGTAACCCAAATCTCTAGAGTGTTTCGCAAATGACTTCAACCCGTCATGGTCATGAATGTCCTGCCAAAGTCCGGTCACAGGGTAAGGCACTCCCGCAGCTCGGGAATCAAGTAACACTTTAGATCTGATAAACAAAGTCTCAGTCCCCTTCGGAGACCACCTGTAACCAATTGACCTTGCGACATCTCCACCTCTTCCTCCACTTGCCCCCATATGCGCTACTCTGTTAGATGAGACTCCTATATCGTATGCAGAGCGTATAGCACTTGCAGTCTCAAGGCCTGGATCTATAAGAACAGTCCCAACGGGAATACCTTTTCTTTTCTCTTCTGCCTCTAACAACGTATCAAGAGATTTAATATCATCTGCTGCTTTAACCATTGGAAGAGTTATCCCATATAACCCATCGACAACAGAGTACGAAATATCCTCCTCAGTAAGCCCAGTAGACAGATCATTTACCCTGATAAACACTGTCACATTCTGTTGAGCCAATATGGGTACGAGTCTAGATACTATCTCTCTGGCTAATGATTTTTCTGATGGTGGCACCGAATCTTCGAGATCTAATATCAGTGCATCAGACCCATATTTAGGAGCCTTGAGAATCCAATCTTCCTTATTGCCAGGAACATACAGAAGAGTGCGAAGTGGTCTCGCTAAATCTCTCACCAAATTACCTCACAAAGCAGCAAATCAACGCTGTGTGACATCCTTATATGACGCCATCAGATTTAAGTTTACTAAGATAGGACTCATCCATTCCCAAAAGATCCCCATAAATATCGGTGTTCTGTTGGCCCAGTAAAGGAGCACCCGACTCCTGCGGCAATTTACCACCAGAGAACACCACCGGAAATCCGGAAACTATACCGGGAAGATCCTCATCAAACGCCTGACTACGCATGGATCTAAGAGTACCTCTGTCCCAAAAATGAGGATCGTCAATTATTTGGGGTACCGACCTCACATCACTGCAGGGCACATCATTTTTGTCCAAGAGATTTAATGCTTCCTGCTTAGTAAATCTCATCAATATCTCCTGAACAGCTGAGCGAGCAGCATCGAGGTTTTTACCCCGGTCCAGGAATCGAGCAAATCGAGGATCTTCAATCAAGTGTGGAGCATCAATGGCTTTAGCCAAACGTTCCCACTGATCATCACTGGCCACCGTGATAACAATGTCTCCATCTTTAGTGTGATACAAGCCCATTGGACCACCTCTAATACCATTTCCCATCCTCAAAGGTTCTCCTGCATAAAGAGCCTCTTCAATGTTCTCAACGAACATAAGTGAAGTTAGTGTGTCCATCATAGAGACGTCTAAATACTGACCTTTTCCAGTGATATCACGATTTCTTATTGCAGCCAATATGGAGTAACAGGTGAATATCGGCGTAACAAGATCAGCAATATAGAACCCTATTCTCATGGGAGGTCCATCTGGGTCGCCGTTTATATCCATTATTCCACTCATGCCTTGTATCTCTGGGTCATGTGCCTTTCTGTGGGAATGAGGGCCTGTCTGACCATAGCCAGAAATAGAGGCATATACGATTTCAGGGTTAACTTTAAGCACATCTTCATAGCCCAGTCCCAACCTCCGCATAGCTCCAGGAGAAAGATTTTCAACAACCACGTCGGACTTTGCAGCCATATCTAGAAACATCTGTCTACCTTCAGGATGTTTCAAATTTAACGTAACACTTTTAACGCCTTGGGAACGCTTGAGAAAACGGGTGGAGAGTTGTGAGTCTGTCTCTTTGGTGGCTGAATACCCATCAGGATCCGCAAACGGTCCATTCCCACGTGTCGGATCACCAAATTCAGGAACTTCAACTTTTATAGCCTCAGCTCCTAATCTCGCAAGATTAACAAGAGTAAACGGCCCAGCGAGATAAACAGTGACTCCCAACACTCTTAATCCGGCCAATGGGGAAATAAAACTAGTTTCTTCTGACGACAAATTTGAACTCCTCATGCATTTTTACCGGATAATCCAACTGTGACGACACAATAGTATGAAAGTAGATAAGATGAGGTCAATCAGAGTTGGTTGCCAGCAGAATTAGAAATGGTTCATCAGCCCAAACATTGCACTGACTTTAGGTTTAACCATATTTCACAGTCATCAGACTGTGTTATAAATGCTTTCACATCCCTCACAGGCACATAGGAGGCGTTTAATGCGCATAGCAGTAATTGGCCAAGCGGCTTTTGGAAAAGACGTTCTAGAGGCGTTAGTAAAAAAAGAAGAAGACGTAGCGGCAGTTTTATGTCCACCCGACAGGAAGGACCGCCCTTTTGACCCAATAAAGGAATATGCAGTTGAACATGATATTCCAGTTTATCAATATAAACGTATGAGAGACGAACAAGCCATCACAGAGTTTACCTCGCTTAACATTGACCTCTGTGTCATGGCCTTCGTCACAGACATAGTTCCAATGGAGATATTGGAAAATCCTACAAATGGGACTATTCAATACCACCCGTCACTTCTGCCAGAGCACAGAGGGCCTAGTTCCATAAACTGGCCTATCATCCAAGGCAAAACCAAGACAGGATTATCTATTTTTTGGCCTGACGAAGGTCTTGATACAGGTCCAATACTACTTCAGAAGGAAACTCCCATAAGTGCAGATGACACATTAGGCTCAGTTTATTTTGGCCGGTTATATCCAATGGGAGTGGAGGCTATGGTGGAGGCAGTAGGACTGGTGAAAAATGGAGAAGCTCCAAGAATAGTCCAGGATCACTCAAAATCAACCTACGAAGGCTGGTGCCGCTCAGAAGATGCAGTTATCAATTGGAACAAACCCGCGGCTGAAATCTACAATTTAATCAGAGGGAGTGATCCCAGCCCAGGTGCCAACACAAATTTTGGTGACGACAAACTGGCATTTTTCAACGCCACATTCTCACCTGTCGATTCAACCAAAAATCCAGGTACTGTGACGAGCATAAACGCAGACACATTCAGTATTGGACTACGAGGTGGAACTATAGATATAGGTAGAGTACAGATAAACCGTGATCGAAAGATCATGGCAGACGAATTCATTAAGTCAAAAAATCTTAAAGTAGGATTCCAGTTTTCAAACTAAAAAATTAAATCTTAAATAAGGAGAATAAATCGTGGGTTCCAAATATTTTTTTACTGCAGCAATGGACATACCAACAGACAAGGAGCAACTATTTAACGAAGTCTATGATGAAGAACACATACCCTATCTATCTGAAGTACCGGGTGTGCTATCAATAGCTCGTTTCACATCACAACCGCTGAAGATGGTGATAGGTGGAGAAGAAAAAGAAATAGTTATACAGGATCAGCCAAAACACACGGCCATTTACGAGATTGAAAGTCCGGAAATACTGACATCATCCGGCTGGTCGGAAGCTGTGGATAGAGGAAGATGGGCCACAGAAGTCCGCCAACACACATTTAACAGGAGACACGTACTTTTAAAAAAGTCGTAAGAAAGGGAGGGTGAACCTAGTTTTCTTCCTCTCCTGACTCATCGGAGCCGTCACTTTCATCGGCAACGTCTTCAGGAGGGGCCCCACCACCAACGTTATTTTCAAACCGTTCTCCCATTTGATTAAGAAAATCTTCTACATCTGGGGAAAGATTTATGTCTTCACTATCTGCTGACTCAGAAGAACTTGAGGATGGAGAACCGGGTAATGAAGAATCTGGCTTACCATCCTCAGACTTGGACAGTACACGATCGTAGTAGGTCTCCAGCTGTTTTATTAACGTTCCAACCTCTCCACCGTAATCGATAGCTTTATCTATCTCCTTGTATTGCTGTTCACCTTGCGCCATATCAGCCAATTCGGATGGAAAGCCATATACGGAACATAAAACCTCGAGCAAGCGCGCTGCACCAAGATGGTCTTCATCCAACTGCACATATTGAGGAAGATGAGCCATCAGAGTCGTGTTTGATACCCCAAGCCCAGTCAAATCTTCATTTACCTGATTAACTATGGATGTTGGACCCTGATAAGTACTTCTACGAGGATTCAGTTTCCCCGCCGCCTTTTGTTCCTGATCATCCTTCATTGATCCAGTTACTAATATCGGCCTGGTATGTGGAACGGAGTCATACATACCTCCGATACGACAATATTCTGTGACATTACAAAATTTCAACAATTCCACTATGGACTCTGTATAGTCCTCACCAAAATTATGAGGTTCTCGCACGTGAATAAATAGATAGTCTCTATCTGTATAGTCGTCGTGGGCGTAGTGAGCGATAGTATTAGGTTTTGTGAAAACGCGCTTACCATTCACTAGCCTCATACGAGGCCTATACCGAGTAAAGTCAAAAAACTTGCCAGGCCTAGACAATCGGCCTATTTCCTTAGCCCCCAAATATCTTTGCAATGCCCTCAGAGACAGTGTTCCTACCCTACCGACGTCAATCCAGGGACGAAGCATGCTGACGGCTATAGTGTTTTTCATCTCGGGTACTGGCTCTGTGAGTTCGAATTCACCAATTCTCATATGTAGAAAATCCCGCTAATTCATTACGTTTACGACAGTTTAAGGAAACTTTCATATGTGCACAACAACAGAGCCGAAATTATACAACAGTAAATTTTTTTTAAGTTACCTAAATTCATACCCCTTGAAGTCCCATTAAGATCTGAAGACTGTATATAATGCCGCCAATATATTTTTATACTAAACATCAAGTTATTCGAAAAGGTTCTCGGCAAGATAGAACCGATAACAACGTAGGAACACTTAAATAGAGGATTGGCATGTCCGAAGCTAAATCAGTAGTAAGAGAAAATGCTCTTGAAGGTGTGAGAGTCATCGATTTCTCTTGGATCGTTGCGGGACCGCAATGCACCAGGATACTTGCAGATTTCGGGGCAGACGTCATAAAAATTGAAAACTATTCCAACATGGATTACATTCGCGCCAGCGGTGGAGCGGACTCTCCAAATCGTAGCCCGCTATTTAATACGCTCAACAGAAATAAGAGAAGCCTCACTCTTAACGTAATGCACCCTCGGGGTATGGAACTATTAAAAACCCTAATTAAAAAATCTGATGTGATAGTAGAGAACTTCAGTTCTCGTGTTTTGGAAAAGTGGGGTTTGGGCTATGAAGAACAGAAGAAACTAAATCCTGGAATCATCTACTGCAGCATGTCCGGATTCGGACATAGCGGTAGGGATCGCGATTTCGTTACATGGGGACCAACTGCTCAGGCTCTCTCCGGGCTAACTTACATGTCTGGTTTACCGGGTGAAGAGTCAGCAGGATGGGGATTCTCCTACATGGATCATACAGGAGGTTTTTACGGGACCATAGCCATTATGATGGCGCTCCTTCATCGCAACAAAACAGGTGAAGGCCAGCATCTCGATCTTTCTCAAGTTGAGGCTGGAATTGGTCTAACAGGTACATCCGTACTCGACTATACGGTCAATAATCGGCCCTTTAGGAGAGACGGAATGCCACCTGGTAACAGGGCACCGGAACGTGAAATTGCCCCACATAACTCATATCCCTGTAGGGGTGAGGATCGGTGGTGTGTCATAGCAGTAACCAATGATGATGAATGGGACAGCCTAGTAAACATTCTCGGGAATCCTGCATGGGCAAACGATGAACGATTCGCAACCATGGCATCAAGATTTGCTAACCAAAATGATTTGGACGAATTTATATCACAATGGACAATCAACCTGACGCCACTCGAAGTATTTGATGTTTTGCAAAATGCCGGTGTGCCAGCCGGGGCAGTCCAGACCCCTATGGAGAGGGCCGAAATAGACCTTCAACTAAAGCATAGAGGCTTCATTGCCGAGGTTGAACATGCAGAACTGGGAAATACAAAAGTTGAGTCGATTCCAATGAAGATGTCAGAAACTCCATGGAAACTAAATAAAGCTTCCCCTTTACTTGGTGAACACTCAGCGGAAATATATATGGATCTATTGGGAGTAAGCGCCGAAGAACTTGGAACTCTTTTTGAAGAGGGTATCGCATGACCCTCCCTTCAACAAAAACAGATGGCGCACTTAAGGGTATAACTGTCATCGAGTTATGCGGAGCCAGAGGTCATTTTATGGGAAAGCTCATGGGAGATATGGGTGCTCGGGTTATAAAAATCGAACCTATGGGAGGATCCTCCGAGAGGCAGATAGGGCCTTTCATGAACGACGAGCCTCACCCTGACCGTAGTTTGTTTTTCTGGTCACACAATACCTCAAAAGAGAGTTTAGAAATCAACATAGAAGACTCCGAGGGACAAAAAGTTATCAAAGCGCTTGCCGCAGCAGCCGACGTAGTACTGGAAGATTTTGCCCCAGGTTACCTTCCATCTTTGGGATTGAGTTACAAAGATTTATCTGCTAATAACGAAAGACTAGTAATGACCTCCTTGACGGCATTCGGTCAAGATGGCCCATACAGGGACTACAAATCCCCCGATATTGTGGCGTTGGCCATGGGAGGCATTATGCATTCCTGTGGTTACGATGATGTACCAGGTAGCCCACCAATAAGACCCAGCGGGGATCACGGCAACAAAATTGCTTCTCATTATGGTCTGATTGGTACTCTTGCAGCTCTATTCAACAGGGACTTTTCAGGAAAAGGTCAATACATAGACGCCTCCGCCCATGAGGCGTGTAATTCCACAACCGAGCATGCTTTACCATCTTATTTATACTTGGGAGCGACCGTTTTTAGACAAACTGGAAGACACCACTCAGCTACTCCTACTCCAAAATCATTGTGTAAAACATCTGATGGTAAATACCTCATAGTATTTCAACTTTTTAACAACCTTCATTCCTGGCTATTACTTGTCGGATGGATGGCGGAAGCCGGCATGGCAGAGGACTTACAAGAGGAGCGATATAAAGATATGGCTAGAGGCGGTAGCAGAGGTATGCGCATGGCCACCGATACCACCGACTCCGACCACGCTTTAGAGGTCGTACGTAGGTTTATAGCTGCCCACACTGCTGAAGAAATCTACAGAGGTGCCCAGAATCTTAAGTTCCCATGGGGCCAGGTAAGGTCACCTGAAGAAAACCTAGAAGATCCTCATTTCGCTGAAGATCGACAAATGTTTACAGACATACCACATCCAGAACTAGGAAAATCAGTTAGTTTCAAATATGTTGGCAGACCATATCGGTTCACTAAATCACCGTGGAACGCCTTCAGAGCTCCACTTGTTGGCGAGCATACTATGTCGATACTTTCAAAAGACCTGGGATATTCCTCAGATGACCTTGAAGTTCTTATTTCCAAAAATACTATTTCCTGTCATTGAACTTAGAGGATACCGAGTTTTCTAAATTATGATGGACAAAGAGGAACCCTCAGATGCGCAGCCTATTCAAGGCGAAATTGTAAAATCGGAAGATGGGTATAAAGAACCTGAACAACCCAGCACATTCAGATTACATAACCTGGATGGTCCTCGACGGTCCTATGTACTTCGCTGGCAACTTGGTTGCCTCGGATGCTTAATTCCTGCCGCAATTGTATTTTTGCTGGGATTTTTTGTGTTCCGCATTGGGACAGGCTTATTTGGAAATTGAAGTTAAATAATTCACGACGAGGAGCTTCCGATGAAAGCAGCTTTCTATGACGGGTCCGAGAAAATGCAGGTCAGTGATTACCCGGATCCAACAGCTGATACTGGGGAAGTGATTGTCAGGTTAAAAGCCACTGGTATTTGTGGCTCCGATCTCAATATGAACAAGGCCAAAACGGCTGCCGACGATCACCCTGCAGGACACGAAGTGGCAGGAGAAATTGTTGATGTAGGCAAAAATGTCGATAAGAGCTTTATTGGAGAAAGAGTTGCCGTGGAAGTCTTGGGGACTGGAAGATCTTGCAACAACTGCTGGTATTGCCGGCAAGGGCAATACATTCATTGTCCTTATAGAGAAGGCTCCTCTAGTGGGGGATTCGCTGAATATGTTGTGAGAAAAATTGGAGGGTGCTACAAGTTAGGCGACTCTATGACTTGGGCGGAAGGTGCCCTGGTTGAACCCCTAGCTGTTTCAGTACATGGGGTTCGCATAGGGGGATTAAAAGGAGGTGAGACTGTTGCAGTCGTAGGTTCCGGTACTATTGGGCTGACTGCCATAGCTGCTGCACGAAAACTTGGTGCGGGAAAAATATTGGCTACATCTCGCCACAAGCAACAATCTGACATGGCGAAATCTCTTGGTGCCGACGACACCTGCGGTTCAGAAGGAGACGAATTTGAACAGATGGTCTTGAGTCATACAGAAGGACGTGGTGCAGATTTAACTATTGAGACAGTAGGGGGAAGCCGTAATGAAACACTACTACAATCCTTTGAAGTAACCAGACGCCAGGGTAGAGTCGTAATACTGGGAGTATTTTACGGCAACCAAGCCATTGACTGGAACAAACCAGTGTTGAAAGAGCAAACAATCCAGGGTTCAATCTGTTATGGACTGATCGACGGAGTACATGATTTTGAAAAATCAATAAAAATGTTCGAGGATACGAATTTCAATCTCAAACAAATGGTTACGCACGTGTACAACCTGGACGAGATACAGAAGGGATTTGAAACAGCCTACGACAAATCAACTGGCTCAGTGAAAGTACAAATACATCAAGATTAGTGAAAGGGGAAACAAACATCTATGAACTTACAAGATGCAATTCCATTTCTGGAGAACAATCATAACGGTGTAGTAGGGACAAAACGTCGGGACGGCGGTATTCACTCAAGCATCGTAGTTTCCGGAGTATTCCAGAACAATGCCGCTTTCGTATCTGTATATCCAAAATCCCAGAAGATCAGAAATTTGAAACGTGATCCTCACTGCACAATCCTTACTGTGACACCCAACTGGCGAGAATACGTGGTTGTGGAAGGTACGGCCGAACTCATGGACTATGGGAACACCGATGCAAAAATCCTCAGGCCTTTATTGCGCGAAGTATACATGGTCTGTTCTGACACAGAGCATCCCGACTGGGACGAATACGACGAGGCAATGGTAAACCAAAAAGCCGTAATCGTATTAGTAAATCCAGCAAAAATTTACGGTCTCTTGAGAGATTAAAAATCACCCCATTAGGAACACGATCACATGGGAATCCACAAAGTAAGTAATGTCGTTACAGCCTATTTAGACAATGATGACAGTCCTGATATAGAAAATCCCATCCATTCCACGGAAATAGCCCGTGCCTACGGATATGACGGTCCTTTAATTGGCGGCGTTACAGTTTGGGGCTGGGCAACTGACACTATCATTGAAGCCATAGGTAAAAATTGGCTTAGCGAAGGATGGGCCGAGTATTCATTTCGTAAACCGGTTTTTCCTGGAAATGTTCTCACTATCACTGTCGAACCAAATACAGAAAATTTCATAAATTCTTGGAATGTCATGATGCAGAGTCAGTCGGGAGATACCTGTGTCGAGGGGAAAATAGGACTTGGACAAATAAACTGGGCAGGAAGACTCAACAGGCCTAAAAACATGTCCCCAGCGAACGTGACAGAAAAACCACCACTAACTTTGGACCGAGCCAGCAACAAGACATCGTGGACAGCACTAAAACTGGAATTTGATGAGCATATTTACGAAGAAATCAACTACAAGAATCGGCTTACTTTTAATCCTATTTTTGATCACAGTAGCGAAGTAAAACCTATCGCCCACCCATCCTGGATTGCGGGTTGGGCCGAGGCACTCCTACGTCACAATTTTGACATACCAAGTTCAATGCACACGAAGAGCTTAGTTCAACATTACTCATCTGTACCTCTTGGAACAACAATAGTGGGCGGTGCAGAAGTTATTGATGCATATGAACGGAAAGGACACCATTATGTGGAATTTGACGTTCTACTCCAGAACACTGATGGAAAGGATATAGCTCAAATACGACACCGGACTATCTTTCGAATAGCGACAGCTTCCGAGCGAACTGATAGTTAACCCCAACCTACTTATCCTTACCAAGTTAGTCTGAAAACTAAAGGAAACAATTAAAATTTAGCTGTGAAAATTCCATCAAGCTCATAAAAGTTCATTGCTTGACTAGCGTATCGCACTGCATGACAATCGTAGTAGACTTTGTTGGTTGATAGAGAAGTGCAGGATAAGATAACTAAGGCTACTGATTTGCCATATTGTCCATCCAACCATGGAGCTAAACAAAGTTTATAGTATCGACATTATGCACCACGTTCCGCAGTAGCTCAGTGGTAGAGCAATCGGCTGTTAACCGATCGGTCGCTGGTTCGAATCCAGCCTGCGGAGCCACTTTAATTTCGTTCTAATTGTTTAGATTTAAGACTTTTGTTCAAAATACTGATAAGCGGTTTAATGGAGTCAAAGTGAACGACAAAAGGGAATCAGAAAATTCGGAACCCATAGAACCGGATAGCACGGACTCTGCACAAGAAGAAACCCCCGTATCACTTGAGGTCGAATCAATACCTGACAATACAGTGTCATACCGTCAATCCCACTGGGCATGGATGTTACCGTCTACCGTCTGGATTGGACTATTGCTGGTTGTAGTATTCTTCGATTTCTTGACAATGGGTTTAATACCCATATTGCTCATCGTTGGAATAGCCGGCCCCCGATATCTACGATGGAGGCAAACGGTCTACTACCTCTCTGAAGATTCGCTATATTTAACCATGGTGGGATTACCGATAATACAAAAGCGGAAAACCTACCGCCTTGGTTTTGACACTATGTTGGATCTGGAAGAAAAGCCGGGGATGCTGGGAAGGACATTAGGCTATGCTGAAATTGGAATAGTGTTCGACGACCGAAGACAAGCGAAATTATCTTACTTGAGTGATGCAGAAACCTTCGCTGATCACATCAGAGCCAATACCAATCTACCTGGTCTACCGGACACGCCAGACGACGAAACAGATGGCTGAAATCTAAAAACAGTCTCAACCAAGAAGCAAGAACCCTGTCAGCTGGATCAAGCCGGAGGACAGAACAAATAATTTGAGTCCCAAGTTGATATAACCATATTTTTGCTGCCGGGAATATTCTGCCTGTCCTTGGCTAATCTATATCCAGTCCAACCCTTAGAAACTGAAGCGTCAGATGGTACCCCACTATCGGGACATATGACAGTTACTCCAGATCCACTGCGAGTTATTGAAACTATTCCATCGCCTCCAATCCAGCTAGGCAAAGTTTGCTCATGAGCAAACTTGCATACAGCGTAAGATTCCTCCAGGCGAATCTCACCTATCGAATCATCTTTCCCGCTCTTATCTACTTTTCCCCAAATATTTTCCCAAGTCACAGGATGTGAAGAAGATAAATTTATCCCCAGTAACTCCATATGGTCTAAGAAAACACAATCGTCGGAAATGGATATAACTTCGGAATCCGACAAATCTGGTCCTGTGATGTGAATTCGCCACCACCAACGTGCTCTTCTCAAAGACGGTAAATCCCTTGAAGAACTGAGTCTAGCTAGATACGACGAGGAATCCAATGGCAAACCGTTAAATCCAATATGACGCCATTCAATAGGTTTGTCCGCAACCGTCTTTTCGGAATCAATTCGTCGAAACTTATTTAGCCATCCACTAAGGGTTCTTAGACTAGGTGTCCCATCTGATCCACTGACTCGATCTCTGATCACAGAAAGTTTAGATCCTTGAATATAAAGTTCAAGTGCACGGGAAATCTTAAGTGGGTCTGAAAACTGTCTCGCCATATTATGACAATAATATTTAATATAATAGCTTGTAAATATCAAAAACTACATTAAAATTGCGTTTTTTAAGTTAATTAATGCGTATTCTAAACTGTATTACTTTCTGTATACACTTTGAAAAGGGTTATTGAGACCCTTTAACAACAGATTCAATTAACCCCTGAATGTATCCGTTGGCGAAAGCACGACCTCGATGTCCCCATTCAGTATCTTGAAAAGTATTTGGAACATGATCGTCAATAAAAAATCCATTAAAGCCGACGCTCTGATAAATTGTCATCGCTTTGTACATATCAACATATCCAGTATTTATAAATTCCTCGTGGAATTTTGGAACTGGACCCGATACATTACGAAAGTGGACGTAAAGAATCTTTCCGCGTTCTCCAAAATAACGGATCATTTCATAAATGTTGTCCCCTTCCATCTCGGAAAACGTTCCCTGACAAAATTCGATGGCATTGCTGGGGGATTCAACGATACTTATCAGCCGTTTGTACGAATCGAAACTACGTAGAAGCTGAGGCACTCCCCCCAATTGCTCAACAGGTGGGTCACAGGGATGAATACCCAGCCTAATTCCTTCCTCTTCAGCAATAGGAGTGATTATCTTTATCCAGTACTCTAGGTTTTCCCACATTTCATCTTCTGAATAAACCCTTCCATGAGTCAGGGGCGCTTTTTGTGCTTCCTCATAATCAAAAGCAGTTGCAAGAGCGCCGCAACGTATGTGTTGTGGCGTTGTTCTCCAGACCATGGAAGGCATCCAATTGTAGCCAAATATTGGTATGCCAGCCCGGGCAATATTTCGAACCGTATAGATCATGTTCTCGATCTGTTGATCTCTACGTGGTCCACCCAACATTATGTGGTCATAAAAATGAGCAGGCACATTTTCTATCGCGGAAAACGTAAGTCCATACTGCTCTGCACTAATACGAAGTTTGACGAGATCAGATAGCTCCCAGCGTCCTCCTATACTGGGGAAGGGAGCACCCCGATTGAAATTCATCAATACATCTGTGGCTCCATACTGGGCCGCAAATCTAAAATACTCCGGAGTAGGTTGATCAAATTGTCCGAATCCTACTCTCATACCCTACTCCCTTGTAGCTCTAGGCTCCTTCAAATCCCAAGGCCTTAGCAGCCCTCCTCAAATCCTCTGACTTCAGAGCACCGAGTATGTCAGAAGTTGAACCTTCACCTGAATGATGTTCTACAAGTCTCTCGACCCTTTGAGGTTTCGTTCCAGTAACAGGTAGACCAAGTTCTCGTAGCGCATGGGCCAAATCATCAGACCTGCATTCGCCAAGAAGTTTTTCAATATTCATTCCATCGCCCCCATATTCCTAGAAAACCAAGGACATTCATTAATAAAGTCATCTCGATAAATCTAGGGGTTTTAGTCATTATACAGAATACTGATCCCACTTAGTTCATATACCTCCTGAAACTTATTCAACCAAGACGTAGCTCAAACAACGCAAAAAGTATTCAACCCAAAACCAATCTCATTTTCATATAATGCGTGAAGCAGGAGGTCTACTATGGGGAAAATTAGAGCTACGATTATTGATTCAGAAACTGGTGGCACCATAGACGCAAAAGCTCAAGTAATTGATTCTTCCGGACATTACATTCACCCCAAAAAAGCCATCCAAAAAGTAGGCCCTGGCCAGCCATTTTTCTACACAGACGGAATGTTCGAGGTAGACGTAACCGGGGGAAACACCAGAATAACTGTGGAAAGAGGCACCGAATACACACCCAAAACAATTTATTTAGACTCTTCTGCGAAGAATATCAAGTCTATTGAAATTGAACTCTCACGCTGGAATGACTTACAGGAGCAAGGCTGGCATCCAGGAAATACCCACATACATTACGACGAAAAGGAGAATAGACCTGACGAACGACTGCATTTAGATCCACGAGTAGAGAATCTGCGAATGACAGCCGTTAGCGTTTTAAAAAGATGGGATTTAAATTATTCCACTAATAAGTACCCCATAGGATTTTTGAACGATTTCTCTTCTGATCATCATTACGTACAGAATGGTGAAGAAAGTCGACATAACCAGAAACCCTGGGAAATCGGCTATGGCCACATCATGCTCCTAGACATACGCAACGCTGTGGACCCAATGAGTCGCGGACTACTTGTAGATGCCTTCGAACCTGACTATCCTCCCCTCTCCTACGCATGTGACAAAGCACATCAGCAAGGTGGCACTGTTATTTGGTGTCATAACGGACAAGGCATGGAAGCACCAGTCGCTGCTGCACTTGGCAAAATAGATGCCTTCAATTTATTCGATCCCTACTGGAACGACACCGAATACGACATTTATTATCAGATGTTAAACGCAGGAATAAAGCTTCCAGCATCTACAGGATCGGACTGGTATATATGCTCTTCAAACCGGGTCTACTCATGGACTGGAAATAAATTTGAATATTCAGAATGGCTTGACTCATTTAAGAGAGGGCAAACGTTTATTACTAACGGCCCTTCACTGCAAATACGTGTTGGTAACAGCCAACCAGGAGATGAAATCGAGTCAAGAAGTGGCGAAATTCTTCCCGCCGAGGTTAAGTGGACTTCGCACTATCCTGTTCAGATAATTGAATTAGTACAGGACGGCAAAGTAGTGGGAAGAGAAGAATTTCCAGAAGGTTCCACCAAAGGGAACTTAAATCTGGACTTGAATTTAGAATTCGACGGCTGGATAGCTGCAAGGCTGTTTAGCTCCGTAAGAGACAGCTATCTGCAACCTCAATTCGCTCACACAAGCCCTATATACGTAAAAACCGGCTTAGCTTCTGCTGAAAAAGCCAAGGCAAGTCTCAAATTCGTACAACAGATAGAGGAGTCTTTAAATTGGGTTAGTAAAAAAGGGCGCTTTTACAACGACTACCAACGCCGAGAAATAGAAACCCTGTTTCGAGAGGCGCAGGATATATATAAGAATCGAGCATTAGAAATTCCTATGTAAAACAGAGGTCTCTACCCAATATTAGTGCTTCCAACACATAATGAGGAGTAATCGCAATGACAGTAAGAATAGTGACAGATAGCACATCTGACTTACCGCCGACGCTGGCATCTCAACACGAAATTGAGGTGGTGCCTTTAAATGTACATTTTGCCAACGAGGTGTATAAAGATGGAACTGAAATCACAGCAGATCAATTCTTCGAAAAATTAATTAAAGGACCTATTCATCCAACCACATCTCAACCTTCAATCGGAGAATTTATAGACATATATAAAAAAATCGCCGGGAAAGATGACGAAATAGTATCCATTCATATATCGAAAATACTCAGTGGCACTTACAACTCAGCACTTCAAGCATCAAAAAATCTAGAAGATGAAATTAATATCCACGTCGTTGATAGTGAAAAGGTATCGATGTCACTCGGATTATCCGCAATTGCTGCTGCACAGACTGCAAAGAATGGAGGATCTGTCGAAGAGGTTATTTCAGCAGCTGAGTCTGCGGCAGATAGGGGTAGATTTGTAGCACTGTTCGATACCTTGGAATATCTGGCGAAGGGAGGGCGTATTGGCAAAGCACAATCATTGCTAGGGGGCCTTCTAAAGATCCGTCCTATTCTCACTGTGGAAAATGGAGAAATCGCTCCGTACACTAAAGCACGCTCTAGAAGGGCTGGACTATCAAAACTTGAACAAGCGATTAAGTCTTTTGGAGACATTGAGGAACTCTATGTCATGTACAGCACCGATACAACAGATGCCGAAATACTGGCTGAAAATTTAAATGACCTCCTACCTGCAGGAAAAAAACCCATGGTGATGAGAGTTGGGCCTGTTATAGGAACACATGCAGGGCCTGACCTTATCGCAGTCGGATGTATAACTACAGTTTAGTGCCTTCAGGAATGTAACTTGAATGCAAAGATCGTACATACTCAAACAGAGGACAATGTAACACTCGCGGGCGCATTGTTTTCGACAACTGCTAATGCCCCCAGCAACGTTTCGGCCTTACTATTCTTCCATGGCGACGGCGGTAATTTTTATAGCCCTCTTTATCTCAAAATGGGAGAAATGCTATCCCGGCAAGGTATCACTTTTTTGTCCGCCAACAGGCGGGGCCATGACACCATATCTTCTACTGGTAACCCAGATGTGAAGGGTGGATATGCCTTCGAATCAGTTGCGCAATCTCCACTGGACATCCAAGCTTGGATTAACTTCCTCGCAAACAAAGGCCACCGGGCAATAGCGGTTGGAGGCCACAGTGGTGGAGCTGTGAGGGCGATTTACGCACAATCAACTTCCCAATTCAGCAACGTCAAAGCACTGATTCCAGTTTCCCCAGGTGAGTATAACCATGAGGAAATAATTGAATTACACGGCAAAGAATTTAAAGAAGCCTTCTCACTTGCTGAATTATCTATTGCTAAAGGAAATCCAGAACACCTTTTGCAGCCAGGATTGCCATGGGGATCAACATGGACAGCTACTTCATTTGTTGATTGCTTTAATAAAGATGACCGATACCAAGTGAGCCATCACGCTATGACAATCCAAATACCAACCTTATTCATTTTTGGCGAGCTTGAAACCAGAACAGGAGATAAGCAAGAACTACCAGTCTGCGGTTTAGCACGCCGGACAATCGAAGAAAAAATAGGCTCTTATTCTCCACATTTATCGTTAAAGATAATTGAGTCCGCAAACCACGGCTACACCGGGAAAGAAACTGATCTCTATGACACGATCCACGGTTTCCTGAAAAGCGTTTAGTGACGCGCATCCTTAAACACCATATGTAGTAAGATTCGGTTTGATAAGCCATTTGTATATAAAAGTTTGTGACAAGGTCAGGTAAAGATGAGTCTAAGAGGAAAAGCGGCAATTGTCGGAATTGGTGAAGTTCCTACAAGGCGGATTCATCCAGGTCGTTCCTTAATGGGCCTATGTGCCGAAGCCACAGCATTGGCGCTTAAAGATGTGGGCCTAAAAAAAGAAGATATTGATGGCCTTGTAACCGATGGTGTCGCCGCTCCACCTCAGACTGCGGAATACATAGGAATTAAGCCTCAGTTTGCTACCGGTGTAACAATGCAAGGAGCTAGCGGGGCAACTGCAACCATGGTAGCCGCAGCTGCTATAAACGCAGGTTTATGTAACACTGCCTTAGTCGTTATGGGAAATTCTCGAGAAGAGGGAGAACGTCAGGGAAGAATCGCCGGAAGAGGAGTGGCGGGGCCTAGCGTACGATCAGAATGGGAAGAGCCTTATGGCATGGCGCCCGGAGCCAATACCGGCTATGGACTGATATACAGACGCCATATGCATGAGTACGGCACTACGGAAGAGCAGATGGCAAAAATGGCCGCTGACCAAAGATTCAACGCACAAGACAATCCTAATGCTGTATTCAATGGACAGCCTGCCTCCAAAGAAGATGTCCTTAACTCAAGATATATTAATGAACCTTTAAAGCTACTAGAGTCTGTAATGCCATGTGATGGTGCTGCCGCACTGATCATAACTTCACCTGAGAGAGCTAAAAGCATCTCCAAAAGACCAGCTTATATTTTGGGAGTGGGGCTACAACAGGGGGAAGCAAACATATGGCAACGTGATAAATTCACCGAAACTCCCGCTGTTGACTCCGCCCGGAGAGCACTTGCAATGGCCGGATATGAACCAAGCGATATAGAGTTCGCGGAGTTTTATGATTGATACACCATACTCGCGGCCGTGTGCCTCGAAGACGCCGGACTGGTAGAAAAAGGTGCTATAGGACCTTTTTACGAATCCACCGATACAACATACAAGGGCGAATTTCCTATCAACACTGACGGAGGACAGCTCTCAGGAGGTCAGCCGGGGCTTGCGGGGGGATTTCGTCATGTTATTGAAGGAGCCCGCCAAATAATGGAGAAAGCCGGTAGCAGACAGGTTCAAAAAGACGATTTGTGTTTGGTTAATGGTTGAGGGGGTACAGCGAGTGAAATGTGCTCGCTGGTCCTCGGGTCCGAGGACACTCTCTAACCATACAAAATCAAATATCCAAATTTTTGTAAACTGGGCAATGGCTATAGTTGGGGTAACCATATGACAAAAGAAAGTTCCGCATACGACAAGCCGTTGCCGATCCCACTTCATGAAGATTTGTCAAAACCTTTTTGGGAAGCCACAAAAAGACACGAACTAATAATGCCTAAATGCAATTCATGTTCAAGCATTTTCTTTTATCCTAGAGAAGCTTGTCCAGAATGTACGTCTATGGATTTAAGCTGGACAAAGGTATCTGGTAAGGGACGTGTGTATAGCTACACACACGTCCGGCAATCAGTTCATCCTTCTTTCCAATCTGCCAACGGCCATATTTATGCGATAGTCGAACTCGTTGAAGGACCAAAAATCCCTTCCAATATTTTGGAATGCGCACCGGAAAACGTACAGGTGGATATGAACGTTGTAGCAACTTTTGAAAATATAGATGAAAACTATACTTTGCTGAAATTCAAACCAGCCTCTTAAACCTATCAGGATTCTGTGTCATTTTTAGCCGCTGCCATTATTACCACTGAATAGAGAATTGCTTTTCTTAGGTTTTTATCCCCAAATATAACTTTTGAGGAATACTTTCATGACCCGCATATATGAAATATCTGATCAGCTAGTAGAAAAAATTGCCGCCCTGCATCCCATAGCTGCTACCTCGTTAGGTGTCCCAGGATACGAAAAGGAACTCGGAGATTTTTCTCCCGAAGGACTTTTTGAAAGTGCTGAAATGGCACAGAACACTCTGAAAGAATTGGAAACCGTTCCTGTCGACAACGACGCCGATAGGAGAGCAAAAGAGGTAATGACTGAAGATCTTGAAGCGGATTTGGAATCCTATAAAAGAGGAGAACCATTCCGAAAGCTGAACATCCTATCGAGCCCCCTACAAAGCATTAGAATGGTTTTCGACTATATGCCTCGGGAAAATCAGGAAGACTGGGAAAACATTGCTTCCAGGCTCTCAAAAGTCTCAGGTGCCTTGAATGGATACAAAGAAACACTCCGCCAAGGTATCAGAGACAATTTGGTATCTACTAAAAGGCAAACGATTGAATGTTCTAAGCAGGCTCTGACCCACTCTGGCACCAGTGGTGACTATTCCTTTTTCACTGAACTTGAAAATTCCTATAACGAATCAAACCTTCTGTCTGAATCCCTAAGATTGGATATTAGATCTGGAGTTGCAAACGCCAAGAATGCCTTCAATGACTTTAGCAATTTTTTAACCTCTGAGTATATAAACCACGCCTCATCGCAAGATGGGGTTGGGGAAGAGAGATATTCCCTATCCGCCCGTGAATTCAATGGCATTTCCATCGATCTGAAAGAAACTTATGAATGGGGCTGGGAACAACTTAGATGGGTTGAGTCGGAAATGCAGACCACCGCAGAGAAAATACTTCCTGGATCAGATATTGAAAGTGCAAAAACACTTTTAGAGTCTGACCCAACTCGTTCTATAGAAGGGGAGGATGAATTCAGAAATTGGATGCAGGACCTTCAGAACAAAACAATTGATCAATTAGATGGAACACATTTCGATATACCTAAACCCGTACGCAAAATCGAAGCCATGATTGCTCCTCCGGGAGGGGCACTTGCAATGTACTATACCCGTCCATCCGGGGATTTCAGCAGACCTGGCAGAACATGGTATCCGACAGGAGGAAAAACTCGATTTCCCTTATGGGGAGAAGTTTCAATCGCCTATCATGAAGGAGTCCCGGGACATCACTTCCAACTCGGGACCTCTGTTTTCCTCGAGGACACGTTGTCTAGATACCAGAGACAACTTGGAGGAACTTCAGGGTATATTGAGGGATGGGCTCTTTATGCAGAGCGACTGATGGGAGAATTAGGATATTTGGAAAATCCTGACTATTATCTAGGAATGCTTCGAGCACAGGCCTTGCGGTCAGTTAGAGTCATTATTGATATCGGTATGCACCTAAACTTGGAGATACCAGATGATTCTGATTTCTATCCTGGGGCAAAATGGAGTCCTGAGTTAGGTTTGGAGTTTATACAAACCCGCAGTCATTTCCCAAGAGATTTTGTTGCCAGTGAAATCGACAGGTACCTTGGAATTCCTGGGCAGGCAATAAGTTATAAAATTGGAGAAAGAGTATGGCTACAGGCACGAGAAGAGGCTAAAGCGAGATCAATAGGTAACTTTAATCTTAAAGACTGGCACACCAGAGCTTTAAACCTTGGTGGTATGGGACTCGCCCAGATGAAAAGAGAACTTTCCAGAATCTAAAAAAGTCATGACTTTTCACAACAATCCCGATAATAACGTAGCCATGGGCCGTTTTACACCACTAAGTCTGGAGCGGAAGACGGGATTCGAACCCGCGACCTTCTCCTTGGCAAGGAGATGCTCTACCACTGAGCCACTTCCGCTCGTTCATCTCAACACAATCCATATGGCTACATTCACCAACAAACCCGTGGATGTGCCGAGGGCCAGAATCGAACTGGCGACACCAGCATTTTCAGTGCTGTGCTCTACCTACTGAGCTACCTCGGCCTATTATGTTTTTTGATAATAAAGTGGAAATACATGGTATGGCGGGGTAAATTTAGTGTCAAGAAAATTAGCAGAATTAAATAAACCAATCAAAACAGCACGAATTCCGCAATTTTAATGTGTAAAAAACATCACCGTACCTAATATTCGTGACTTTACTGGTTTTCAAATACGACTTCCGTTACAAACATGTTATCCGTAAGATTTTTATTATTCCTTTATTAACAACGGGAGTGAGTTTCCTTACTAATAGTGTACAATTAGGTACCTAATTCAGCGTGGAATTATATCGTTCTGCGCGCCGTCCGAGGTTTTTATAATTGGCAGACTATGAAGTAGTTATTATTGGGGCGGGGCCAGGTGGTTATGTGGCAGCTATACGAGCTGCACAACTAGGATTCAATACAGCCATCGTCGAACGCGATACGGTGGGTGGTGTGTGTCTCAACTGGGGTTGTATACCCAGTAAATCGCTCCTCCGAAATGCGGAGGTTTTGAACCTCATAAAAGAAGCCGATGAATACGGCATATCATTTGACAACCTTAGCTACGACTACAGCAAAGCAATCGATCGAAGCAGACAGGTTGTAGACAGACTCACGACTGGAGTCCAGTATCTCCTTAGGAAAAATAATGTCGAGCATCTAACCGGAAAAGCATCCCTGATAGATTCAAAAACTATTTCCGTGGAATCACCATCTGGAGATTCAGAGACTATCACTTCAGAAAACATAATTATCGCAACTGGGGCCCGGCAGAGAGATATTCCGTCCATGCCAATAGACCACGATATAGTTATGAATAGCCGCGACGCTTTGGAATTACGTGAAGCACCTCGAAGAATTGTTATAGTCGGAGGGGGAGCAACGGGCGTTGAATTTTCCCACGTATATCGATCCTACGGATCTGAGGTAACAATTGTGGAATTAATGGACAGGCTAGTGCCCAATGAGGATGAAGAAATTAGTGCCTCACTTGAAAAGTCCTTTAACGACCATGGGGTTAAATCACTCACAGGCGTTTCGGTAAATTCAATAACAGTCTCTGATGGGGTTGCTAACGTGAACATATCGTCAGACGGATCAGAGACAAATTTAGAATGTGACAAAGTACTAGTAGCGGTTGGAGTTCAAGGGAACTCTGACGGTATAGGTCTCGAGAATGCCGGTGTTACCACGGATAGGGGGTTCATACCGGTTGGCGAAAACATGGAGACAAATGTCTCAGGCATATACGCTATTGGAGATGTCACAGGAAGAATGCTCCTCGCCCATGTTGCATCTGCCCAAGCCATCGTCGCAGTGGAGTACATCGCTGGATTAGACCCTGAGCAACTGGATTATTCTTTGATGCCAAGAGCAATCTACTGCAAACCCCAGGTTGCTAGTTTTGGTCTGAGTGAAACGCAAGCTCGCGACCAAGGGATCGATATAAAAGTCGGGAGATTTCCTTTTTCAGCTAGTGGTAAGGCCATTGCGCTAGGTGAAACAGAAGGAATGGTGAAACTCATAGTTGATCAGGAAATCGGAGAAATAATAGGTGCCCATATGATTGGTGCGGAAGTTACAGAGCTTCTCGGGGAACTTTCTATAACCAAAATGCTGGAAGGAACCGCCACAGAAATAGGTCTGCTTGTACACCCACACCCAACAATTTCAGAAATGGTAAAAGAGGCTGCATTGGACACTATGGGAGAGGCCATTCATATTTAAATATGACAACCACTACTAACATTGAGACCAACCAGGCGTTGGATATTTATTCAACAATGCTTCTAATTCGTAGATTTGAGGAAGAAACTGAGCGACTGTATCAGAGAGGCATGGTGAGAGGTTTCCTCCACACTTACATTGGAGAGGAAGCCATCGCAGTTGGTGCTATTCCAAACCTTAGGGCGGACGATTACATAATCGGTCACTACCGTGACCATGGTCACGCCCTTGCTAGGGGTATAGATCCCAATAAAGCAATGGCAGAACTTTGTGGTAAATCCACGGGGACAAGCGGAGGGAAAGGCGGATCAATGCATCTCTTTGATGTGGAAAAGCATTTCATGGGCGGCCATGCAATTGTTGGTGGTCAATTCCCCCTCGCAGTGGGTATGGCTTTGGGGATAAAAATGAAGAATGAAAAAGACAGCTTAGTCATGTGTTTTTTTGGCGACGGGGCTGTTCAAGAGGGAGAATTTCATGAGGCCATGAACCTGGCATCTCTCTGGAAGTTACCAATCATTTTCATGTTAGAAAACAATCTCTACGGAATGGGCACGGAAGTAAATAGATCTAATGCAGGCGGAGAAAACATATTCAATGCCGCAGAACCTTACAACATTCCCGCCGTCCAAATAGACGGGATGGATATTCTATTGGTTAGGGAAACTGTAATAGAAGGTATCAAGAAAGTACGTGAAGGAAATGGACCAGTCTTCATAGAATCCATGGCATATAGATATCACGGGCACTCGATGGCAGACCCAACAAATTATAGAGAAAACTCTGAAGTTGAAGAGCAAAGAAGTCGGGACCCGATCGACAGATTTAAAGCACTCTGCCTCGATGAAGGACTGCTTACAAGTGAGGATATTTCTCGCATTGATGAGGAGATAGACTCTAGGATTCAAACAGCTGTTGAATTCGCCGAGCAAAGTCCGGAGCCATCTCTTGAATCACTTCACACAAACATATACGCCGCTCCGGAGGCACAATAGACTATGACGGAGATGATTCTTAGAGATGCTATGTCCAAAGCTCTTAGAGAAGCTTTGGACACAGACAATCGCACTTTTCTCATGGGAGAGGACATTGGTGCTTATGGGGGACCATACGCTGTGACCCGAGGGTTTCTAGAAGACTATGGAGAGGATCGAATAAGAGACACTCCAATAGCAGAAGCAGTGTTTGTAGGGGCAGGCACCGGGGCTGCCATGATTGGGATGAGGCCGATAGTGGAAGTTATGACCATTAATTTCTCCCTCGTAGCAATCGATCAAATCGTCAACCATGCGGCGAAACTTTCTTATATGTCAGACGGGCAATTAAGTGTCCCACTGATAATAAGAACGGTAACAGGAGGAGGAGGACAATTGGGGGCCACGCATTCGCAGAGCTTTGAGAACTGGTATGCATCGGTTCCCGGTTTACGTGTAGTTGTACCGGCAACCCCACAAGACGCTCTCGGATTGTTTCGTACATGCAGAAAAGACAACAATCCAGTCATATTTGCTGAGCACTCTTTACTATATCGAGTAAGGGGAGAAGTTCCGGACGAATACTATGAAATACCACTGGGTAAGGCCCGAATAGCTCGACCTGGAGAAGACGTAACCATCGTGTCATATTCTGGAATGGTGCGTGTGGCGGAGGAAGCTGCCGAAAAATTAGATGAGCTTGGAATTTCAGCAGAGATTATCGACTTACGCACTTTGTCCCCTCTTGATTTGGAGACGGTTGTGGAATCAGTTAAGAAAACCAATCGTGCTGTCGTAGTTGAAGAAACGTGGAAAACCGGTGGATTCTCCGGGACTATAGCTAGTAATATTCAAGAGGCCGCCTTTGATGACCTGGATGGTCCTGTTCTAAGAATTAACGGCCCCGACGTACCCGCACCTTATGCAAGAAATATAGAACAAGCAATGATCCCCAGCGCAGACTGGGTAGTAGAATCGGTTACTTACAATTTCGGACTGTAGCTATCATCTAAATCAGTTAACAGGATTAGGCTGGAGGCGTTAATAAGATGGCGACTGAACTTAAAATGCCACAGATGGGCTATGACATGGAAGAAGGCACTGTGGTGCGTTGGCTGAAGGAAGAAGGTTCAACAGTCGGTCGAAACGAACCCGTCGCAGAAATTGAGACTGACAAAGCTGTAGTGGAATTTGAATCAGAGGCTGAAGGCGTCCTGCTCAGGATTGTGGCCAGTGAAGGATCTATAGTACCTGTTGGGGAAACTATAGCAGTGGTGGGATTGGAGGAAGAGGCTACTGACCTGATTTCCTCAACGAACCCAGCTGAGTCATCCGATTCCGATTCAGGCATTGAAAATGAATCAAACGAGACCCCAGAGTTGCAAGGGACTCAGGAGACTGCCGTAATCGTCCCGCAGGAACCTGTATCTAATACGCCTACCACACGGATATTGGCAACTCCAGTAGCTCGCAGAATAGCGGATGAGATGGGTATAGACTTGAGTCAGGTGGCTGGGTCCGGGCCTGGGGGGAGAATCACAAAAAAAGATGTCGAGACCTTTGATCCATCCTCTAGTACTACCGTCCAAGAAATAAGTTTCGAAATGGATCCTACAGAAAACTCTGAACAATCCACTATTAATGTTAGTCAGGCTGATCCTGAAACAATAAGTCCTTCAGCAAAACCAATGTCTAGCGACAAAGAGCCTCTCAGTCGAATGAGGCAACAGATTGCTAGAGTAACGGTAAAAAGCAAAACAGAAAAACCGCATTTCTATGTATCTGCGGAAATAGATATGACCAAAGCAATGGCTTTGCGTAGTCAGGTTAATGACCAATTATCAGATGAAGGAGTTCGGATAACAGTCAATGACTTGATCGTAAAAGCTTGTATCGAATCTCTCAAAAAATATCCTAAGTTTAATGCCTACTATCAAGACGACGGTATTCAATTCAACAGCACAATAAACATCGCAGTAGCGATTGCTGAGGAAGAGGGTTTAATAGTTCCCGCCATCCTCGACTGCGGCGGAAAGACGCTTAGAGATTTGTCTCAAATGGTTAAAGATCTCGCCCAAAGGTCAGCGAGTGGAACGTTAAACACCCAAGAATATACTGGTGGAACCTTCGCCATAAGTAACCTCGGAATGTTCGATATAACCAGTTTCCTTGCGATTATTCATCCACCTCAAAGTGCCGTATTGGCAGTTGGAACCGTTTCGGACAGGCCAGTAGTAAGGGATGGTGAGCTAGCGATAGGTAAGATCATGAACGCTACAATATCGGCGGACCACAGAATTGTAGACGGAGTAGAGGGGGCTGAATTTCTGATCGAAGTCAAGCGACTCCTTGAAAATCCAATGGGACTAGTCGTTTAGCCATTTAGTATTAAGGTAGTCTTCGTACTTTCCCCAAGGATAAGGAAGTCACTACCCCAGCTGACGCCAAAACCACGCCATTGAAAAGTAACGCTATTGGGGCACCAAAAGAGCCCGCTATAGCACCAATGCCCAGATGACCAATTGGGGCAGTCCCAATACTGAGAACCCAAGCACCCATAGCTCTACCTCTATCTCTGTTCGGAACATTCTCTTGCATTAGTGTTTTATAGAGAGTGTCGACTGCCATTGCACAGGCATTGACGACCAGAAGTACAAGTGCAAAAAAGACGACCCCGTCCACTGCAAAGAACAATATTTGACCCAAGCCGAAACAGATTGTAAAAGCAAACATCAGCTTGCCTTTACCTCGATAATTTCCCAGCGATGCAAGCGCAGCCAACCCCAAAAAACCTCCTAACTGCCTTACAGCAGTTAGGACACCCAATGCCCCGGCACCAACACCCAAAACATCCTTTGAAAATACGGGAACAAGGCTCATATGCGTAAATCCAAAAATTTCCGTAGTTGCCGCAAGACACATAAGTGTAAAAAGAATTGGATAGTCTCTTAGCAAACTAACATATCCAACTAAGTTTGAAAGAACCGACGATCTCTCTTGAGATGCTGACTGACCAGATCCACCTGCGCCCAGCAAAACCAGAACTGAAAGAAAATATGTACCGCCAACAACAATAAACTGCCAGCCTACACCAATACTTTCAATTAGAAACCCAGCAATGAGTGAACCAAAAATTGCGCCGCCTTGCGAAGCGATTTGTAACATAGATAAGCCATTTAGAGAGTTGTGTGGACCTACTATGTCATAAGTATAGGCTTGCCTAAGGGTTAAGAGAAAAGAAAATGAGACCCCGATAAGTGTTGCTAAAGCAATTACCATCCAAACACTGTCAATACCGGAAACCAATAGGCCACCAAGAACAAACATGTTGATCGCACCTGTAAAAGTTACGATTCTTAACAAGATTCTCCTATTAACCCTGTCCGCGACGGCGCCCGAAACAATTCCAAGGAGAAATAAAGGTATCATCCTCAACCCTGCAGCCACACCAACCATGAAAGGGTCGCCTGTTAGCTCGTAAACAAGCCAACCTAGAGCGACATTGTCCATACCAAATCCCGCGGATTGGCACACTGTAGCCACCCATAGAAATCGGAAATCTCTATAAGCTAACGCAGATCCCAGTCTGCTTCTAACAGAAGAATTCAATAACTATAGTTCCGCAGCAGTTATTGAAGTGGAGAATAGTCGGTAGGAGTCAAAAGATTGTTAAAAACACGCTTTACTATTGGCCCGTCCTTCTCTGAGTCTTCCCTCACTTTATTCCATTCAGGATCGTTCCTAAATGACTCCCATGCCCTCTCTCGCGATCCCGCATCTTCGAAAGCAAGAATATATGTGAGCCGATCGCTGTACTCTCCCACATCCGACGTCCAGTACCCAATGTTTTTAATCCCATGACGCTCAAAAATCTTCATCGTATGGTTTCTAAACCTAGCATTCAATGCTGGTAACCGGCCAGGATGAGTTTCGTAGATCCTAGTCTCATAAATCATGACCAATCCTCCTAAAGACAAACAAAGTAATTATTACTAGTGTGGAGCAATTCTGAGACCGGTGCATTCAACTGTCAATGTGGCATATAGAGCAATGTTCAGGTAGTACTGTCTTATAAATGTGTTCTAATTACATCTAACTCAAATTACAGGAGTGCTTTATGAGCAAATCCCAGAGAGATGCAGCGATCCAAGGCTACGGTCACGTTTTTTCACGAAATCCCATAGACAGGGGTGAGAAGGAACGAAGAGACGAAAACAAAATTTCCACAATGGCAGAGTCACCTGACAGCTTATTTCTACCACTACGGAACTTAGATCTACTTGTGGACACATCTGAATCAGGTGAGTCTCCTAGTTTGAAATGGATCGAGCTAGAAGAACTCCAGAAAAGAAATGTAACAAACGCTCCAGTTTTTTTGGGCATTCTCGAAGGGAAATACAGATTTGCAATTGACGTAACCGGAGAACATTTTCAGGATCAGTACCTCAGAACACTAGATCCCCACCTTAAATTTATAGATGTCCGCACTTGCGGTGAGCTATTGGGCCCTGAAGACGCAGGACTAGCCGCACAGGCACGAATCCAAACCAACTGGCACCAAAAGTACAGATACTGCTCTTCATGTGGATCCGAGACAACCATGAAGCGAGGAGGACAGGTTAGAAGCTGTGCTAATTGTGAAACCCAACACTTTCCAAGGACAGATCCCGTCATTATCGTTGTTGTACACGACGCTGACCGGTGTTTACTAGGACAATCAAGGGGACGCCTGCAGCAAACCAACACATACTCTGCTTTGGCTGGTTTTGTGGATCAGGGTGAGTCAATAGAAGAGGCTGTTGCCCGAGAAGTAATGGAAGAGGCCGGAATAAAAGTAAAAAACGTCAGTTACCATTCTTCCCAACCTTGGCCATTACCGTATTCACTAATGATAGGCTGTCATGCCGAGGCAGAAACAACAGAAATCAACATGGACCCTGAAGAGATGACAGATGTGAAGTGGTTCTCCCGGGAGGAAGTGTTACAGGCATTGGACGGCGATACAAATATCCTGAGAATTCCCATGAAGCTTGCTATTGCACATCACCTGGTGAAATCTTGGGCGTTAGGTGAGATTTAATAGCTTCAAATACTCTTATTACTATTATTTTTAGGCGGCAAAGCAAAAAGAGAAAATAAGAGTGCGACTAGCGGCAGTGCCATAAGTATCCACAGAGCCATATCATAGCTACCTGTCCAATCATAAATAAGTCCGAAAGGCAGTGCACCCAGGGCTGAGAAAGCCACCATTACCGTAGTGGCAAACCCTCTAATAGACCCGAGATGTGCACGCCCAAAGTAATTTGCCCAAATTACTGTACCTGTTGTATTAACAAGACCCACGGCGGCGGCACTTATAACTACGTAGACAATTGCCTGCCATGACGAAGCTATGACAAAAACCCAAATCATGGCGACCACTAATATTGCTTGCCCTCCCGCTAGTAGATAGCGCCCCGGAAACCGATCAGCTAATAGGCCGGATATAACACTAGAAATCAGCATTAAAGGACCAAATAGTCCAAGAGTAGCAGCGGCCATTTGGGGAGATATTCCTTGGGCACCCAGTATGGAGACGTGATGAAACATCAAGCCAGTCATAACAAGTGGAACAGCAAGACTTGAAAGGGCTAGCATCCATAGAGCACGAGTCTTTAGTGCCTCACCAAGAGAATAGCCCAGTTCTTTATCCACTTCAGAATTTCCACTAGGCGCTGAAGTACTCCCTTTTATATCTTGATCACCCACTACACCATCTGGAAGTAGTCCTACAGATTCAGGACTCCGTCTTACTAACAAGGCAGAAGGTATGAGCAAAATACACCACACAGAAACACCGAGGATTACCCACGTTACTCGCCAGTCGAACTGAGTGATGAAAAAATGTACTATAACTGGAAATATAGCCATACTCGCAGCACCGCCGAACGACGCTACTGCTGTTGCCCTACCCCTGATGCGTATAAACCAAATCGATATCATCGTCGAAGATACAAGGCCGAACGAACCTTGACCTATTGTCCGCAGGGCTGCAAACCCTATTAATAGTTGCCATTCTGTATTGACCCCGCTCATCCAAATACAGGAGAACCCCATTAATACACACAAGACCACAAGCATCTTTCTAGAACCAAATCTATCTAATGCTTTACCAACTAAAACCATAAACAGAGCCGCAGTTAAAGAACCAGCCGTATACATACCTGAGAACAAAGTTCGAGACCAGTTCAAGTCTTCAATCATAGGCTCTAGAAAAATTGAAGATACATAAGTCTGTCCTGGAGCGGATGAA
>Ga0209034_10000034_pt1 | contig 62034 bp, 41 predicted proteins | sample MarorgKNORR_S2LV_2_FD_188219 | JGI IMG/M metagenome (GOLD analysis project Ga0209034, IMG submission 188219) | Marine microbial communities from the Southern Atlantic Ocean, analyzing organic carbon cycling - 250m_A/KNORR_S2/LV (SPAdes) (version 2) | ecosystem: Environmental > Aquatic > Marine... | reverse complement strand
GGACATTTCGTTCCCGGCTTACCCGACCCAGAGCAACTCTCAGAGCAAGGCACCTCTATTCGGCCTCCTTCGTGCCTGACTGCAGGAGTACTACCTGAGCATATAGGACACTTGCCCTGCTCTCCTGCTGAGGTTGGTTCGGGAGCTTCACCCGAGACCTCTCTGGCCCTTACTGATTGAATCCTATCTTCGGCCTCTCCGAGCATGAACTGAGGGTACCACAGGATGTGCACCAGAAATCCCGAAGCAGCCAACCCAGTGATTATGTACAACGCAACCAGCAGATTGCTATAATCCTCAATAGGAGGTCGTTGAGATATTGCATGAGCGCCAGACCACGACATCAGGTTGATCATTATCATCCAAGCCCCCAGACTAAGGCTCCACGCTCTCAGACTGTGATCCCTCCAGGCCTTCTGGACGACGCGAGGGTCAGGATGGGCATGCCTCTCTTGGACATGAATGTCCCTAGTCTCGATGACCGCGCGATGGACTACGATAATTGCCAAAAAGAAGAAAATCAGATTCGACATACCCAGAACTACCCAGTCCATACTGCTCGAATCGCTCGGGAAGTTAGGAGAATTGGAATGAGCGCTGATTGAACCGAGTTGAATGGCAATCATCCCTATCCACAGGTAGACTAGATTTTCTCGCATAATTGGATATTTGGTCCACATTGTGATGAAGACCCCAGCCCAAGCAATTAGTGACAGCAGAGCCGCCATCAGCGAAATGTCAGACAGATTCCTGAACCCAGTCAATCCGACTCTATTGTAGTCACCTCCTGTAGCCAACTCTCCTATCCCGAGATCCCAAGAGCCTAGAACTAAGGCTACGAAGGCCAACCCTATACTGGTAATCTCTGCGCTACTCCACCGACTCCTAATCATGGCGGTGTGGAAGATTAAATCTTCGCGAAAAATATCCAGTATTCTCAATCTCTCGTCCCGATCAGACAGACTGTGCCTAAGTTGTACATCAGTTAGGCGGAGTGTCCTAGGGTCCACTCCGGCCACACCCGGACCTCCTGCTTCGCCTTCGCCCACAATAGCCCCGAATAGAGGCACCGAATAAGGGACGCGCTAGTTGGAGAGTGCTGACGCCTGAAGATTGGTGGTGGCGCCGAGAGGGAGATTTGAACTCCCGAGGGAAAATCCCACATGATTTCCAGTCATGCGCAATACCGGGCTATGCGATCTCGGCTGGCAACCCGACGAGTAACATTCTCGACTTGAGCCTGTTGATGGCCAAACCCCATCAGCCCTATCGTAGCGATTAAATCAACGATATCGATGGAAGGGCCGTCGCCACTGTGGCTTAGAGGTATAGCGTCGCCTTGGTAAGGCGAAGGTCGGGGGTTCAATTCCCCCCAGTGGCTCCATCTCTAAGCCGTATTTTACGAATGAAATTTTAACCAAATGAGCCTGTTCGTAGAACAGTACCAATTCATTCATAATGTACCTAAATCCACGTGCACCTATGCCAGCCGAGCGCAAGAGACTAGCGGGAGCAATTGTACTCCTTATGCTTCTAGCACCAATTGCAACTGCAGGGACCTCCAACTGGTTCGGTCCCTCCACAGTGAATCCACAAGGAGAGTCTGTTACTCTGACTGGATTCAGAGTACCTGGGAACGCCACCGTTCAAGATGGCTGGCTCCATGTCACGAACTCTCCCATGGCGGCTTCCTTGGATGATGGCATCACTTGGGCTGGAGCTGATTTGTCGTCTGGGAGCTTCCTCGGTACTCAGATGGTCAATGACGAATCTCTAACTTTGGCGGACGATGGCACTAGGTCTAACATCAGCACATTCGATGAAGGTGAAATCACAGTGAACCTAAATAGCGTCTACAAGTACTCTCCTGGCTGGCAGCATGTGTATGATTACGGCTACTACAATACTGGTCTTTCTGGCTGTGGTGGCGGAAACGGCAGCCTAGTAGAGAGAGGTTGGGATAATGACTTCGATCAGAGCCTTGGCAGCGATGAGGTCTTGTGGGAAGAATACTTCTGTGACACAACTGTGAATGGCAGTACAGTAGGATACCTGTTCCAGTTCTTCTCCGAGTCTTCGGGATCTAACTGCGAGTTTGGCGGAAATCTCATGAAGGCAGGTCTGAATACGAATGGGAATAACCAACTGGACTCGAGCGAGGTCACTAATCAGAGCTACTTTTGTCATCAGGACCAACTCTGGGAGGCGACCACCTTCAGTAATCTGAATGGCACAATTTTCGGGAACCAGCAGAATCTATCTCACGGAGTGGTGCCCGCCGCAGCATCCGAGGGCATAGTGGCTGTAGGTACAATGCCAGGCTCTCCTGTGCCCGCAGGTTCCGCAGGTTATTTCCTGATGCCTCAGGTCGATGTGCCTGCAACTGTTACTATCAACAACTACTACATGACTTTCGATCACTGGTATCATCTCGATAGCACTGCTGCCGGAGGTGGCGACGGAGCATGGGTCGAGTATAGAACCCTCAACAATGGTTGGTCGAATTGGAGCTACATAGCCCCCGACGGAGGGTATCCGAGTACAATGTCAACCAGTGCCCCCAGTCCCGAAGGAGCGCCCACTGGGGCAGTTCCGGTATTCGCATCCCCTACTCATAGTGGTTGGACGACCAGCAACATTTCGATGTCTTCAATTTCTGATATAGCTAGTGCAAACAAGATCCAATTTAGGTTCCATATTTGGACCGACCCTAGCTCCTCCAATGAGCGCCCAGGCTGGTTCCTTGACAATATACACTACAATAATGACGGAATCCAATACGGGGCGTGGCACGGTGGTTGCTATACTCCTGGTACTCCTTGTGCCTATACTGCCGCCCAGTACGGTGCCCTACAGAGGGCGATAGACCTGACTGGGACAAACAGTTCGTATGAAATTGAAGTCGATATGGAGTGGGATCTACAGGGCTCGTACTCTGATAACGCATGTATTGAACTCTCACTAAACAACAACACTTGGACGGATATTTCCTCGTCCGGGACGAGTACAGTCTACAACTGCGAGGATAGGGCTGGAGCTATTCCAGGAGTAAGCGGATACGATGGTGTCAGCGGAGATCAAAGTAACGGAATCAGAACTGTCTCTTTTGACATCCCCTCTTCGTTCCAGAACCAAGCCAATGTCCAGATTCGTTTCATCGTCGATAGCGATCCGTATGCTCCTCACTATGGGGGCAGCGCTCCCGGTGATGAGCAAGAGGGATTGACAGTCGACAATATCAGAGTAGTCGACGGTTCGGGTACCATCGTATTCGAGGACAATTTCGAGACCACTACGACCGCCCACCACTATGGGGCAGTATTCCCCTATCCTTCCTCCAATACTCAAGCCGGAGCGGATGACTGGGCCCACTATGTGTTCGTACGCGGTAACCAAGACATAACCAAGGGATTTGAGGACTCAACTGCGAGCAACCCTTCTACAAACATGCCTTCGGGATGGACTAGGAATCCGAATTCGGGATCCAATTCAAACAAGTGGTCATATGGGCAAATTACAGGTAACTCCGGCCCTACTGACGAACCCTCTTTCCCGTATGCTGTCGCTATCAATCTAGCAGGAACTTATGGATCTAGCTTGAATGCAAATCTGTATTCGCCAACATTCAGTCTGCCAGCCAATTCAACGGCGTCATTCGTGATGGACCACTGGGCCTGCTTTGAGAATAACTGGGACGGGGCTGGAATCTTCATCAAGGTAAACGGAGGTTCCTGGAGCTATTGGGATCCAGGGAATAACTTCTATGACACGCCCAGCATTGCATATACATACACATCAATCCCCCAGGGCTCCAACTACTTCGGCTCGGTCCACTGTACTGGCTCAGGCTCAACATACACCGTCAGCACAACTCAGTTTGAGTCGAAGGAAGCCAGCCTAGCTGCTTATGCAGGTGACAATGTCCAATTCCGTTTCCATGGCGGCGGAGATTCAATTTGGAACTACGCCGGTTGGTACCTAGATAATGTCGGAATCAGAATCTCGAACTATGGTGCCCCCGGAGATTGGGTCAGTCCTGTGTTCAAGGCTGATGACATCAACGACTTTAATCTGGGTTTCATAGACATTGAATCATCCATTTCACCATCCACATGGGTGACAGCATCACTCATCGACACCTCAACCGGCGATACTGTGCCAGGATACTCCAATGTCTCATTCCCAATCTCATTGGCAGGTGTGGACACTACTGTCACCCCTCAGATGAAACTGCGAATCCACATGGGCACGAATGATGAGGAGGAGACTCCCAGGATATCCAAGATCCACATCGGTGGAAAGAGAGTTCTGAACGCACCCGCTTTGGAAGGTAATGGTTGGGAGTTTAGCCCTAGTGTCTCACTAATCGATGGTCTTCTGAATGCTACTGGAGTCGCCGGCACTATTTCGATGGACTACTTACACTCATCTAGGCCAATCAAGAGCGTCGGCCTTTCAGGGAACTTCTCCAGCGGCCTTTCAATTTCTTTCACTGGACCAAATGGAGGAGTGTTAGGTACCGCCTCTCAGGGCGGCGTATCCTTCACTTACCCGCAACCGGGATTCGGTGTTTCGGTTTCAATTCCTACCAACGGGTGGATAGAGAAACTGGTATTGACTGCGAACTTCGCAGAACCTGCTCTGAATCCCGACATCGATGTGATTGAGGATGAGACCCACGAGTGGAGTTTCCCATTCGGAAATGACTACGGTCACTATGGATGGCAATCACTGCTTTCTAACATTGGAAGCGAACCACAGTACCAGGTTACTGCGGCCTCAATATATCTCGACGGCAGCAACCCCACATCACTGACTTTCAGAATCCCTGCAGCGGGCTCGGCCAATTCTGGAATAATCGCAGTTTCCCCTGATGATGATGGTTTTGAATCTCCTGTAACTGTATCAGTTGGTAGCGCTTCTCAGACCAGCAGCAATGCGAATCACCCATTCTACAATGTATTGGACGCCCCACAGTTGCTCGCCATCAACTCTCTACCGCCATCTCACACAGATGCTGACACGGGAAGGCTATGGAAGGATGTCTCTCTTTCTATTGACTCAAACTCTGCCCAGACTGTCAGCTTGACTCGAATGGGAATAGGATACATGATGTTTGAGAATGTCTCTGGGATTTCATCATCCGTCACCGCATATCACGACTCACAGACTCAGGACGACCCTCCTCCAGATGAGATTTCCATACCCGTCAATGTCTCGGCTGAGATGGGGTCGATTTCAATCGATGGCGATATTCAATTCGATTACATCATGACGAACAGGGATTTCCAAGTCCCCAACACACTCTATCCAAATAGGGAATTGATCGAGATAGTCACCAAGCACCATCATCTGTTTGACAATTCGGAAATTGAGAAGATTACACTCAGAGGAACCGCTTCAGACGGAGTAATCCTTGAGTTCGATGTAACTAAGGATCCGATTAACGGGTGGGCCCCCGGCTCATCTCCGATCTTCGGGCAATCCGCAGGAGACTCATCAGTAGATCTAGACGAGCAATCCAGTTACACGGACAATGTCGTTGACAACGACGGCTGGGAAGATATCGCCGTACACTGGATGTTCGAAGTCAGTTGGGGTTGGGACGATGTCGATAATATTCGATGGGTTGCTCAGGCAGTTGATTCGACCGGAGAATCGGTCTGGCCCGCGGTGTCTTTCAGTGGCCAGTCTGGGGCCAAGGCAGTCGAGAATGACATCCAAGTGGACTCCTTCGAAGTTCGAGATATGTCCGGCAGGTTGCTTTCCAACCAGTTCTCTCCATTCTATCCATTCCCGGTACTATATGGCTCGGACATGAATATCTCGGGTACGGTCAGATTCCAGGATTCCACTAGCCACCGGCCTCATTCCTCTGACTACGCGGTCGGCCTCAACCTGTCTGGAAACCTATTCGCACTGTCATCCATCGATGAAGGTGGCTTCTCAGGCATCATTACTCCACCTAGTTCATTGTCTGAGTTAGCATTGTCTCCGATGATGCTGGTAGTTGGCCCTACTGGCTCGGCCACAGGGGCCGAGGATGTGACTGGAGTCCCTCCACAAGTGATTGTGACTGTGGACTACAATCCACCGACCCTAGGGCCACTCGAAGTCAACACAGACATAGGTCTGCAACCAGCTCATGGAAAGGTCTGGGAGCCCGGGAATCCACTAACCATATTTGTCACCTCAGATGAGGCGGAAGCCCGTGGCGAATCCATCACTTTGAGATATTGGCGTGAGGGAACCGATGATGATGCTAATTCAGATGGTGTCGCAGATGAGGATGAGTACCTCTCCCTGACAATGCCGATGACATCGGGAATGACAGGCCAGCAGCAGGTGCAGTTCCCCGGAATTGATGTTTCAGGACTACCGTTCAACAGCATGGTGCACATGTACATCGAAGGAACTGACTGGGCAGGCTACACCTATCAGGAGGGCGGAACCGGAGGAGGGCCGGGAGCCGAGAACTCGTGGGCTACCGTAGTAATCGCAACAGATGAGCCCACTACACTAATTTCCTCAGGTTATGGATTAGATCGCGAACTGGGTTACCTGCTCGCAGGCATCCCTCATGTATTCACCATGCAGATTGAGGAGCCGAACGGAATCCACACACTAGACAATATCACCATCATGCTTTGTGGTGATGGGGCATCAAACCTTGGAAAGTTCACCTACGACCCATCGAGAGGGACACTCTGGACGGCTGACGACAGTATGGTATCGCCTCTGAGCGCTCAATCCTCTGCGATCAGCTCGACAATTACCCAACTAAACCTCGGCTTTGAGTTGTCATGGGACTATCCTTGGGAGGAAGGCCAGATTGGCTGCAAGCCCAGTGTGAGCGTTGAGGATGATTATGACACAGTTGCCTATCAGAACAATATTGGTGAGCTGACCTGGGACCTCGATAACAAACTCATGGCGCTACCCGATACAATCGCTGACCTGACTCCTCCAAACATCGACCCGGTTGGAGACATGCTATACCTGAAGCAGGGCGATGAGTTCGGAATCGAAGGCTCGATTGTCTATGCTGGCTCACAGGCGCAGGCCTCAGAGATTCCTAACGACTTGCAAGTCGAGATTGAGGTAATTTATGGAACTCAGGAAATTGACTTGGTAGTCGATGTGGGTCAAGATGGAAGATTCTTGGGATCAATGATTCTGCCATCAAGAGTTCCACTCAATCCCGAGATGCCAGTCTCTACAACCGTACTCAATGTTCCCGGAGGGGGCTCATCTATACCAAATACAGACATCTCGGTAACCGTGGACAGCAAGTCACCACAGGCCCTGTTCAATCTCGCCGACTATCCTGACTCCTCGCTGACATTACTGGACTCAGATCTCCTAGGTGATGTCACCGTCACCGTCACCATGGTGGACGAGATAGGAATGATGGATGGACCGTTACAGGTATCTTGGGTCTTCGTGCGCAGTAACAACGCAATCGCTGGCACTGAGGACAGCGGAGAGTTGACCATGATTATCGATGGTGATATGAATGATATCTACCAATCTTCACTCGATCTCAACCCGTTGAACGACATGAGAATAGAGTCGGGAGACTACATCTGGTTTTGGATTACTTCGACAGACAAGTCTGGCAATGAGATAATCGGCCAAGGAAGCGATTCTGCTCCGAGACAAGTCACTCTTAGGATAATGGAATTCCTCGGCTCATACTCTCGATCTGTAATCAATCCGACTATGACTCCGGAAATCAACGACATAATGACAATCGAGACCTTCTGGGAGAACCCAGGAAAGAGAGATGGTGAACTCGTCGTAGGATTGTATGAGTTGGTTGACGGAACTCAGTGGAGAGAGGCACTGTCTACTCAAACCAATGGTAAGCTAACCATTGTATTGCCTGCTGAGAGCTCTAGCGTGTCAGCGGTGTTCGAGTGGGAGGCATGGAGGGCAGGACAACCTAATCTATACTTGATTATAGACGAGGACTTCGATAACCCATATCAAGCCATCACGGGAATCAATGTCAAGCAACCCGTGACCAGTGAAGAGGGCGGATCGGACTCGCAGGCCGTCATCATTGCCGCAGCCGCTGCTGTGGCAGTACTCGCAGTAGCCTTGGTTATGATGCGAAGCCGCTCTGATGACGACTACTACTACGATGATGATGAGGAGTCCTACTACGAGGACGACTCATGGGAGTACGAAGATGAGGAAGGCAGTGAGGATGAAGAGGAAGATGTCGAGGATGAAGAGGAAGATGCCGAGGGCTGACCTCCGCCAAATCTATCTGACATGATAATCGGACCCGAGAAGTGAAGTGAACCTTCCTTGTTTATAGGCCAGGCGTAGGGGCTCGCCGAATCGGAGGAGCAATCCTCTAGATGGGATGCGCATGACTGATGGTGGCGAAGCAGGTACTTTTGAAGAACTCAAGGGCGAAGTAGAGGAACTGAGGGCATTGGTCAATACCCTTCTCACCATAATCATGGAAGAAGCAGATGGAGTTCAGTCTGGAACCGCTCCATCCATCCCTGACCAGCCCAAGCGTGGATACTCGATGTAATTCAATACTGCACAGGTTCCGGATCTATACTGCGCCATAGGTACCAAGTGGCCACAGTCCTCCATGGGGCCCAGTTGTCTGATATCGCTTCGATTTGATCCGTGCCCATCTCTCTGCCGTCAGAATATTGTTTCTCCATTGCCCTAATCAGTCCGATGTCTGTCAGAGGTAGAACATCGGGACGAAGCAGTGCGAAAATCAAAACCATCTCTGCAGTCCAAACTCCCACTCCTCTAAGATCCATCAGCATAACCTTGGCCTGTTCATCGGTCAGGTCTTCCCAATCGATGTCTTGGTATCCTCCCGTCCACGCACGGGCCAAGCCTGCGATATACTCTGCCTTCATTCCGGACAATCCGCAAGATTTCAATTCCTCATGTGAGCGAGCGAGAATAGATTCGGGGCTTATCCCGCCAACTAGAATCTCCAATCTTTCTCTGACTGCACCAGCCGCTATAACAGAAATCTGCTGTCCTACAATGGATACCACAAGGGTCCTGAACAAATCGCCATCAGAGGACAAGATTGAGTCATCAAACTTGGAGAATAATCTCGACAAGACTCTGTCTGATGACAGATCCTGCTTAGCCCGATCCCAGTAATCAGGAACTGAACTTGATGACATATAGTTCGCAGAGTCACATACTTCAAGACGACTTCGCATTTCGTAGGTATGTGAGCGCAGAGAGGATCTTGTTAATCGGAGCCGCGGTGGCTACAGTAGCTTTCGTCATAGTTGCATTGTTCCAACCAGGAGCACTTGAGCCCGAACCCGACTGGGAAGTATCGGATGGGTGTTTAGGTGGCCTAGAGCACAGTGATGTCGGAATCTCGGAACATTACCACCCTAATCTGAAAGTCATCGTGGACGGTCAGCAGCTCTCAATTTCAGAAAGTACAGGAATAGACCAGTTTGGTTGTAAGGAAGGAATGCGATGGATTCATGTTCATGATTCCACTAGTTCAGGCTACACTAAATTGCACATTGAGACTCCAAAGAAGTACAATGTCCCACTTGGCGCTTTCTTTGAGATTTGGGGTAGAGAGGGAGGCCCCTCTCTAACTTCTGACAAATCCTTTGACATAGATAGAAGTGGAATTTCTGACTGGGAAGAGTATGACATCAATGTGAATGTTAACGGCGAGTCTAGTGATAAATTCGAGACTTATATTATGAACGACAATGATCAAATTGAGTTGATACTAACTTCGAAGAGTTAGCCCTTGATTACTGCCAGCGGACGCAATCTAGCAACAGGCCTAGCCAGTCCCGCTTGCTCAGTGAGTCGGACCACATCATCAACATCCTTGTACGCCTCGGGAGCCTCTTCCGAAAGGACATTTGGAGTCTTGGCCCTGACATGGACTCCCTGCTGTTCGAGTCTTTCAATCAAGGCTCTGGCATCAACACTCTTCCTAGCAGCCGTTCTTGAGAGTTGCCTACCGGCTCCGTGGCAGGATGAGGAGAAAGCATCGTTACCCCCCTTTGAGGGCCCGGCGAGAACCCACGAAGCAGTCCCCATATCACCGGGAACAAGAACTGGTTGGCCAACAGATGAGAATCTTGCTGCAAGTTCTGGATGATCGCCTCCCAGAGCCCTAGTAGCGCCCTTTCGATGGACGCAGCACTTGCATGTCTTCCCGTGAACTACATGATCCTCGACCTTCGCGATATTGTGACTAACATCGTAGACGACATCAAGCTCTCCATCACGCCCCAGGTGTTCTCGTAGAACTCCTCTCAGTCTCTGGGTTAAGGCAGAGCGATTAGCGAACGCGTAGTTTCCTGCTGCCCGCATAGCGTCGAGGTACGCCTCCCCCTCGCGACTAAAAATCGGTGCAGCTGCCAACTGCCTGTCTCGAAGGCGGTATCCCCATTCCGGAGAAACCCAATCATCACCATCCCGTTGATACTTCGACTCAATCGCTGCGACATGCTCACTACAGACTTGATGGCCCAGGCCACGAGAGCCGGTGTGAATCATTGCAGTAATCTGACCCTCACGTAATCCATATGCCGCCGCAGCCCTCTCATCCACGACTCGGTCTACGACTTGTAACTCAAGGAAATGATTGCCAGACCCAAGTGTCCCTAGGGCCTTCATGCCTCGTTTCACAGCTCTTTCACTAACACTCCGCTCTTCACTCTCAAGGCTACCATTGGATTCGATGACCTCTAGATCTCTGAATTCGCCCCAGCCCATCTCTATCGCCGCACCGGCGCCATTACCAAGGATGGAATCCATCCTTGTCTCATCCAATCCAACCCCTCCCTTGCTTGAAGCGCCCGCCGGAATCTCTCTGGCCAGCATACCTGCAAGGGCCTTTGAATCGATGTCTCTAACTTGGACATCCATAGCACACAGTCGCACACCACAGTTGATGTCAAATCCAACTCCGCCGGGGGAGATCGCCCCTCCGAGCTCACCCGCTTCTACATCAGTTGCGACAACACCTCCGATCGGGAAGCCATAGCCGAAGTGCCAGTCTGCCATTGCCCAAGCCTCGCCCACTATTCCAGGCATTCCTGCAGTATTGCACAATTGCTCAGGACTCCTGTCATCGGTGTGCTCTGTCATGTGCTCATTATCAGCAATCAACAAGGCATCAGTCAGCATCCCCCCGTGCTTTGAGATACGCATCCTACCGTTGCCTTCGACACTCAGATGCTCTCGCCACGAGGCACTCATACGCAAACCCTGAGGCATCCTTGATTTCAACGCGCCGCAGAACACAGGAGCGAGCAGATGCGCTGGAGAGTGTCATTTCGACAATCGCTTTCAAGGCGAGGCATCGAATCGGTGAGCCGAGAGGTGCTGGCGTGGCGTTCGGCGAGATTCATATCCCGTATTGGGAGGAAGCCGGATTCACACGCCGTACATGCAGGGTGACTGGCCAGTTCTTCTGGTCCAGAGATTCCGAGAGAGATACCTGTGGAGACTCCGTTGAAGACCCATACACATTCATCGGCAAGCCGATTATCGAAGGCTTCCCGATGCGAGGTAAGGAGCTCAAGGATGCCATGCGTGAGATGTTCCTCAGTTTCTTCGAGCAGCGCAATCACGAGCGTATGGCGCCATATCCAGTGATAGCCAGATGGCGCGATGATATTCATCTGACAATAGCCTCGATAGCCGATTTCCAGCCACATGTCACTAGTGGCATGGTACCTCCACCTGCAAACCCTCTAGGAATTTCACAGCCTTGTATCAGGTTGACTGATGTAGCCGCAGTAGGGCGTTCAGGAAGGCATCTCTCTACCTTCGAGATGATGGCACATCACGCTTTCAACCGGCCCAATGATGGCGATATGGTCTATTGGATTGACCAATGCGTCCGCTACTGCGACGAGATGCTAAGCAAACATCTTGGTATCAATCCTGCAGAGATTACCTACCTCGAGAGTCCATGGTCAGGAGGAGGTAACGCTGGGCCTGCCTTGGAAGTCATCGTAGGCGGTTTGGAACTGGCAACTCTCGTTTTCATGAACCTCGAGGAACATGAGGAAGGGGATGTCAAAATCAAGGGCCTGCGATACAGGGAAATGGAATTGCAAATCATTGATACAGGATACGGCCTAGAGAGATTCTGCTGGGCTGCAGCGGGAACTCCTACAATTTACGAGGCCATCTACCCCGAGTCAGTGGACTGGCTGAAGTCACTGGCAGGGTTTGAGAAGATGGTTTCCGAGTTGGATCTTTCTGTAGAGACAGATGTACTACTGGGAGAGTTATCGAGACTCGCAGGAATACTCAATATTGATGTTGGGACCGATGTGGATTCTTTGTACTCGATTCTTTCAGAACGACTAGTTGAATCGGGATTGGATGTCCCGGTAGGGGAGCTGAAGCGACTCACTGAACCTCTTTCTGGCATCTATGCCATACCTGACCACATGCATGCGATATGCAACATGCTGGGTGATGGACTGGTCCCCAGCAATACCAAGGCTGGATATCTCGTTCGGATGCTCTCACGCAGAGTGTGTAGGATGAAGGACGACTTGGATTTGGATGTATCACTAGCCGAACTCGCTGCTCATCACATTGACACCCATCTGGACTATTCGGGATTCGTGCAGTCTCGAGAAGGTACTCTAGCCATCCTCTCTCTGGAAGAACAGCGCTACCATGAGATGTTACGAAAGGGTGAGGCTGCCGTGAGGACCGCTCTGAGAGGCCTGCCGCAAGATGTCACCGAAGCGCCCGATGAGATCCTCTTCCGACTCGCCGAAGAGAGAGGGTTGAATCCCGACATGGTAGCTTCCATCGCCAACGAGGCTGGTTGGGCTAAACTGGATGTACGCGTCGGATTTGCTGCCGACATGGCCGCTCGGAACGCCGAGCGAACCAAGGCCGCTGCCACAGTTAGGGCTAGCAGTGATTTGTTTGACTCTGAAGGATTCTCTGCAACCGCACTCGATTACTACCAAGACACTAAACTCACTTCATTCGATGCTTCAGTTCTTGGATGCAGCAAGCTCACCAAGGCCCAGTTGGAAGGACTCAACCTATCTTCCGAGGTCAGCATCTCTCCTACTCATTCTGTGGTGATGGATCGTACTTTGTTCTATCCTGAGGGAGGCGGACAGTTGGGCGACCAGGGCACTCTAGGAGAGGCTACGGTCGCCGATACTAGGATTGAGAATGGAGTCGTTTACCACCTTACCGATGGGCCGGTACAGGAGGGCTCTATCTCAGGTGTGGTCGATTGGGAGAGGCGCCGACAGCTCATGGATCATCATACTGCAGTCCATATCGTTGGAGGCAGTGCTAGGGCCTTACTCGGTCCACATGTCTGGCAGGCTGGATCCAACAAAGGCGAGCGCTATGCCCGCATAGATTTGACCCACTACAAGCGCCTCACTCGAGATGAGATCGACAGCATCGAGGATCAGGCCAATGAAATCATCACATCAAACTCGATTGTCGAGAAACTCGTGCTAGACAGGGCTGAAGCGGATGCTCGCTTCGGTTTCGAGTTGTACCAGGGCGGTCCGCCCAAGCACAGTGAGATCAGAGTCATCAGAATAGGTGATCATGATGTTCAGGCATGCGGAGGAACGCACCACGACGATACCGGTCAAGTTGGGGAACTTCGCATCATCAGGGCCAGTCAAGTCCAAGACGGGGTCGAGCGTCTGCAAATCGTGGCAGGAGAGACCGCACGCGAGCACGCCCGGGCGCAAGAGCGCCTTCTGAGCGAATCCAGTGAGGTTCTCGGAGTATCTCCAGAAGACCTCCCAGGGGCCGTCTCCCGCTTCTTCGATGAGTGGAAGTCTCAGCAAAAGAAGATTGAAGCCCTTGAGGCGGAAATCGTAAGACTGCGCACCAGCGGTGGCGGAGACGGAGCGGTTGATAAGGAAGGAATAAGATATGCAGTCATGGAGGTCGGAGGCGACATCAAGGCTCTGATGACTATGCTTACTCAACTGACCCGAGATCCTCAGAAGCCAACTCTCGCTGTCCTAGGTACGAGAGACGGCGGCGGTAAAATCATCGTTGCCAGCACCGAAGGCACCAGCGCTGCAGAGAAACACGATGCCACTGAGATTCTAAGGGCGATATCCGGGCATATTGATGGCGGCGGTGGAGGGAGCACAACTTTGGCCCAAGGAGGAGGCTCCAATCCGGATGGGATTCCAGCGGCACTAGATGCAGCTCGTGAGTTGCTCGGGTTGTGAACTCATGGTCGAACGGGTTGATGTTTCAAAGCGCGCCGCTGCCATTAATTATGCAATCAGAGATGTCGTTGTGCCTGCTGTCGAATTGGAGAAGCAGGGGCATGAGATTATCCGACTCAATATTGGAGACCCCCTCGCCTACGAGGGCCTACCAACGCCCAAACACATGATTGCTGCATATAAGCGAGCTCTGGATTCACAAGACAATGGCTACGGCCCCTCCTATGGTTTACCTGCACTCCGACAAGCAATCGCCGAAACCGAGACTGCCAAGGGCTGGCCATGCTCAGAGGACGATGTCTATGTTACTCATGGTGTGACTGAGGCTCTGCAGATAATCTTCGCTGCTTTCCTAGAAGATGGCACGAAGGTGCTGGCCCCCGGGCCGCATTATCCTCCATACATGGCCTACCCACAGATGTACGGGGCGACTACTGTCGAGTATCGACTGGATCCAAATGATTGCTGGCGAATCGACTTCGAAGACATCCGTTCTAAGATGGATGAGGATGTTCGCCTACTCGTTCTAATCAACCCCAACAACCCGACGGGCAATGTGGCAACAGCTGATGAGATCGATACACTTCTCAATATAGCTCATGATTATCCACAATGCACAATTATTGCCGACGAGATATACGATGGACTCGATTTCACTGGCAGTATGTGCTCAGCAGCATCCCGCTCCAGCAGTACACCCGTAATCGTCCTAAATGGAGTCTCAAAGGTCTATTTCGCCCCTGGTTGGCGAATCGGCTACATGGCTTGGCACGATCCTGAGGAAAGACTCTCCTTAGTCAGAGACGGTGTCGAGCGCCTGCTGCGTAGCCGACTCTGTGCATCCACCCCTGCGCAGCATGGCTATCTGGCAGGCCTGAGTGATGGGCATGATTGGCTCGACGGACATCGTTCCCGTGTTAAAGAGAGGTTGGACTACTGCATGAGGCGCATAGGGGAGATTGATGGCCTAGAGTGCGAAGCCCCAGGTGGAGCGTTCTACCTTTTCGTTCGAATTACTGACGAGAGTATGAATCTCGATAAGCAGTGGGTGCTAGATCTACTTCACCAGCATCATGTGCTTGTGGTCCACGGCTCCGGATTCTCTCTAGATTACGGGGCCGGCCACTTCAGGATGGTCTGTCTACCCCCAATAGAGACGCTGGCCGAGGCATTTGATAGAATCGAGCAGTTTCTGGGTGATTGACCCATGGGGCTCTTTGAATCGCTCAGAAGACTTCTTCCAATTCGAGTATCGAGTAATCCAAAATCCAGATGGCAGTTCTTGGACGATGGCATGTGCATAGACACTCTACGCGACAGTGAACTTGCATGGCGTGTCGGAGCGAATCGATTCGAATCATTGTTGCAGAGCGTGGAGAAGAGAACTGAGAATAGCCTCGGGAGAAGACTCGCTCATGCCGCTCTCGAGCATGAGGAACGATTCATTGGACTAGGAGAGATTACTAGGCCCTCTGGCCGCAACCCTTCGTCTTGGTCGGAGTATATTTCTGACTGGGAGTCCAGAGGATTGGGGAGGTTCAGACTGTTAGATGATGAGCAGGACATCAGGATACTGGCAGAGGGTCCCGCATCGGGTCCAATTTGCGCTGGAGTAATCGCAGCTGCATGGGAATGCTCTACCGGCAGACGCCACCGCTTTACATGGTCAGATGGTGCAAGCGACGGACTTGTTGTCTCTCTGATTGAGCAACATACGGAGGTCCCCGGGCCAAAGCCCATGTCCGTACCATGGATTAGTTCAGGCACGACACATCTTCCGGGGCTTCGCGGCACCCTTGGAGATCTCGATTATTGGGTCGATTATCGCTCGGATGGAGGAGGAACCTGGTCGATAATGGGTGAGCGCAGGTTGATGATTCATCTCGACTTGATTACACGCTTCGAAGAGTATTGCATCCCTTACATTGAGGGCAATCGATTCCTTAGGTCGGAGGACTACGAGTGGGACGGATTGGACGACAAACGCTCAGCATGGTGGGACGCAACTGCTGACTCTGCAAGGGATGGATTCGTTTCCGAAGGTCACCATATCCTAGTTCGGGATGACTCAGACTGGATTTCTATTGCCCGGCGACACCTGTCCTCGCATGGACTCGGAGGACTCTCAAGAGCTGAGAAGATAGACGATCATGGAGGGATTTTGTTGACCTTCTCGGAGGTGTTCCATCCCGCTATCTCAAGTGGCATACTATTGGGCTGCTGGGAGCGAGCTTACGGCAGGAACGGCAGAGCAAAATTATCCTTCAAATCGGGCAAATCAACCCTAGAATTACGCTCTTCCAGAGCGATTGCGGATTGATGTCTAACGCCCAACATCCGTGAAACATTATATCCGGACCCAATCTCAATCGTTCGGCCCCAAGGGGGCCGGGTGCGCTCCGATGTCTCTGAACCACAACCAATACGCAGTTCTTGCAATCACCGTGACACTCTGTCTCGCCGGCTTCTACACAATCATCGACGCTGGACTTTCCACTACTAACTCAGGTGGTTTCGAAGAAGCATCTGCTGACATTGAATCTTCCTCGGATGAGATTCACCAAGAGGGCCAGGACTTCGATGGTGACGGCTTACCAGACAGGATGGAGCAGACGCTCTACGGCACTGATTGGAGGACCGCCGATACTGACGATGATGGCCTGGATGATGGCTGGGAGATTGCGAATGGATTGGATCCTCTGGACAACGGAGAACCTGTCAACAGCGAGATTCCATTCGAGGAGCCAGACAATGAGGAAGAAACAGGTGAGCAAAATGAGACCTTCCCTAATCCTGACAACGGACCCTTCGGAGACCCTGACAGGGACGGCCTAACTAATACCGAGGAGATGCTCCTTGGCTCCAACCCCAACCTGAGGGACACCGATGGCGATGGCCTCAACGACCGATGGGAGTCGGAATACACTTTCGTGGTCGAGACACCTTCGGGAGATGTCACCTTACTGGACCCGTTGGACGGAAACTGGGACTGTTACCTGCTATCTCCTGAGGTCAAGGCCGAGATAGAGAACGATATCGGCTCCACAGAGTGGGATGAGTTGGGCGGCCAGTTCGGGCACTCCTGTGATGCTGTTCTCGACCTTGAGCAACCTCAGCCTGACAGTCTGAGGAACTATGTCGAGGAGCGGTATGACACTAACCCCCTTGAGGAGGACAGTGATGGCGATTTGATTGCAGACCGCTATGAAATTGCATTCGGACTGGTTGAACTCGGAGTGCACTGCGGTGTCCCTGTTTTCGGCACCATCACACTTCAGGCCCCTTACTCCGACTTGATGAGCGGACACGGCGATAGAACCTGGTTTGAACAAGACATGGATAACGATGGCAGGCTGAATGGACCGGGTGACTGGGATACTGACGGCGACGGAATGCCAGACGGCTTCGAGTACTGCTACGCCATCAACTCCGACGGATCTCAATTCCTCAACCCCTCCAACGCCACGGATGCCTATGGCGACATTGACGAGGACGGGCTGAACAATGTCGAGGAGTATGAGGTCGCTTACACTTGGGGCCCAGAGAACTTCACCAATCCAATGATTGCCGATACGGATAACGATGGTATGCCCGACGGCTGGGAGCACATGAGCGGAATCCATCCCAACGATGGTAGTAACGCCGACGAAGACCCCGATTTCGATGGCTATGACGCAGACGGTGATGGAGGTGTACGCTATTCTGAGCTGGTTGGAGTCACTACAGTCCATACGATATCAGTAGAGGTCGGCGACTTCGTTCAAGTCAACAATACAGTTCTCTGGGTCAGAACAGTCCAGAATAGCCAGTATATCAACATCCCAATCAAGACTGATACTGCAGGTTGGATTTACTCCATCAATGTCGAGATTGGTGATGAGGTGGTGAGTCGGTTGCAAGATCTAGCGATTGTAGTGGAGGAGGACGAACGCTTCACCAACCTGGATGAGTACAATGCCAGAGATCGCGACTCGGATGGATTCGTCGATGGCCGCTCAACGGATCCGCTAGTGGCAGATACTGATGGAGACGGACTAATCGATGGCATAGAGGTCATTGGATGGACAATTAGGATAGTTGACCAAGGAGTCAGGGATGTCAAGGTCAGAAGTGACCCTGGCGCATTCGACACAGATAGAGATGGACTCTCGGATGCCGCTGAATACTACGAATACTTCACCAATGCAACCGACCGTGACACAGATAGTGACGGTCTAGAAGATTTCACCGAGGTGATTGACGGCTTCTCCTGGAACGGCTCAACATACTTCACTAACGCATCATCGCACGACACTGACCTCGACGGCCTAGCGGATGGGGAGGAGGTGGTCGATGGACTAGACCAGTACATTACTCACGCCAACGACGCGGACAGTGACGACGATGGTCTGTTTGATGGTAGCGAGGTTCTGAACATTCCCCGACCGTGGCAAGGTGCGACTAACCCACTCAACAATGATACTGACGAGGACGGTCAGCCTGATGGCTGGGAGATGCAGGTATTCTCTGTGCAGCACAACACCAAGAGTCACAGCCTGTGGATTTCAGTCACTAATTGGCTACCACCCGGATGCGAATCGATGATCGAGTGCGGCCTAGGTCCAGGAGGTTGGGTCTGGAGCAGTTATCTGGGAGGGTTTTCCACATCTGGTGACAGAGATGGAGATGGAGAGATGGATCCCAAGTACTTCCTGCATGAGATGAATCTGTCAGGGTTCACAATCCCTGCTAGTGGTCGCTGGGCATTAGATCCAGCATGGGGCTCTCTACCCGATTCATACTTTGATATTGATAATGACACTCTGATGAACTCCTTGGAGGCACCTGATCGATGGAACACCAACCCCGTAGATGACGACACCGACGGCGACAAACTCCCCGATGGCTGGGAGGTGCATTTCTCAGAACTCTCCTTGAGTCTGGGTTTAGTCGATAACAACACTTTGGGAGCCGTAGGGGCTCGAGGACCGATGGATCCTAGGATGGATGACTCTGATGTCGATGGTATAGATGATGGCCAGGAGGACTTCGATGGCGATGGACTGAACCGTACCCATCTGATGAATCGTTACTGCCCCGGTTGGAATGACCCACAACAGTCAGAATGCCACATAGACCCAACCACTGAGGGTGGCAGTAGTTTCTACGACGATCTCGAGAACTACACCAACTTCGAGGAGTTCCAGAATGGGACAAACCCCATTGATCCTGACTCTGACGGAGACCAGTGGCTAGATGGTTCGGAGGTCTATCACCAAGATCAGGACAATGATGGCATGTGGGCAGGCTGGGAGTACTATTTCGGATTCGATCCGTTCGATCCAGCTGACGCCAATATCGACTCTGATGGTGACGGTTACATCAACAAGTGTGAGAACAAGTGGAACTCTAATCCAAAAGATCCAACCAGTTTCCCAAGTCAGGGTGAGTTGTGCAGCGAATTCGATTGACCCTCTGATTTTTCTCCCTATTCCCTCTCGTCCATTCGAGGTTGCCATGTCCTGGTGGATACTTCCTACTACTGCCGACATAGGTCTGCGTGCATTCAGCGATGACGCCGCCGGCGCCATGAGGGAGGCTGCTTTGGGGATGCAGAACATCCAGATGATAACCGGGGCTGCCAATTCTGATTCACCCAGAACAGAATCGACCTGGATGATTCATACAGCGACGGAGGACTATGGCAGGGTGCTTGTCAGATGGCTCGAGGAGGTTCTTTACCGCGCCCAGGCGGAGGGAGAATGGCTATGTGAGGCTGTAATCGAGATTCTCGATGGCCGCATAGATGTGGTAGCTTCATGGGTGGATGCCGATCTAGTTCAGCGCGAACTCGAAATCAAAGCGGTGACGATGCACGAGGTTGCATTGGTCGAGGTTGGGCCCGGAGAAGTAATTGAGGGAGTGGATTCAGATATCCCCTCATTCGAGGGCCCAGGATGGATGGCCCAAGTCGTATTCGATGTTTAGGCTAATTCCTCATTGATGTAGAAGGCTCCACTGAGGACTATTCTATTTGCTACCCTCAGTCCTCTACATCGAAGCGCTGATAGACCTCGTTTGTGGTCTGCGTGACTCGGATGAATGTAGCGCACTTCGGCAAATCCTTGATTCTCCTAGCACCTACATATGAGCAGGCGGACCTTACTCCTCCCAAAATCGATTGCACCGTCCCTTCTAGAGATCCTCGGTATGGCACTCTGACTTCCTTGCCTTCAGGAGCGCGATGCTTGGCCACCTCTCCGTAGTGTGATTCCATAGCCTTGGATGAGGACATTCCATAGAACGATTTGAACATCTTACCATTCCTGCCTTCGATTAATTCACCACCGGACTCATCGTGACCTGCCAGCATACCGCCCAGCATCACGAAGTCAGCCCCAGCAGCGAATGCCTTGGCTACATCTCCCGGAGAGGAGCAGCCACCATCTGCCATCACATGACCGAGTAGGCCATGAGCAGCATCAGCGCACTCAGAGATGGCAGAGAGCTGAGGGTAGCCGACACCTGCGACCTTCCTAGTCGTGCATACTGAGCCTGGACCTATGCCTACCTTCACGATATCCGCTCCCGCTAGTATCAGGGCTTCAGTCATCTCTCTGGTAGCAACATTTCCCGCGACGAGAATCTTTTCTGGGAACTCAGCCCGGACCTGCTTCACGAACTCTAGGAAGACCTCTCGGTAGCCGTTGGCAACATCTATGCAAATTATCTGGATTCCGTTATCAGTTGCCATCTTTCGCTTTAGAAGTTCAAAACTCTCTTCGGTAGAACCACAGGTCACAGCAACAAACCCTGGATCGACTCCGCTCTCCCAAGCCTGAGCATACGCACTAGTAGAGTAGAACTTCTGCAGGCAAGTCAGCATCTCGTGCCTCTGCAAAACTCTTGCCACATCGAACAGACCAGTAGTATCCATGTTGGCCGCCACAATGGGGACACCCTTCCAAATGGTGTTAGAATGGCGGAAGCGAAATTCCCTCTCCAAAGTCACATCGGACCTCGAAATCAGAGTACTGCGCTTCGGTCTAATCAATACATCATCAAATGTAAGCTTCACATCGTGCTCTACACGCATCAGAACCTTACTACTGCAACGAAGGAGTGCTTAAGACCATTCTGACTGATTTAGGAATACGCAGTAGGGCGATATTGAATCATTTAATCTCAGTGATACCATACATGCCAAGAATTGGTGCTCGTGCCGGGATTTGAACCCGGGTCGACGGATCGAGAGTCCGTCATGATGGACCGAACTACACTACACGAGCGTGGTTCAGAGCCACCGCCCTCTGACTTATGAAAACAATGGATAGGGAGCCGGTTATCTGCGACCGTTCACTTTCACTTTCAGTATTCGGGACTATTCCCTCGCTTCATATGCAGAAGGCACCTCATAGAACCATGAACGCAACACCAAATACGGAAGCGGCACTTCTATACAGGAAGCGCCCAGAACCATGCAGAGTAGTTTCACTAGCCACCCTGCGAAGAACAAATGCAAGCACTAGGCCGCATTCGAGGCCGGAACTGGTCAGTAACACAGGAGTGGTTTCCACAACTGACTCCTGGTTGCCGATGCCCCACTCGGTCACACCAGTGAATGTTTCTCCTTCCAGTTGGAAGGGTCTGCACGACAGGGTACGGGCCAGTCGCGCAACACCGACGGTGGTGGCCTGATGTCTAGAACCAAGAGATTGCGTGAAGAAGTCAGAACCTATCTCGAGGAGAATGACACCGCGAATACTGTGGAGTTATTCGATCATCTGAACGGTAGGTTCCGCTGGGGTGCCACCATGAATCAGGTTGGTAACATCCTCGCTAAGGATTCTAGATTCTCCAAGATTGGCCATGTCCGCGGACGTTTCAGAGGTAGCACCTACACCGTCTGCGTCTGGGGCCTGTCCCAGCAAGCCACACAGGCCGTAGTCTAGAGGGGAAGGAATCAAGGCCGGATGGCTACGAGTAGAGTCGTGAGCCGCAGTTCCCTTGGATCTTGGATAATCCTGTTCAGAGCAGGAAACTCGACCACCGGGGCGCTCGGAGTTTTCTTGGGTGTCATGCTAGCTTTAGGCGGTCTGCCTAGTGGCGATTTAGCTACAATATCCATATTACAGGTCACTTCAGTGTGGTCGTTCATGTGCTCATGGAATGCACTTAACGATTATCTAGACCTAGAAATTGACAAGGTGAATAGGCCGAACAGACCTCTGCCTTCAGGTCAGATCACTGTCAGTGCCGCTAGGAAAGGAATTTCTGCGATGATGGCTATTTCGGTACTCTCCATAACGGGAGCGATGAGTATTGCAATGGACCTCAGAGGCGGCTTGGAAGACTGGTACCCGGCCTTGCTAATTTGGATTGCCGCCCTTTTCCTACTTGTCAACTACGAGGCTTCCGGTGACTATAGCCTACGCTTGAAAGACAGAGGTCTACCTGGAAATCTGGCAATCAGTCTGTCTGTTGGCATGGTAGTATTGTTTGGAGCAGCCGGTGTGTTTGAGCCGTATAGCGAGAGAGCATGGGCCATTTTCTTTGTCGCCGTGCTGTATAACTTAGCCCGTGAGATCGTCAAGGACATAGAAGATATGGAAGGAGATAAGGGCAGGAATACATATGCTATGAGAGTAGGTCCTCAGAAGGCTAGAACGGTGGCTTGGATTTTACTCATATTCACTCTAATCTCAATTTTACTCCCCTTCGGAATAGGTATATTCCCTGAACTTCATCTAATTGCGGTAATCCCCGCAGTCGTTCTGTTACTGATGGTTAAGCCCAAACTGATGATTGCCGAAGACAGAGCAGCTCAGATGCTAATCAAGAAATCGATGTACCTAGCACTGGCAGCATTACTAGCCAGTTCACTAATGGGATAATCAGGCCAACTCACGAAATGTGTGCCAGGCATCTTCGTTGCACAGCAGAGTGAGCAGAGACATCTGAGCCCACATTCGATTCTCAGCTTGATCGAGAACCACACTATTCTGTGAGTCGATGACGCCGTCAGTGACCTCTTCGCCTCGATGTGCAGGAAGACAGTGCATGAACAGGTAATTGGGTTCGGCATGAGCCACTAAATCCTCATTCACCTGGAAACCGTCGAATGCCTCGAACTTACCCTCCACATGCTCTTCACCCATTGAGACGAAGATATCAGTGTAGATTACCCCTGCACCAGTCACTGCCTCAATCGGGTTGTTCGAGCCCGAGATGCTGGCACCCGTTCTAGAAGCAATCTCACTAGCTCTATGCATGACTTCCTCGTCGGGCTCAAATCCTCTTGGAGTGGCATATTTGACATCTTTACCGAGACAGACAGATGCGAGCAACAAATCGTGGAACACATTATTCCCGTCACCAACCCATGCGATATGGCCAGTGACAGACTCTCCATGTTCGACCACTGTCATCAGATCGGCTGCTGCTTGGCAGGGGTGATGAAGGTCGGATAGTGCATTGATTACAGGCACAGTAGCATGTCGCGCTAACTCCTCAGCATCAGCGTGATCGAAGCACCTGTATGTGATGCCATCTAAGAATCGTGATAGTACAGCAGCGGTGTCAGCTATTGACTCACTTTTCCCGAGTTGAATATCGTTTGAGAGAAGTGTCAAGGGTTGTCCACCGAGCCTGCTAACACCAACTTCGAAGGACACTCTGGTCCTAGTCGATGGCTTCTCGTAGATTGATCCAATTGACATCCCATCTAGAGGCTTGAAGTCCCTTGCCAACTCACCGCCGCGCTTGAACGCTATCGCCCAGTCGATTATGTCGCCCAACTCATCGGCTAGGTCATCTATTGCCATCAGATTTCGCTTGTCAACCTCGCTCATGCTCTATATCTCCTGCAAACCCATCCCGTGAATCGGCCATCCCACCGAACACGGTCTGCGCAAACGAAAGTACGTCGGCCAATCCATCTTCGTACTCGCTGGATAGTGGAATTAGGCCCGGCTGAATTGATGCGTGTTGCATCATCCTAAGCTGACCAATAGCAAACTCGGCCCTCTGGCTACCAGATTGAGCATCCAGAGCCTGTTGAGCAGATTCTTCGTACAGTGCTGCTTCTAGAATATCGAGGTTATCTCCCCATTCCATTATCTTCTCCAACACCTCAGGCTCCAGTAAGTCGGATTTTGAGAGGAAGTTGGCGGTTGGTAGACCAAGTCTGAAATGTACGATTGATGAGAGCAGCATCTGAGATACGAATCCACTAGGGGTCTGTGATAGCATCGGATCAAACAGGAATATCAGACATGCCCTGCCTTGGCCGATGACATCTACTAGGTGACTCGAGGCCTCCCTGAAAGCAAATAATTCGACCTGCCCAGGAGTGTCTACAATCAGCATATCACACGACAACCCTTCAATCGACTCAAACACATCGTCCGCCTGAGAGGCAACGAGATCAGCTGCTAGAATTTGGGCTCCATTAGGGCCTAGGTCGTACTCATCCATTACATCCGATAGAGAAACAAGCTCCCTGACATCAAATTCAGGATCGTAGTGGACTCTCTCAGCCCCCGGATCAAGGTTGATAGCAAGAACATCGACTTCAAGAAACCTCGACCATCTCTGGAACGCAGTCACGAGCGAACTCTTCCCGGCGCCCGCCGTGCCTACGACGAACAAGACCGGCGGCGTAGTCCCGTCTTGACTGCTCACGCCCCCGCGCCATGGCGAGAGAACTTGAATCATTCGTGAGCACTATATTAGACTCGATTGTACACAAGCAACGGTTATACCACTCCAAGTATCGTCGAAGTCTACCAATGGAGCCGAAGCATGTCGGAAGACCCTCCCCCCCTCCCTCCTGGATTCCCCGCACCCCCTCCTCCTCCCCCTCCGGGGTTTGAAGAGGACGAGGAAGAGGCCGTGGAGGAATCTTCTCTTGACCAAGAGACTCCCCCTCCTCCTCCCCCTCCTGAATTCATGGAAATCGAGGATAGGGCGATTAACGAGGACGAAGATCCCGGAGAAGAAGAAATCCATGAACAAGCTAGCAGTCCAGAACTCCCTGATTATCTCCCTGAAAGTCGACAAATGGATGCTCACGAACCACCACTGGATTCGGAAATTGAGATAGATTCTCTAGCAGACTCTCTCGCGGCTCTAGGAGACTCAGCCCCCGGTTCTACTGAGCCAGAGATCGATTGGTCCGATAGTGGACCCAAGTTCCCTCAACAGGCCGAGGATGAACAATCTACGGATTCCATGTCCACTCCGATTGTCACACCTACTTCGCACCCTTATCTCAGGTCAGCTACCGAGATAGATGCCATTCCCGGCGATAAACTACATGCAACTCTCAGCGAAATTGAGGAGTCTACTCTGAATCCCGATGGCTCGATCCACCGTCAGTCAATTGAGGGCGAGTTGATACTTAGAAACTCGAGCAAGAAGCACCGAGCGTGGGACATAGAGGTTCTACTGACTTCTACTGATTCAACAGATATTGGCGGCAGATCAGTCTCCGTGAGGGAGTTGGAGGCTTCTGAAGAGACAGTCATCCCCTATTCTGCGAGCGGCCCGACAATGCTTGTAATGAGGGAGATTATTGACACGAACCCAGAGAGGGACCAAGAGGACAGCCAATCTCTCGTTTTCTCTGAAGATAACCAAGAGATTGAAGTCCATATAGAAGTCCAAAACTCATCCTCAGTGCCCCTATTTGATGTCGAGGTATCTAGGGCCTTCCCCGAGAACTTTGAGATTCCAGAGGGCCAACAGTACAGTGTTTCTGAATCGAATGTATTGTGGGACATCGGTAGGCTTGCTGCCGGAGAGAGCAGAAAACTCTCACTCATCCCCCGTGTCCTGACTCAGGGAGTCGAGAAATTCTCCGCAGGAATATCTTCTGCGATATACAGCTCTGAATCCACAGTTTCAAGAGCCCAGTTCGATAGAGTATCGGCCTCTACTTTACACATGATGAGAGTAGACAAGGTCGAGGACGACCGTCCCGGCATATGGCACTGCAAATCTGTTTTCGAGAACCGTTCTTCGTTCGTCGTGACGCTTTCGGGAGTCACTGTGTGGCTTTCGGGAAGTGAACAGCCTATTCTCGATGTTTCCGATATGAGACAGGATGTCCCTCCTGAGGGAAGTTGGAGCTCGATGGAGAAGAGGGTCGAATCAGACACACCCAGTTTCACTCATGAGTTCCGATCTTCTATCCTGCCTAGGGTTTCAGTTTCATCAAATGGCTCAATTAGGCTCAAGGAGCAGGAACTCACAGTCTTGGAGGCAAAACTCAACAAGCAGTATGACAAGTCTAGAATCAAATCATTCATCCCTGCTGACATCGAGGCCTCAATCACTGTTGAGAACACTGGTTCGGCACCAATCAATGTTATGAGGCTGTTAGATGATGTCCCTGGCATCTTCTCCCCTCCTTCCGAGTCAGATGTCAGCATCGACATTGAGGGCACGGATCTAACAGATGAGCAGTACACCATCGAGGTAATCGAAGGTATCCAGTTGGAGGAGAGGATGACCTCACCCGACGGAAAAGGCAACAGCCTCAGGATTACTGTAGGAACATCTGCCCCACTCGGTTTGCAACCAGGCAAGAAGATGGTGCTAAGTTACCCTCTGCATGCACCGGATCCGTCCAATTCCAACAAGCTTCTGGCCGCCCCTGTCAGACTCGATTTCGGCTCTGAGAAGTTTGGTCCTGTAGGAACTCGAAATGTCGCCAGACCTCCACAGATTGAGGTAGTCCATAGGCGCCGTAATATCAGCACTGGCAAAGAGGTATTTCCCGCGGGAAATCCCGGCAGATACGAAGTCCTCCTGATGTTCATCAACAACTCCGATAGCGCTCTTGAGGGCCTATCTTTGCATGATGTTGTACCGGGTACATTCTCGATAGAGAAATCATCTGTGCGCTCATCCATCGGCGGCCATCGAGACACATCGATGACAAAAGAATCCGCTCCTGAGGGGACTCATGTGGAATGGCCGATAGGCAGAATCGAGAAGGGGGAGAGGATTGAGGTGACATATGTCATACAAGGAGATCCGGAATCGGAGTACAAGGTCTCAGACGCACAGGACTTCCACGGGGCAACTTTCGGAGATGAGGTTGACGAGGAACCGAATCTGCCGAAATGGATCGAGATTGAGGAGGAGCCAGAACCCGAGCCAGAACCTGAGCCAGAACCCGAGCCAGAACCCGAGCCAGAACCCGAGCCAGAACCAGAAGGTGAGAAGTGTCCAATCTGTGGCAACGAGGCAGAAGTAGGTGCCTCAATCTGCGTGGTCTGTAGCTATTCTTTCTGAATCGTATCGCTTGGACGCCTATGGCGTCCACCGAAGTATTCATCCTATTCACTCTTGACGCGGACTCATGGCACAACCATCGGGAGGCGATTCCCAAACAGAGGCAATGTCCTCGATGATGATGCCGATGCTCGTCTTGCTTCTTGTCATGATGATACTGATGTTTGTCCCCGGCCTGAGGGTACTTCTAGCAGATAGTGCCGGCCTTGCAATCGAGCCGCTTCTACCCTTCCATGAGCAGTATTTCGTTCCAACAGTATTCATTGTCGGTACCAGTATCATGGTGGTCAACACAGTCATCCGATCTTTTTTCATCGACCCTATCAAGCAGGCTCACTTCAGTCACAGGCAGCGGCAGGTCGGCAAGCAACTGCGAGAGGCGCAGATGGCTAGGGACACAGCCAGAGTCGAGAAGATGCAGAAGTTGCAGATGGAGATGATGCCGGAGCAGATGGCGATGCAATCAGCAATGATGAGGCCGATGATGTTCACAATAGTATTCATCATCGCCATTTTCAGTTGGATGGCGAGCCAAGTCGAGACCTTCAGAGTCTCCTTCGTCAGCCTTCCTTGGCTACCGATGTGGTCGTTCAATGAGAGAATCCTATGGATTTTCCCGGCTTGGATAGCTACCTACATCACAATGAGTGCCCCCTTCTCGAGAATCATCGATCGCCACCTGAAGATTCTCCGTTACAGAAGCCATCCCGTCGTCCTAGCCGCAAATCCTCTTCCGGAGCCCTTGATGCATCTAATCAAGGAAGACAAGCCGTCAAGCACTTCCAACGAGAGGAGGTCGAGAAGAGCTCAGAGGAGAAGAGACGGACCGAGGAAGAGAGGTCAACAGGAAGAATCTGCAAAGCCCAAGGGAGGCAACCAGCACACATCCGCCCCTAGAGTTGGGACCATTTGCCCAGTTTGTTCGACCGACATGATTTCGAGAAGCCAGAGTGGTAGCTTGAGATGCGATGTTTGCCGCCACGAGTGGAGGTGAAAATGCTCAGAATCACCGTAAGTGGTCCGCCTGGCAGCGGAACATCAACTCTGGTGGATAAAATCTGCCAGAGCAGGAATTGGTCATCACTTAATGGTGGAGATATATTCCGTGCAGAAGCATCCCAAAGGGGCCTGTCAGTAGTGGATTTCAGCGCACTGTGCAAACAGGATTTGGATGTCGACAGGGCCCTAGATGCCAAGTTAAAGGAGATTATCTCAAGTTCAGACTCGCCTGAAGTGGTAGAGAGTCGATTGTGCGGCTGGTGGGCGCATCAGTTGAGTCTCGACTGCCTTAGAGTCTGGATCTCGGTGTCCGATAAGGAGAGGGCCAGAAGGATTCATACCAGAGAAGGGGGAGAATATATGGAAAGATTGACGGAGTCCAAACAGAGGCAGGCTGACGACAATCAGAGGTACATGGAGCTATATGGAATCGATATGGCTGACTTGACTCCCTACAATCTGATTATCGATGCAGACGAAATCGATGCAGACGAGGTATTCCGTCTGGTTTCTGATGAACTTGGAGGCTAATATGGACGAGCCTAGTTATTGGGAACTCTCTGAGTCTGTGACGAATGCTGATTTCGGTTGTATACCCGAGGAACGACCTTTGGAACAACTGCTGAAATCAGGAGTGATTGTTGTTGAGAAGCCAAGGGGGCCTACCAGCCATCAACTTACAGCTTGGGCTAGAGACTTGCTAGGAATCAGCAAGATTGGACACGGCGGCACTCTAGATCCATTCGCGACCGGATTACTAACCCTGCTTCTAGGCAAGGCAACTCGTCTTACCGACATTGTGCTGAGGGGGGACAAGACATATGCAGGCGTGTTGAGATTCGGCAGGCCGGTCGATGAGTTGGAACTAGAGGAACTACTGTCCAAACTTGAAGGGGTGATTTACAATGTCCCTCCTCTGGAGTCGGCAGTGAAGATACAAGTCAGAACGCGGACCATCCAATCTCTTAGAGTGATAGAAGTGGACCCAGATTCCAAGATTGCCGCTTTCGAACTATCTTGTAGTGCAGGCACCTATGTGAGGACTCTCGCAAAAGACATTGGTTTACTATTGGGGACCAGTTGTGAATTGACAGAACTGCATAGGAGCCATACAGGTTCCTTCTCCCAAGAAATGGCTTGCACGATGCAGCAACTGGCAGATGCTGCATTCCTGTATCATGAGCACGGCGAAGATGGAGCCCTGAGGAAACTAATCTCGCCCGTCGAGTCTCTCTTGAGTAGACTACCACTAATCACCATCAAGGATGGGGCTGCCGCAGCACTCTCACACGGAGCCCCTCTAGCAAGGCCGGGAGTCATTAGTGCTCAGAAGGGTGTATCTGAGGGAACTGCAGTGCAATTGAGAACAGTCAAGGGCGAGGCTGTCTCCGTGGCGATGATGAAGGTCGATTCAGATTCTCTCAGCGACATGTCAGCAGGAGAGGTAGCTGTCGCGAAATCGGTTCTAATGGAGCCTGGGACATACCCACAGAGTTGGTCTAAGGAGTAGAGCTAGTTCAGCTCGTGCTCTTCGTATACCCACTCGTCGGTCTCTAGACGAATCTTCAACTTCATCATAATTACACACACCACTGCACGGGCCTAGACTCGCTCAGTATCACTGTTCGAACTCGTGACTGGTATAATGATTCCCCGAAAATGCCCGATTATCGGCCAACGGTATGTCTGCATACTAGAGAACCGACTACTTTCGGTGCTCGAATGGCTTACTCACCCTGCCCGGGCCGAAGTACAGTGCAGTGAGTGAAATCAGAACTAGACCAACTGCTAGGAATAATATCGCAGGTCCGCGCTCAATCGAGTCGATTATGCCTTCATCCTCATCAGTATTGGATATAGGCACAGAGACCGAACCCTCGTTGTTATCTTCTGATGACTCATCGATAGAACCCGTCGCATCTGCGAATACCTCGAACGAGACTTGACTCCCGCTGTTGGGTACCTGTGCATCGCAAACTGCGATACCTAACTCACCCGGAGCTATGCTGTCAATCATCACCGTTCCAATCAGAACTCCTTCGACACGGCACTTCACATCCACGGCATCAGCAGTTTCAGGGCCTAAGTTCCTGACATGAGAATGAACTTCTACAACATCTCCGCGCTCAACTTGCGAGACTCTAGTTCCATCCTTCCAGACTTCTACCATCTCAATGGCTAGATCTGGCTTGGCAGATACTATCACTTCAATAGCCTGGGTAACACTCTGCTCACCATCACTAACAGTAACTTCCACCATATGATTTCCTTTACTCACAGGGGTCATCACTAGATCGTTCACAGAGTCGAAGGTGGCCCATGACCTGCTGGCTTGCAGGTCTAGGGTATCAGAATCCACATCCGAGACTTCGAGATCGACGACCATTGTCTCTCCCAATTCTATGTATACAGTTACAGGCAGTCCTTCGAGGATAGGGGCATCATTCACGGAATTGACATCTACTGTAAATGAATCAGACCATTTATTGCCCATAAAATCCATCACTTCCACCGTGATTATGGAACTCCCAGAAGCATCCTTGACTGGTTGGATTCTGACATATTGCTCGACTATACTGGCCTCGATTACTCCTGAATCACTACTGGAAGCACTAATCAACAAGTCTCCGGGAGAAGTATTGTCGTCCTGACACCTAGCGTCCATTGGAAGATGTACTCCGGGCTCATCTTCGTTAAATGACATGTCATCTAGGTCAAAGCACTCCGGATCATAATCCCAGTATACTTCGAAAGCACCACTTATTGACATCTCCTCGATATGCACCACAGTCGTCTCAGCGGTGCCGTTTGAAGACCACTGGAACCTGCTCGCCACTCCTACTTGCAACTCATCTCCTGCCTCGGGCAGAGCGTATCCAACGGGTACATCAACCTGGAACTCCCCTTTGTCAACAGGGATACTCGTAACCAATTCGTTGCCAATGGCGAAACGGATGTAACTAGTCTCTGCCAACCCTGAGATATCCCCACTTACACTGCCACGAACAATTAGCCGAGGGTCATTCACATCCACTCTGGCTCCCGAAACACATCCATCATGAATTTCTATTCTGATACTCTGCCCAAATCCCATATCTTGAACCAATTCTCCCGGTTGCTTCTCAACAAAGTCCCCTTCAAGTCCAGAATGTACCCAGATTGTATGATTTCCAGTGCCATATACATGGATTCTACCGAGTCCCTGTAGAGGAGGATTATCAACAAAGAAACTCCAGAAACCCGAAGCAGGACTAGTTGGAATCAGACCGCAACTCTCGGTACTCAAGCCAGCGATTTCACCATCGTAAGGGCCAAAGTCTAGTACTGGCGAATTGGCTTCGAGTACCGAAGTGACAGCCTTGACAGTCTCAAAAGAGTACCAAGGCTGATGGTACTTCACTCTCAGGCCCACTGCATCAACCCTGACCTCCGAATCATCCGAACCAGAATTGTCAGAGACATAATCTATAGTGAATTGAGTATCCTCAAGATCATTCCAGTCAGGTGAAACTAATCCATCCAGCGGGAGTGCTACTGGATTAGAGATTCGATGTATTGGCCCTAGGGTGCGAGCATAGGTCGTCACCAACTGATCCGTTCCGTGGTTCTGTAGGATTACTCTGACAGAATCCTGATTGAGTACATCTGGAATCGAGAAATGCAAGACCATTGAGACATTCGCTACTATCATTCCGTGGAGGCCAGAGAAATCGTAGCCGCCCATGGTTATGTTTGGCCCCTTTGACCATGTGTAGAATGTATCTGACTCCCCTAGGGTTGAGTTGGAGCCAGTCGGACTCAAGGTAGCCCAAGAAGTGGTTTGAGCGAAGTTATCTGGTCTGTCGTGGGTGAATGAAAGCTCATCATCGGCAACCATGCCTACCGAATGCTCTGCCGAATCCTGTGTGAACCCAGAAGTGCTGCTGATTTCCCAAAGTTCTGGTTCAGAGAAGTCTCCCGCCTCGAGCAACTGAAATCCCTCGGCTCCGATGACCGTATCGCCCCCTGCAATAGGTGCGGCCTGTGCCATGCACAACATGAGAAAGGATGCCAAAATCGCTCTAATAGCAGTCCCCATGGCACACAACGATGGAGGGCACCGCTTCAATCCGTTGGTCCCGTAAGTCGCCCGGGGCCCCGGTACTGTTGATAAACAGGGAATGGCCCCTAGTCCTGCATACGGCTGTGATGGTGTAGCGGTTAGCACGGTGGGTTGTGGTCCCGCCGGCCCGGGTTCGAGTCCCGGTCACGGCCCCACTTAATCTCCACCGTTTAGGCTATCTGAATCTATGTCATGACCCATTCTGTCGACCTTGGTAATGAGGTAATCACGATTCTCTCTCCCTACTCCAACAATGATTGGCATCCTCTCGACGATGTTGATTCCCAATTCCTGCAACTGTAGAATCTTGTCGGGATTGTTAGTGAGCAGACAGACATTCTCCACCTTCAGCGATGATAGTATCTCCGAGGCCACCCGATAGTCCCTGTTATCGACAGGATGCCCAAGCATGAGGTTGGCATCTAGAGTGTCAGCTCCTCTGTCTTGTAGGTTGTATGCCTGTATCTTGGCATGAAGACCAATCCCGCGACCCTCTTGTCTGAGGTAAACAATGCAGCCCCATCCGACTTCCTGAATCTGCCTCATAGCCGCATCCAACTGGGCCCCACAATCGCACCTAAGGCTCTGCAATGCATCGCCTGTCAAACATTCGGAATGGACCCTAACTAGAACTGGATCAGGGCCAGACATGTCACCCAGAGTCATAGCTACATGGTCGAAACCTGTGCTTTCCTCATGAAAAACACGGATTCTAAAGTCTCCATGAGGAGTCGGTAGACGGGCTTCAGCAGGAATATCGCCCAGTTCGCTGATATCTACAGCGCTCGTCATGATTCCGCGAGTTTCTCCATGCCTTTGAATGGTATCCCGAATTAATTTACTTGCGAATCCTGAATCCATACTCTCCTGCTTCCTCTTCCACGCCCAAGAGTTGTAGTCCCATGCGATTGCAAAGGGCAGGGATGTCATGCAAAGTCTCCGGGTCATCACATAGAACGAATATCTCTGTACCGCTGGTGGCCGATTGAAACGCTCTACGAGTCTCATGAACTGGAATTGGGCACATGAAGCCGACTAGATTGAGAGTGATGACGGACTCCTCCGACATTCCAACACCTAGGGGCCAACAATCTTTGCACTCAGGGACAAACCATTGAACTCTCTGGCCTTGATTACATCCATGACATACGCTACTTTGTCGACATGAATTTCCACATCAGTTTCTTCATCATTCTGGAGAATCTCACCAATGGCTATGTCCGGTACTCGAGCCTGCTCGATAATCCAATCAGCCAAATCTCTCTTGCTGTAATCGCCCTTCCCTAATGGAACTCTAACCTTGACCATTCCAAAGATATCTGAGACTTCATCCCAGTCTTCTCTCTTGCCAATGGGGTCCCGATTCATTCCCTCTGGGAGAGAGGGCGCCTCAGTGAACTCAATTGATAGGCTCCAAGTTGACGAGATTTTCTCAATCTGAGAAGTCTCTTCGCGTGTTACAAAGCTCCATGCAACGCCCTTCCTGCCCATCCTACCAGTACGTCCGATACGATGTACATAGGTCTCAGTATCAACTGGCAAGTCGTAATTAACGACATGAGTGATACCGTCGACATCGAGCCCCCTCGCAGCGACATCGGTAGCCACCAGAATCTCCTCTCCTCCTTGCTTGAAAGAGTCGATGACCTTCTCTCTCTTGTTCTGCGATAGGTCACCATGCAAACCGGTGGCTCGGATTCTGAACTTACCTAATCTCTCAGTGAGGATCTCCACCATCCGCTTGGTGTTGGCGAATATCAGCATCTGATCGCCATCTTTCATGTTACAGATGATTCTACCTAGAGCCCAGAGTTTGTTCATCCTACCTATGTGAATCGCATATTGGTCAATCTCAGGAATCTCTACCTCCATGTCATCACTCATGATGTGGACTGGATCGGTCATGAACTCCTCTGCCGCATCCAGTACTTCTTCAGGGAAAGTGGCGCTAAACAGTAGTGTTTGCTGGCGAGAGGATGATTTCTCAAGAATCCACAACACATCAGGGAAGAATCCCATATCTAGCATCCTATCAGCTTCATCGAGACAGAATATCGAAATTCGCTCCAAGTCCAGATGCCCCCGCTTGGTCATGTCGATGACTCTTCCAGGTGTGCCGACTACGATGTCGCAACCCTTACTCAACTTCTTGGCCTGCTTCTCTAAGTCAGTGCCACCGTACACGGTCTGAATCGATAATCCCTTACTTCCTTGTAGTGACTCCATCTCTCGGGCGACTTGAACCGCCAATTCACGAGTAGGGCACAGGACGATTGCCTGAGGGTGACCCAATGGTTCACACGACTCAAGTATTGGTATACCGAAGGCACCAGTCTTGCCAGAACCAGTCTTGGCCTGACCGACGACATCCAATCCTTTCCGTGCTGGAGGAATCGCCTCTCGTTGAATCTCAGTGGGTTTCTCCCAACCGTTGGATGAAATGCCCTTGGCAATTGAGGACTCTAGGCCCCATGAGGAGAAATCAAATTGCGATGAAGTCATCTTATCGCCTCAGAAGGTCTCGGATTCGGAGATTTCCTTCTGCAGTTCGCCCATCCAGTATCTTTTGCAGTTCTCCTTGGTCAAGAACTGATCCTTGCTTGAGAAGCTGTGATTGAAATGGTTGTCAACAGCAGAAGCAAACTGCCCCTTCTGCCTCTTGTGGAACTTCTGTAGAACATGCTGGCGCATATATTGCCTGAATCTGATTGACTTACTGCGATTAATTCCCTTGGGTGTCACGCCATCCCAGAGGTCATCGAATCGCTTCCCCTTATCGTCGAACTCATCGCTCATGGTCAATCCTCGCTGTGCGGCCGACCCGACTTCTGTTTATCATGTTCACGCCTGAGTGGCGCTTCACCGCTATGCGGTGCCCCGTCTACAGTTTCACCCTCAACTTTGTCTAGGGGCGCAAGGAATCGATTCTTCTCTTCCTCTGTGCCTACTATTTCGACATCCCTTGCTAAGGATGCTAGTCGGCGTCTGAGTTCCGGCTTGGTTTCTTGACGGAGCAACTCAGCAGCTGCATTCCTCAAGTCCTCCCCTGTCATAATTACTGAGAGGTGATCTATACACGCTTTTCTAAGGTTATAGTCCCTGCTTCTAGCCCCGTCAACAATCATCTTACTAACTCTCGGATTCCGCATATCAAGTCGTTTCAAGGCCCGAATGACTGACTTCCTGACTCCTGAATCTTCATCCTGCATTGCGGCTTCTATCAGAATGGTCGCAATCGCAGGCTCTGCATTGGCCAATTGGACTAGCGTATTGGCAGCATTTCTCCTGACTTGAGGATCTTCGTCCTCCAAAGACCATCCCACTAAATCCCAGCCAGCAGAGCCGGAACGCGTGGAAATGATTCTGAGAATCTTCGACCCCCTTCTCCTGAGATCTCGATCTTCCTCACGAATCAACTCGTCTAGATGCAGGCATCCTGCCTCAGGCCAACTCTCAGCGGTCAACTTGAGCGCCTCGAAGGCATTCTTGCGATGATTGCTCTCGGGCCTCCTCAACTCTCTTCTGAGTATTTCCTCGCAACCGGATGGGAACACAGGCGCAACCCTGGTCAGACATACTCTTGCGGCTTCGGTGACTTCGTGATGATCATCCAGCAATCTGTCCGCTAGGCACTGGAGTAGTCCCTCATGCCGCTTGATGGCCAAAGGTGGAAGCCCTCTGAGAGCCGCCACCCTGATTGCCTCATCATCATCATCTAGACAATCAAGAAGTACACTGTGCGCTTCATCGAGTCTACTATCTAATACGACATGAAGCGCATGTATCGCATCTCCTCTGACAGCGAAAGAACCTCCTTTGCCACGAGGAATCTCGACGCTTGAGATGTCCCCTCTAGCGAGAGGGATCACCTCATGCTTCGGAATCCTCTCCCAAACTCCCTCCGCGGGCAGCAAGCCTTGGATATTGATGTCCAAGGAAGAGCCTGAGGAACCTATCTTCTTCCATGTCCGCGGGTCCCTAGCAACGTATCTCCGCGCCATCAGTCTCGGCCCCCGATATCGCCCTGTCTCTTGAATCAGTTGCCAAACTGCTCAATCACAGAGGGATAAGCATCAAGCATATCACAGTAATCACGGAATGATAATCATGGTTGATGGACACTATCTCGAAGTCGGCCGTCTTCTGTACCCAGCACTGTTCGACTCTCCTAAACAGTCTGCTACCCGAGATACCCTATCCAGAATTTGGTCACTTGAGTTGCAGTGGTTCACACCCGAGGAATCGATGTCAATAATCGGACACCTGTGCTCAACTGGCTGGCTGATCGATAATGCAGACATGATCTCGCCCGCCTACGGATTTGTGCTTTCTAGGCCACCCCTGGGATGGAGGCCACTTCCAAACAGTATTCTATCTGTTCCGGAATTGGTGTTAGAAGAACAACTCGTAGAGAAACAGCCATCTGAACCCAATCCAATACAAAGATCACCCGAGCCAAAGATATCTGACCCTGAAAGGAACAATCTGCCACTGGATAGGGCCGAGGGTTCCATACCTTCTCTAATTGAAATCATCTCCACCAGTTCGGGCTTGCAAAACAAGGAGGTACTGCGGCGAGCTCAGCGTAAACGTAGGGCACTAGGACCAGTTACTCTCTGGATGGCTCTAGCACTCGTGGCTAGGGAACAGGGCCTAGACATGAATGGAGTAGTCTCTGCAATTGATCTCAAATCAGACTAGTATCCATTGCCACTGCGGAACTCGGCAGCTAGTAGCCCTGGGAGTACGAGTAGAGCCATCACTAACGAGAATAGAACAGATATTGAACTGACAACCCCGAAGTCCTGAATCACCGGAATCGGCGAGAGGAGTAGGACCATAAATCCGCAAATCGTCGTACCAGCAGATAGCAACAATGCAGTTCCTGTGGTCGAGTACATGTCCCTCATGGCCTCCCATGTCCTCATTCCCGAGTTCCGATTCGCCTCTATCCTCCTCCAGACATGAATCGAGTAGTCAATCCCCAGACCTATGGTTAGCGCAGTAATCATAATTGTGAGGACATTCCAGTTAATCCCAAGCATCGCCATTGCTCCAACAACCCACGCTCCCGCAAGGCCGACTGGTAGAATCACCACCAATGACTGCCCTAGGCGACGAGTTAGCAAGACTAGGACCAGTATTGAAACGAACAGGCTGATGATTGTTGATTCAACCTGTGAGATAACTAATCCCGATAGTACATTGTTGAGGACAATCACATCTCCAGTAACATGAACCTGCCCTCCAACTAAACCGTCTTCTTCTATCAACTGAGCCTGCTTGGTAAAGACATCAGAGACCTCTTGAGCCTCCTCACTGTTGCTGACTAGAACATCCACTCTCATTCTCAGATACTTGATTGCAGACTCGTCTTCAGTCAGAGCCACATGCATACTGGTTCTTTCCGACCATGAAACTCCTCTCAATGGATCGCCGATACTATCATTGTTCAACAGAGACGAGACAGCGGCTGAGATATCACCTTCAACAAAGTCTCCTGTGAGATCCAAGCCCCCGTCAAAGATGTCCAAGTGATACGCCTCCCCGAAAGCGGGGTCGTTTTCCACAGCATCACGCAATATCGTGTATAGGCCATCATAGGATGGACGCTGAGAACCTGAGTTAGGGTTGACGACCTCAGGTAAGGTGGAGATTCTGCCGTCCAATCTCCATAACCCTCTCAAAAGATCCCTTTCGCCTCCTGCGAGAGAGTCACCCCCGTCGTTCGGCTCAATCAAGAGTATGACCGATTTCCAAGCTGCAGCATCATAAGAGTCGTAAATATCATTTCTGACTTCCACGATATCCATGCCCTCCTCAGAGAGGAAGTCGGTGAGTTCGAAACTGGTATCCAACTCTCTAATCGCAACTATGACCGAACCCATGGTAATCATGGCAACAATTAGTAACACTCTGGCAGTATTTCTCCTCTGGAAACGCGTGGACATATCGGCCAGACTATCTAGCCTCAAGCCTCTGTGATGCATTTCTCCAGCACGCTTCTCGACTACGACATGTACCGCACCTACTGTGATGGTGCTGGCAACGAAAGCCGAGACCACACCTAGAGCTAATGTGAATCCGAATGTCCTGAGTGGAGGCAATTCCGAGAAGGTGTTGGCTAGGAAAGCGAACACAGTTGTGACTACTGCTAGTGAAAGGGCCAGTCGCAACACAGAGATTGATTCAACCCATGCCTTGGCTGCGCTCTCCGAGCGATTCTTAGCCGACTCATAGGCTCTTTGAAGGTGGATAGAGTAATCTATTCCTAATCCTAGAACGACGGGGGCCACAGCGACTTCGAGGACTGAGAGTCGCATACCCAATAGAGTAACTATGCCGTAGGTCCATACCAACGCTGCTGAGAGTCCCATTAGTGGGGCTGCCACCATCATGAAAGAGCGAAAGGCCAAGGCCAGTAGTGCCACTACAACGAGAACTGCGATTAGCAGCAACCAAACTAGATTTTCCATTGTTGATTCGTTGATATCGTGACTAATCAGATCGTCAGAAATCACACCGTAACTCAATACACCCCCTGAGTCACTCAACAGGTCTCTTATTCCGGCCGACAAATCTCGCCTGTTCTCGTTGCTAATGTCACCACTAATCTCGATCACCCACATTGTGCTTGATGCCACTGGAGTAGGGTTACCCTCGCCACTATCCAACCACTCGCATACTGGTTCGTAATCGAAGTTCGTATGCAACATAGCAGAGGCTGCGAAAGACGCCGAAGCAATTGCCTGATCGTTTCCGATAGCGTCGGCACACTCTTCTCCATCTGAGACTGCACCTAATAGTTCGGTCCAATCGGAGAACTGAGAGAGGCCCCTAGCCTGCTCGTCTCTCTCACTCAGGGCTGTTTCGATTATGCCTGCAGCATTGAGGTGAGAGATGATGAATCCGCCATTCTCATTCGCATACTCTTCAACTCTATCGAGATCAATAGAGAGTTGTTGCAACGCCGCAAGCTCTAGAACATTACACGACAAATCCTCACAAGCGTTCCCTCCATCAGATGATTCGCTGAAGGGCCTTACATCGATGTATAGGAGATGGGGAGTGGCTCCCATCTCCTCGCTGATTCTATCCTCGGCCGAATCAGAATCGGATTCTGGCGCAAATGAGGATATCTCGGTAGTGAATCCAGGGAAATCAATCAGCACCTGCGTCATCATAGCAGTAAACAGCACACTCAAGACAACTATGGCCATTGAGGACTTCTCGAACAGCCGCTCAAGGGCCTCCGAGGATGCTAATCCCCCGGTCATGCGGCCCCCAATCGACCCCTATCTATAACTTAGGCTCCGTTTGGACCCCGAAGGGTCCAACATAAAGATGAAAGCACTCAAAAGGGAGCGTCCGGTCGCGCGGCTGACATGCCAATCAAGGTGCTACAAAACGAAGGACGCGAACTTAGACTACGTATGTCGGGAGAGGACCACACATCTCTGCAGTTATTCCGCTCAAGACTCAACTCCAGCAAGGATGTTGAGTATTCCAACTACTTCCAGAAGCACCCCGACCTAGATGAGCCGGAACTATACATCCGAACAGTCAAGGGAAAGAGTGCTGAGAAGGTTTTCAAGAGCCTGTGCTCAGACCTTTCGAAGGAATTGTCGAAGCTCAAACTGTGATGGCGGTGGAGTCTTGTCGTTCAGCTCTGTAGAAGAGCAATTGGGACTGACCGGATGGTCAGCAGAAGGAGATGGAATAGGCGGGCTCCTCAAGACTAGGGTTGAGGACTTCCGAGTCGATGAAATCGCTCGTATTCCGGCATTAGACCCAAAGGGCCGGTTCACAGTAGCCAGAGTGTCCCTTAACAACTGGGAGACTAATCGATTCATAGGGCGGCTGGCTAAGGCATGTGGAATCAGCAGAAGAAGAATATTCTCATCCGGAATGAAGGATAAGAGGGCTGTAACTAGCCAGATATTAGTCATCGACGCTCATCGCGCAAAGGTCGAATCAGCAGAGATTACAGATGCCACTATTGAGGTGATTGGACGAACTCACCATAAGGTCGGCATGAGTGATCACGATGGAAACCGATTCACAATTACCGTCAGAGGATGCTCCGACTCAGATAGCAATCCGATTGACAGCAAGGAGTCGATGTCCAGAGTCCGGCAAATTATCTCGGGTATGTCGGAGCGAATGGGAGCCGATTCTTTTCCCAATTGGATTGGACCTCAGAGATTCGGCTCGACTCGCCCTGTCACTCCCGAAGTCGGTAGGGCCGTGGTCGAGGATGATTTCGAGAAGGCCTGTGATCTATACCTTGGCATGGAAGGACAGAGCGATACCGAGGATGTTTGGAATTTCAGGAAGATGTGGAGGGATGAGAGGGATGCAAGCGCTTGTCTTGAAATCATCCCAGAACACCTCGGCTACGAGAGGTCAATCCTCGAATCGCTGGCCAATGAGCCCGAGGATTGGTTGAGGGCCTTCAAAAGACTCCCTCATTCACTTCAATTGCTCTCCGTACATTCTTTACAATCTCTAGCATTCAACCACGCACTAGTCGCTAGAATGGATTCTGGGCACTCATTGATTGAACCCATTCTGGGAGACCTAGTTGCCCCCTTGCACGCCAATGGTAGGATTGATGTCTCCAAGTTGGCAGAGGTGACCGAATCAAATCTCGAGAGATGCCGAAGGAATTGCAACCTTGGAAGACTGTCAGTAACTGGGCCATTACCCGGATTGGACTCTAATCTAGCTTCGGGTGAGCAGGGAGAGATTGAGCTCATAGGTCTGGAGAAGTCTGGCCTGGCAGATGTTGATTGGAGAGTTTCTAGTATCCCTCGACTCACTTCTTCGGGAACTCGACGCCCACTTTCAGTACCCTTTGATTCCTTCTCCGTGGAGGAGGCCCAAGAGGTTCCCGAGGATCAACTCTCACAGAGATGGAGAGATGGCCCTTCTGATGTAGACAGGTGGCACCCCGAGGGAGCTAGCCTGAGGCTCGGGTTCTCGCTGCCCCCAGGAACTTATGCAACAGTTTTGATGCGAGAGATGATGAAGTCGCCTCTGAATCACTATTGATCAGAGTCGGCCCATTTCCAAAGCCTCAATCTGGCCGATTAGAGGATTCAGATTGCGGACATTCGTCTCAAACCCGTCGACGATTCCCTCTCCTTCACCGAGCACAGCCTGAACTTCGATAAACATCATTCCGAATGCCAGAGGTTTGATTTCAACTGCCTGTACCTCATCTAACTTGTCGATACTTCCAGCAATCCCGTCGTAATCAGGAGCACCTTCTTCCGGCTGGTCAATAGTTACCTTGTACTTGACTACGACATGCCCCATCAAATCACCTCAGGGCCCGCTGAAACCGCACTCTGTGCAGATGTACTCTACCGCTTGAACTCTACATTGCTCGCTGCGCCCGATTGAGTGTCCGCATTCGGGGCATGGAAAAGCAGTACTTTTCTTGTCGACTAGTGGTAGACCTGATGAAGTACAGATGTCTGCTCGTTGACCCATTAGCGAACCCCGGTGAGGCGGCGAATCGCAATCCCTTTTTAGCGTTGACTTGTCAATTACAGATAGTAAGTGAGCAATACTCTTCTTAGGTTAGGGTGAAATACCGCTGCCCAAGTTGATGGACGAGCAAAATGTCTGAAGAGGAACTCACTCTTGCGGGCGGAGAAATCGATCTGAATGATTACGTTACCGACGAGGGCGGAATCTGGAGCCTCAGACAACTGGAGAAGGTCAGAGGCTGGAACAATATCGAGTATGCTCCGGGCCTTTCAGGCAAGAACACACCATCCACCGGATTGTCGATGAATCGCGCTTACATCCCTCCCGGAGGGGTGGCAAAGGCGCACATCCATGTCGACTTCGATGTGATGATTTACTTGCTAAAAGGCAGTGTCAGGCACGAGTATGGGCCTGGCTGCAGGAAGTCTGTAGTCCACAGTGCAGGTGACATGTTCTACATCGAGCCAGGTTTGCCACATGAAGTATTCAATTGCTCTGAAACCGATTGGGTGCATGCTGTCGTGGCCCGCTCAGATTCATCCGAATGGCAAAACATCGTCCCCTATGATAGAGACTCCGAATAAACAACATCTTTCATCATTCATCTTTGTTCAGTCTTCTGAAGCCAACTATAGTTTCCTCATCTTCATCTACTTCCTCGACAAGTATGCCCAGCCCACTAAGATGCTCATTGACCTGTTCCAATGCACTCTTACCTCGAGCTGCAGGACGCACACGCGACAACCTCTTCTGACAAACTAAGTAGGTTTCAGATGAAGAGTTTCTACTGGCGGTAGGAGAGAATCTCTGGACATTAGAGAACCTGTCCTTTGCCGCATTGACCAGCCCCTCTATGCCTGTCCCTTGGAATATCTTGGTCACGAATGAACCTCCTGCGGGAATGAAGCGCATAGCCGCATCTAGAACAAGTGTGGACAATTCGAGGGAGATGGTTTGATCGGTGTCGTAACGCCCGGTGAGATTGGGAGAAATGTCACTGACAACAACATTGATTTCTCGCCCGCCGAGTGTTGCGTTGATTCGCTCGATGGACGAATCATCTGTTATATCCCCGATGATTACCATCGCGCCCTCTACCGGAGAGGTTGCAAGAAGATCGACTCCGATAACCAACCCTTCGTCTCCAGATTCCTCAACTGCGACTTGCAACCATCCACCCGGATGGCATCCCACATCGAGCACACAGTCGCCCGCTCTAATTACGCCAAACCTGTCTTGAATCTGCTTCAACTTGTACGCAGAACGAGTCCGGTATCCCTTCGAGCGTGCGATACGCCTCCAGGCATCCCTCCTGTTATCTTGGTACCAGCGCTTGCTCACGGTACTTCCTCGTGCGTCCGGTTAATGAAATGGTCATTACCGCATCAGCATCAAAGGCCAATCTCCGATATCAGGGCACTCGCAGTGTTCCTGATTGCCTCTTCTGACATCATCTCGGGCCTGAAACCAGTCGAGAATAGACTATCCACATCCAAGGAGGTCTTGGGCACATCGCCAGCCCAGCCTCGATCTCCACCGGTGTAATCGATTGAGACCCCTTCTAGGTTACTTTGCTCGACTACAATCTCTGCAATGCGACGAACCGAGCAAGTATCGCCGGTTCCCAAGTTGTACAGGTTGACATCCGAGTCGGTGTTGTCGACGAGGTGAACCATCGCCTGCACGCAATCATGAGCAGACATGTAGGACTTCTCCTGCATTCCGTTGCCCAAAACTTCGAGTCTGCTTGGATCTACCTTCAGCTTGTGGATGAAGTCGTAGATTACTCCATGAGTTCCCCTAGGGCCGACGATATTAGCGAAGCGATGAATCCAAGACTTGGCTCCGAAGGTCCCGCACCACGCTGTGATAAGTGCCTCTGAGGCCAATTTGGAAGCTCCGTACAAGGAGATTGGTTTGATTGGCCCATAGGTCTCGGGCGTAGGCATGACATCCGCCTCTCCGTATACAGCGGATGAGGAAGAGAACGAGATCATCCCTACATCCTCTAGCCTCATAGCCTCGAGAACATTGTAGGTGGCCACAGTTCCTTGCTTGAGATCCGTGTCTGTGACTGTAGTGCCCAGTCTTATGTCGGGGTTAGCCGCCATATGGTGGACAACCTCGACACCCGACATGGCCCGCCTGACGGCCTCGGAGTCAAGCAAGTCGGCTTTGACGACCTCGACTGCCTCAGAATCCTCGTGGTGCGACAGGAACTCCAAACGACCACTGCTGAAGTTATCGAGAACCCTGACAGTCTTCCCATTGGAAACCAGCGCATCGACTAGGTGCGAGCCGATGAATCCTGCTCCTCCGGTGACCAGTTCCATGTCTTGTCCAACCTACCGCATGCCTTGAGTCCATCGGGTACGAGTCGCCTTTTCCAAAGGTGCAGTTGATACGAACGGGTCCGTCTATTGTCTGATGCTATGCAAATCGCTTCTGAAGGAGAGCCATTGCGAACGCTTCATTTGGCTCCCGCAGGGGCACCCCCGCGTGAGTGAAGAGGAACTAGCTGACAGGTACTCTGTCACCACCGATAATCAACGCGATGACGAGCAGGCTTTTTGGGACCGATTCTTCTCGAGACTTAAACCAATAAAGCAGTCCTTAGACGATGCCAGGGAATCGTTGTCTTCCAGCTTCATCGGAGAGGGAGTTGACACCATTGCTCAACTGGTTGATGATGCCAGCGATGCCGCAGAGGCAGCCACACGGAGGACTGCTGAACTGACTTATTCCTCGATTCTCAGAAGCCCTGCAGCCGTAATTATTCTGCTGATTCTAGTTACAGCTACGATAGGCAGAGATGCGATGGAATTCGAACACCAGATTAACGGAGATGTAGAAATCTACCTTCCAGATGGGGCCGACTCAACTGAGCTGCTACAGCAAGTTCGCGAGCAATGGTCAACTGACATCTTCATGCTCTATATCCAGACTAATAACGCCATCGCAGACTCTTCCATGCGAGGGACTGAGAATATCACTGATGTCGAGATTCTCAAACAGATATCTTGGATTGAAGGTGATGATCAGAATCGTGGCATCGGAGGTTACCAATCTGGTTTGGATTACAACAAGGAGGACAGAGGGGCGATAGATGGAGTGGTCTGGATTCTGTCTCCAGCCCAGATTGTCAAGGAGGCAAACTCATCCAATTACAGATTCAACTGCGCTATGGAGAAGTACGCCTTACCCACTGGGGATGGAGAGGACTGCGCAATATCCTCATTGAATCCGTTTGAAGGATACTCGATTCCCGAAGGAGATGGCGCTCAAGAGAGAATTGATCGTTTCGTAGAGGACGCAGAACCTCTACTATCCAGTTTCATTCGAGACACTAACAACGACGGAATTTGGGACACGACTGTCGTCGTCATGGGTCTGAAGTTCGACATGTCAGACACTGCGATAACACCACGCGACGACCCCAAGGGTAAGTCGAAAGAGAATCCGTCAGGACAACTCAGGGACCACAAGGCGTTCATCAGACACGCTGAGTTGCTAATCTATGAGGAATCAGACCCGACAATCTGCCAGATCTGTCACCGCACATATCTCTCTCCGACTTCAACGATGGACGAATTCACTTCCACTGAAGATAGAAAGGCTGTAACCATCACCGGATTGACTCCAGTGGTACACGATATTTCGGATGCCATCTATCAGGAGTTGGTGGATCGAATGCTGCCGATTAGTGGCGTGCTTGTATGTCTGGCAATGCTTCTCCTGCACCGCAATCCGAAGGTCATAATAATCTGTGGAGCTCCAATCCTGATGAGCCTAGCAATCACCTTCGGAATTACCGTAATCGCCGACATCATGCTCACTCCGATGATCATCTCCGTCGGCCCCATTCTAGTTGGATTGGGAGTGGATTATGCCCTTCATCTGACCAATAGGATAGAGGAGAATAGGATCGATTTAATCGAAGAAAGGTTGGAGATGGCATGGTCGGCCCAGAGAGATGGTTTCCAGACTGAGGACATCGACCCCTGGGACTCTCACATCACCCTGACTGCTACCGTGCGAGCAGTCCTTACAACTGGACATGCAATCTTCCTCTCAGCCCTAACTACGATAATTGGGTTCAGCGTTCTACGATGGCCTAGCCTAGTCCCGATAGAACCGATGAGGACCGTCGGAACGACCCTGCTGCTTGGTATCGCAATCACATTCCTGATGTCTATGATACTGGTACCAGCATTGGTGCAATTACTGAGATACAGAAAGGCTCCTTCTAAGGCCTTCGACAGACTCTGGGAGAAAATTGGTGAAGTACCTGTGAAGAACACAGTGATTGTTTTACTGGTGACTCTTTTCCTAACTCTTGCCGGGGCTTCGATTCTGAAGGAGGAGCTCGGTAAGGGCCTCAGCGGATCTTCGGACGAGGTCCCCCCTGGTCTTGAGTCGTACGAGACCCTCAGAGAGTACAGCTACGTATTCGAGGGCGGGCAGACTAACATGTTCATCGTCGATGCGACCCAACGTGGATCTCAGAACGGTACCGCGCCGATACGCGACCTACCTATCTTAGATGCGATAGACATCATGCAGATGGAGAAGATAGACCAGGTCGCCAATACCTCAACAGTCAGTCTGGTGACGATACTCAAATCGATACATGTTGATGTTGTCATAGGAGATCTGGAGCTTTATGACCAGAGTCTGTGGGAGATTCTACACGATGAGTGCTGGGACGAGTCGACTAACCCATTCCGTCCCGATTGCTGGCCATACGCTGTGACTAGCAGAGAGGACATGGTCAATGTTGCATTCGATACGCTCTCTCCCGAAGTCCGCTCGATGCTGATGAACGCCGACCAAGGTGGCGGCGAGACCAAGACTCTAGTCTATGTCAATCAGCCTTACATCAATCTCGCTGATGCAACAGTTCTGAGGGATGCTATAGATGGTTTTCTTTCAGGGGATAAGGTATGTGACTCCGCTTGGTCATGCACCGGCCTAGAAATCGAACAGGTCTTCAACTCGCTGTTGACAGGCGGACTCCCAGTGTCTATAGATGTCAATGACGGAGTTCAGCAGGCCCAATCCAAGACTACAATTGCAACCATGCTTATTCTGCTTATTGCCATGGCTATCCTGTTCCGCTCACCTCGGTTGGCCTTCTTTACAATGATTGCAGTCGGTGTTGTAGTTGTGTGGCAGCCTCTATTGATGCGTAGTGGAGGAGTCAATGTGAACTTCTTCACAGCAATGGTCGGCACAATTGTGTTCGGCATTGGTGTCGATGACTCGATTCACATTGTTGACAGGATCAAAGACGAACGGGAGACCCCTTCTGGTATTGTCAAGTCGGTTGCAAAGACAGGTCAGACCATCTTCGAGACAACTACCACGACCTGTGCTGGTCTGGCCGCTGGACTGTTCGTAGCGATTCCCGGACTGCAGAACTTCTTTGTCTTGATGATGCTCCTGCTGATATTGGCTCTACTCACCAGTTCGATATTACTTCCCGCCATGATAGTGGCTTACCACGAGGTGGGCGCGAGGATCACCAGAGGAGAGTCGTGGCTGGATTACGGGCAGAGCGGAGCTCTTGCAACCGAACCAGTCATCGATGCCATCGTGGAATAACGGGTAATGGGGCGAGGGAGCAGGGAATAAGCCCCTTTCTGTTCACCTTTCGGCTGGTCGCATTCAACTGTGCGTCCTACCCGGTCCTGCCGATGCCATACGGACCTGCTTGGACTTGCTCCGGCGGGGGTGCTCGTTCCAGCCACGGTCAGGAAACCTCTCCCTTTCGGGTTCACAGTACCCCTGTCGTGGTTCGTTTCTGTTGCAGAGCCGGCCCTCCCGGACCTCCGACTTGCGCCGGACCACCTGCATCGCGGAGAGGGGACTTTCCTCAGTGTCGTACACTGTCAGCAACCCTCCTGCTCCCTCACATTCACGGCGAGGTGCACCAACATGAACCCCTCGGTCCCCAATCGGCCCTGTTTCCTAGCCTCCAAATCGGAAAGCATCATTCACATTCTATCACACCGCCGCTACATGAACACGGTCGAGGAACTGAAACGCGAGGCAGGAAAAACCGCTTGTTCGTTCGTTCGTGATGGCATGAAAATCGGCTTAGGTACCGGTTCAACCATCAAGTATACCGTCATCGAAATTGGCCGTATGATTTCAGAGGAGGGGCTGGAAGTGATTGGAGTCCCTACTAGTGAGGCCACCAAAGAACTCGCAGAAAGTCTGGGCATTCCCCTGTCTACTATTGAGAAAGCATCTCCTCTTGATATCACAATCGATGGGGCTGACGAGTTCGACCCTGATTTCCAACTCATCAAGGGAGGAGGTGGTGCGCTGACTCGCGAGAAGCGAGTAGCAGCAAAATCCGAGGCAATGGTTGTGGTAGCAGACGATCGCAAACAGGTCACAACCCTTGGAGCATTTGACCTGCCATTGGAAGTGGGCAAGAATGATTGGCAGAGAGTTTCTGCAGAGTTGCAGGAGTTTTGTCCCGGGCAAGTCAACCTCCGAGGCGGAAATTCCCCCTATGTCACAGATAATGATGGATACATTCTCGACTGTCAATTTGGATCCACTATAACAGACCCAGCCTCGCTGGAAAATCAAATCAAATCAATAGAAGGGGTAGTAGAGGTGGGCCTATTCATAGACATGTGTGATGCAGTAGTAATGGCCTCACCTTCTGGGGTTTCCACTTTTCTCAAGCAAGGCGGCAGGCTGGACTAAATCTCCTCCGTCGCCGTTATAGAGGGGCGACAATTCGCCGTGCTGGGTCTGTAGCTTAGTCAGGTAGAGCGACGGGCTCTTAACCCGTCGGTCGCGGGTTCGAATCCCGTCAGACCCGCCATTACGACCTCCTCAAACCGAGTAACCTATACCGCCCAACCTTCACGCAGAAAGGAGCACCCATGAGCAAGGAGTACTGGATAGGCGACATCAACTCAGGCTCGCATGACAACTCCGAGGTTGAACTGAAAGGTTGGGTGCACAGGACCAGAGGCTCAAACAAAATATGGTTCATAGTACTAAGAGACTCTACTGGTACAGTCCAGTGCGTCGTCAAAAAAGACACAGTAGGTGATGAGTGCTTCGAATCGTTGAGGAACGCCTTGATTGAATCGAGCGTCATTATCAGAGGAAAAGTCAGCCCTACTAAGCGCGAGCACGGACATGAGATTCAAGTCAGTTCAGGAGAAGTTATTGGTCCTGTGAATCCTGACAGGCCTTTCCCAATCACTGAATCTGCTATGGCAGATTCAGACGGGGGAGAGACAGAATTCCTTCTCGACCACCGTCACCTGTACCTTCGCACTGGTAGGATGACTACGATGCTTAAAATCCGCTCTACCGTTTTCGGAGCCATTCACTCATACTTCCGAGACCGTGACTTCATTGAATACCAAGCGCCTAACTTTGTCGCCGGGGCTGTCGAAGGTGGCTCCACGCTGTTTGAGGTCCCGTACTTCGGACGCAAAGCCTACCTGACCCAATCCTGGCAACTCTACGCCGAGGCCGCAATGCCCGCACTCGAGCGCCTCTATACGATGGCACCATCATTCAGGGCCGAGAAGAGCAGGACGCGAAGGCACCTTACTGAGTTCTGGCATGCTGAGATGGAAATCGCATGGGCATCCAATGCTGAAGTCATGCAGCATGGAGAGGGTGTCGTGCGACACATCGCCAGAACTCTGCTCGATGAGAGATCCGAAGAACTGACCAGCCTTGATAGGGACTTGGACCTCGTAGCTCGCTATGCAGACAGCGAGTTCCCCAGGATGCGTTACGACGAGGCGATTGAGATTCTGCAGAGCAAAGATGTTGATGTTGAGTGGGGCCAAGATCTTGACTACTCAAAGGAGAAAATACTCACTGCCGACTTCGATGTCCCACACTTTTTGACACACTATCCGAGAGTCGCCAAGCCGTTCTACCACCGCCCAGATCCAGATGACTCGAAGTATGTACTCTGCCATGATTTGCTGGCGCCTGAGGGCTATGGCGAGATTATCGGTGGCGGAGAGAGGACTTGGTCCGAGAGCGAGATACTGGAGAGAATCAAGGAAGAGAACGCTCCGATGGAAGCCTATGAGTTCTATGTCGATGTACGACGCTTCGGTGGAGTCCCGCACGGCGGCTTCGGATTAGGAGTAGACCGAGTATGTACTTGGCTGGCGGGGGCTGATCACATCCGTGAATCAATCCCGTTCCCCCGAGATAGTAGAAGGGTCACGCCGTAGGCGTGTCTACGAATCACTCATACGAAGGCGCGCTTTGGGCTCATCATGGACGATTGGCGCGATGTGGATCTTGCTAACCCCACTGAGGAGCATGGCATGCTCAGACAGATGGTGCGTGGTTTTGTCGTCGACGAAGTCGAACCTCAAGCACTCGATCACGACCGAGATGAGAGTTTCAATACAGCACTGTTCAGGAGACTAGGGGAGCAAGGCATTCTCGGGATTTCGGTCCCTCCTGAGTACGGAGGAGCGGGGATGGACGCTACTGCGGTTGCGATTATCAACGAGGAATTGTCGTACTCCGATCCGGGCCTCTGTCTGGCTTATCTGGCCCATGACCAACTACTTGCCAACAATCTCGCCCACAACGGTAGCGAGGACCAGAAGAGCAGGATTCTACCCAAGTTATGCAGCGGCGAGTGGATAGGATGTATGGCGATGAGCGAGCCGGGCTACGGCACTGATGTTCTCGGAATGCAGACCTCAGCTACACAAAACGACGATGGCTCGTGGACAATCAATGGTAGAAAGATGTGGATTACCAACGGTTCCATTGACGATGAAGGAACTCCAGCCGACATTGTCTGGCTGTATGCAAGAACCGGCACCGATTCCAAGGGTAGAGCCGAGATTACCACATTCATTGTCGAGAAGGGAATGCCTGGCTACTCAGTTGGACAGAAGATCGAGGATAAATTAGGAATGAGGGCAAGCAACACTGCTGAGTTAGTATTCGATGATTGTGTCGTCCCTGCTGAGAATGTCGTAGGAGGCCCTGGCGAGTCAATGATTCACATGATGAGAAATCTTGAACTCGAGAGAATAGGGCTCGCCGCCATGGGTGTCGGCATCGCTAGACGATGTCTAGCAGCAATGAATCAGTATGCAAGCGAGAGAGAAGCCTTCGGCAGCAAGATTCGTGACTTCGGCCAGATACAGAGGCATATCGGAGAATCATGGGCTGAGTACCGGGCAATGCGCGCTTATGTCTATGATACAGCTCGAGCCACAGACCTATCAATGGCTGGTAACAGGCTGGATTCAGACGGAGTCAAGCTATTCGGTACCACCGCAGCCAAGAATATCGCAGACAGGGCAATCCAGGTGATGGGTGGATACGGCTATGTCGGAGAGTACACAGTCGAGAGGCTGTGGCGTGATGCAAAGCTTCTGGAGATCGGCGGAGGCACCCTAGAAAGTCACCAGAAGAACATCACACGCGACCTCTCGGATGATTCAGGACCAATTGACGAATAGTGGTAGTCCCGGGAGGATTCGAACCTCCGTCACCGGGACCAAAACCCGGTATGATGGACCACTACACCACGGGACTCCGAGTCGGTGACGGGGCGCACATGCTTTTGATTTGACGGGACAGGCAAGCGACAGCATCAAAGGTTCCCGGAGTGCCCTAACCACATGCGTCAGCGATGGGCATTCATGTTAGCATTCCTGATGCTGACCTCTCCTGCAACGGCTCTGATGTCTGGGATTAATTCGCAAACCGGGGAGCCGACTAATCCTGATTATGCCGCAGTTGCTTCGCTTGATGACAAATCTCTCCCTGGCGTAGACTATGCTTGGATTGAATCAAGCCTCTCGGAGAGAATAGAATCAGGCTCTGAGAAAGTCAGAGTGACCGTCATCACTCGCTCTCTGGCAACCCTGAACCAATGGCAGTACGACAATGGTGCTATCGAGGCGCAGAAGTCCGCGGGCATGGGTGAGAACATGATTGCTATCGACCCTGTTGATGGAGAAATCAATCACAGGACCTTCTGGATGAATTCAGAAATATTCCACAAACTCACTGGAGTCCCGGGTGTAATCGCGATTTTGGATGCAGAGAATTCACCCGAACCATACGACATTACTCCCTTCCAGACTCCTCCCGGGATTGAGCCTGAATCCGTAAGAAGTGGCGAAATCCATGGGGCGATTGACGCATGGGAGAGGGGATATGCGGGAGAGGGCATGGTAGTAGCGGTGGCAGATACCGGTGTCGACTTCGCTCATCCTGACCTTAACGGAACTCAGGCTAGAGTTACCGACCCCAAGTCTCCGTACCATGGCTGGCCACTGATGTTTGATCACAATAGTATGTACTACTGGCTAGTATACGGAGATGCATACCCATCAAGGTCAACTTGGTATGCAGATACTTCAACCATCGATTATGACAACAACACCGACGGTATTCTCGATAGCTCAGGATACAATATTACGGGTGTGAACACATCTCTCTCCGGTGAATATCACCTAGGCGAGCATCCCGATTCCACCCTCCGTAACAAGGCCGGAGGAGATGTTCCAATACTGGTGGTAGATGACAGAGTATCTGGCCTTTACGAGACAGTCTATCCAGACATCAACCGCGATGGCGAGTTCCACAATGATGTGCCCATGAGGCCCGGCGAAGAGACTGCTGGACTCGATACCGATGGAGATGGACTCTGGGACATTTCTGGAGGGTTGGTCTATTGGGTAGCCGACGGCACTAACGGTGTACCATACTCAGAGACCTATGCCCCTCGTCACGGCTACAACAACCGAGTCCCGGGTGCAGGTAATCTAACACTGTTCATGCTTGAGTCGGGCAGCCACGGCACACTATGCGCCAGTGCTGTTGCAGCCCAAGGAGTCATCAGCGATGGTAAGGTGCTCGGGATGGCGCCTAACGCTACCATATCATCAATTGGGAATCACTACTCTGGAGGACATTCACTTGATGGCTGGAGATTCATCGCTGAAGGGTACGACGGAGTAACGCAAACCCAAGGTGACCAACCACACATAGGGTCGTTCTCATTCGGATACTCATCGATAGACGAAGCCGGGGCAGATGGGTATTCACTCTATCTTGATTGGCTCACCAGAATATACAATGACAACGCATCATACTCTGTGGCTATTGGCAATGGCGGTCACGGCTTTGGAACTGCCAAGGTGCCAGGAGCAGCCCATGGGATCTTCTCAGTAGGCGCCTTCAGCAGCCGCTCTAGTGATTCATGGGGTCAGAACGCACCATGGTCGAACAGGGGCCCCAATGTCGTAGGAAGAATGGATCCCGATATTGTCTCAGTTGGATGGTCGGCTACTGGGGACCTGCCTTTGAATTCTAGAAGCAATGCTAACTCAGCTTGGGGGACTTGGGGAGGGACCAGCCTCGCCACACCAATCGCTGCGGGCTTGATGGCACTAGTGGCACAAGCATGGCAGGAGAACTTGGGGGACTATCCCGGATCTCAGGAGTTCAGGGACTTTGTCCTATCCACTTCCGACGATAGAGGCTACGAGCCCTTCGTGCAAGGTGGGGGGTGGTTCAATGCTTCACGGGCGACGGCGACTCTTGACGGCACTAACGGAACATGGTGGGCCAGTCCGGCGCAGTGGAACAGCGGCACATTCCAGGGTAAGCACAGAGATGCGAACATCAACCTGATGCGCCCTGGTGAGTCACAGGATGTATCAATCGGGTTCGATAACTATGGCGAAACTGACATTATGCTGAGATTCACTCCTACGGCATTCACTCCTCTGGAGCACACTGTGCATGTATGGGAGAGCCTGGGCAACGGCAGTGAGGGCGGAATAAACGATACTTGGGATGGCCACCAAGGCGACAGGCCAGACCTGTTGATTCCTCTACACATCTCCAATAGTACAGAATTCAGACTGCCTATTGACACCTTGCAACTGAGGGCTAGGGCGACCATAGAGTACTCAGCTTTCGATAATAATCAGGATAGGAGTTCCGAGGAACGAGTATTCCTGCAGGTGTACAGATGGAGTGATGATGACGAAGATGGCATCTATGTCGAGGACTTCGACAACGATTCCATGGTTGACTCCGATGACTGGACCGAGTCGGGAGAGCTCGAAGAGGTGACCTATTGGTGGAGTAACGGCCCCAACGCCGAGGTCAGGGTTGGATTACCTTTCGAGGATGCTAGGGACGGCCTCTTCCTCGGAGTCTGGAACTACAATGGACAGCTCTCAGACGACCCCGTCAGAATCGAAGTAGACTGGACTGCATTCGGGAGCGCTGGCGACGATTGGATAACTCTGCCTTCAACTACGGTGATTCCTGCCAATGACTCGACCTTCACGCAGATGACAGTGTCCGTGCCTACTGGGGCACAACCTGGGCTCCACCAGCATGGAGTGCTAATCGAGTCTTTCGAACTTGACCAGGGCGGGAACCTGACCACTACGGTTCCTAACAGAAACTGGACACTCCCAGTCGTCACCAATGTACCATGGATCGGCCCCTTCACTCTTGATGCAAAACCTTTGGACGGCAATGTCTCTAATCAGACCCTGTACGATGAGTCATGGATAAGTGGGGCCACCAGGTGGAACTGGAGAGCGGAGAGTGGAGATTGGAGGTTCCTGTCTGTAGAATGGCCTGAGGAATGGGATACCGGAGGTACAGCAATACTCGATGTTGACTGGGAGGACAACCCATACACCGACATCGATGTACTCTGGTTGTCTGAGACTCCACATGGCTATGCCGAGGATGATCCCGATGCGTATGGGGACTCCACATTTTTCATCGAGTCCCGCTCGACTAACAATCATGCTGGAAGCGGCTCACACAATTGGGGCACCTATACCGGAACTTCACGCGAGATGTTCGCAGTGCCCGCCGAACAGGGTATTCACCAACTTGTCTTGCACACGGCTCTGCATGGAGTCTCTTCTAACGACAACCCTCTGAATGTATCAGTAGGGTACCTCGCGGCAGAGGAGTCCGGCTTCGAGAAGCTGGTCACAGACTGGTCCGAAGGTAGCGGTGTCGACGCAGTGCATGTTGTTTCCACTATGCCTCTGAATGTAGATTCAGTATCTTCCTATGGTTGGAGTCAGCCCGCCTACTTTGACAACGAGACAGCGTTCCAAGATGTCTCTGGTGACAAGATGACTGCCTCATGGTGGCACAACATGAGCATCGAAAACTCCACTGAGATAGACATCAGGATGAACTCACACGACGATGCGGACCTTGACCTCTTCCTATTCCGTGACTCCAACGGAGACGGTACCTTTTCTTCGAACGAGGAGATTACACGCTCGTGGTCCTCTTCCTCTTCTGAGAGCGTCAGAATAACCGATCCAGAAGATGGGTACTACGCGGTGGCCGTCCACGGCTACTCGGTCCCCAGTGGTACCGTCCAGTTCTGGATTGACATCGAGGTCATCGGTGGCGACGAGTTGGCGATAACTGACAACTTCACACTGACCGCAGGAGAGATAGCCTCACAGTGGCCAAACGGCAGCGAGGCTCTAGCGGGACAGATTCCCGCCTCAGCCTTCCAAGTTAACCTCGCCTACGAGCGTCCCGCGCACGCGGGCGTCTGGACGGGGCACATCGAAGTCTTGGTCGAAGGCGGAATCAGTCTGCGGCTGCCATACACCTATGAATTGGCTGAACTTGACCCTGAAATCACATTCATAGTACCAGAGAACATGTCTGAGACTAATTCAGTGGTTCCGATACTTATCCATGCCTTGGATACTGGAATCGGTTTCAAACTGGACGACCTCAACTGGGATTCTGCAGATAATCAAACTAGCATCCCCGATGCCGACTCGGTCGAGGCCCTAGACACCAATCTGGGATTCCACAATCTGACTGATATCTGGAACAGTGGCAATCATTTCGCAATCCCTGATAATGTGAGTTTCAGAGAAGTCTGGATTAATGCGACGCTGCCCGAGGTAGAGCAGTGGCATCGCTACACGATCACTCTTACCGACAGAGCCAATCGTTCCTCACAAGCACATCTCGCAGTGTCCTATGACATCACAGCACCCGCTCTAGTACTCTCCGACATCCCCTGGATAACCAACCAGCCTAACCTGACTTACTCACTGCATTCGGAGCCAGGGGCCAGTGTAATTCACTCCGGGAATCCCGTGGTTCTGGATGAGAACGGAAACGCTGATGTAACCATCCAATTAACCGAGGCAGAGCCTCGACAACAACAAGGCTCGACATTCTACTATGTGTATGGAAACAGCGTGTTCGACATAGTAGTCACAGACACAGCCGGAAACTCATTCACTCGTGAATTCACAGTGGTATTCGATCCAACAGCACCCACAGCTGACCTGATTGATGTCATCGACCAGTCTGGCTACCACTACGATTCCCTAGCCATCATGGAACCAGTGAATCTGACTGAGGGAGTAATGTCGGCGATTATTCCCGTGGACATTCAACAATGGTGCTTCAGGCTCTCCGCACTAAACTCGCCGCATGAACTCGTGAATTGCGAAACAGATCAGATAATCCCGCAACCTAGTCTGCAAGACGACCCGGGGCAGGCTACACAGGTTGTTCAGTACAGCATTAACACTTCAGAACTACCAGATGGCGACTATGTGATGAGCTTGGAGCTGGTAGACTGGGCAAACAACTCCGTAGTAGAAACCTGGCCAATGGCACTAGATACAACCATCCCAATCGTTGAGTGGTCAATCAACCCTGGAACTGAGGCCTCGTTCTTTGACCATAGGCAGGGCTTGTCATGGCTTGCCAACGAAGAGGTACATGTTACCTTCACAATTGATGGTGAGATCATCAGCGATCGTACCGCAGTGACTGGCGGGGCCCTGTTCGAACTTAATCACACAGGAATGCATGAGGTATGCCTTGAGGCTGTGGACAGGACCGAGCCACAAGAGAATGACAACCGATTCAGAGAGTGCCGTGACATGATACTAGATCCGTCTATTTACGCGACCCATGTATCTGCAGATTGGGATGGTGGACTGATGGCAATAGACGAAGTTGAGGCGATACTACAGAGAGGGCCCGATCAGGAGATCTGGTGGAGCAGGGACGGCTCAGAGCAGAGAAATCTGATTCAACCGGGTGCTGCGGTTGTAACTCTCACTTTGGAACTCGCCGAGGGAGAGAATAAGTTTCTAATCGAGATCGAATCATTGGACCACTTCGACAACTACACTCTGTCCATAGTTAGGGACACCATTCCTCCATCACTGACGATGGAGGAGAGGTCTAACAGGACCTCTACACTTGAGATTCAAAGAGTAGTCTACGGAACATGCGAGAGGGGCGCATTCGTGATGGTGTGGTCTGATTCAGACTCGTCCGACTTCATCTGTGATTCCTCTGGCCTGTTCGAAGTCGTAATCGGCATCCCAGAGGCCCCTGGTATTCACATGATTAGCGCGTTGACTTCTGACGGTGCCAACAACGAGAACTCTGCCTCTATCGAGGTTCTAGAACAGGAGTGGATAGACTGGGCACTGGATGATGCTCGTGATTCGGGCCCTATGCTGTGGTGGTTCTCTCTTGCTGGAATCTTGCTTGTCTTACTGATTGTAGTCCCCGCAATGGCAATCAGGAATCGGCGGTCTAGAGCCGATAAGGCTCTCAGGCACGGACCTGACATAGACGAGATAATGTCAGAGGTCGAGTCAGCCTCCGCGGATGACACAGCATCCAAGGATGATTCCATTGAGTAAGGCTCATCCCCCTAATCCCTCTCGTAGTCACATGGAAATCAGCAGCATAGCCATCCTTGGGGCCGGGCAGATGGGCAATGGGATAGCTCAGGTGGCAGCCTGCGCTGGCTATGAGGTGATGATGATTGACATCGAACAATCCTATGTTGACCGAGGAATGTCTTCTATAGAGTCATCACTGTCCAAACTGGTTTCTAAGGATAGGATGAGTCAGGATGACGCCGATTCTGCTCTCTCACGCGTACGCACGTCTACAAGCAAACAGTCCGCATCTGAGTGTGACCTTGTAATCGAGGCCATCCCTGAGATACCCGATCTCAAGTTCTCCACATTCTCCGAACTCGATGGGATCTGCAAGGACGATGCAATTCTGGCCAGCAACACATCTAGTATCAGTATTGACGAAATTGCCGCATCGACAAACCGACCCGATAGGGTAATCGGGATGCACTTCATGAACCCGGTTCCAATAATGAAATTGGTCGAGATAATCAACGGCTCACAGACCTCGCAAGCAGTCAACACCGCAGTAGTCGAAGCCGCCGAGAAGATGGGCAAGACGGCTCTGTCATGCAATGATTCACCCGGCTTCGTTAGCAACAGGATACTGTGCCCAATGCTCAACGAGGCTATACTGACATTGCAGGAGGGAGTGGCTGAACCCGAGGCCATTGATGGTATCATGAAACTTGGAATGAATCATCCAATTGGCCCACTGGCACTAGCGGATCTGATTGGTTTGGATACAGTTCTGCACATAATGAATGTCTTGCATGAAGGCATGGGTGATGACAAGTACTCTCCTGCACCGTTACTGATAGAAATGGTCGAGCAAGGTAAACTGGGCCGAAAGAGCGGCCAGGGATTCTACAATTACTAATGATTAGGCATACTGATAAGGTGCATTTTTCACACTACCAGTAGTGCCAAAGTTCAAGCATACGCGCATGCCCCTAAGGGCATGTCCAGCCCTCGCGCTGCAACCACAATAACCGCCTTGATTCTGGTTTCTTGCCTCTCGGGAGTCGTGTTAGCAAACGACGCTGGCTCCGGTGGAGATGCTGGGAACTCCACCTCAACAGCATATTCTCTGAGTGCGGTGAATGCGACATACTATGGAAATTTGACCGATGTTTCAGATGAGAATGACTACTACTCGATCTCTATGCCAAGTAATACTGGCATCTATGCCGAGTTGATTTCACCTGGGTTCAATGGATCTAATGTATCTGGATCCAGTTCGACTTGCTATAACGCCACCTCTCCACCCTGCGATTTTGATTTGATGCTATACAGCTCAACAGGTTCCACAATCGACTCAAGTTACTCCACATCCGGTTTCGACGATGTATCTTCCAATGGCACCAATGTTGGAGGCACCACTGTGTATGTCAACATAGACCAATGGGATGGAGACGGGCAGTACGCACTGATAATCAATATATTCTCGACATCGACAGGGGGAGGAGGGTCAGGCTCCAATCAGAATGATGCAAACACAGGAGGCGATGCCTCAGATACTCAATCTACACCTACCTCACTCAACGGAATAAATGCCACCTACTATGGATATGCTGACAATACAGCTGACGAGTATGATTGGTACGGTATCTCAATGCCATTGTTCCACTCAATAAACGCGAGTCTATCTTGGAACACATCTAGCGTTGACCTAGATCTCCATCTATTCGACGAGAACGGCTCCTACATCGATTACAGCTACTTCGACAATCCAGAAAATGTCACCAGTGGAAACGCTGCGATTGGAGGAACTAATGTCACTCTACTGGTTCGTGCATGGTCTGGGGGAGACAATTACACCCTCTCTCTGTCGTTCGATAACATCTCGTCGTCACCTGCTTACAATCAGGACGATGCCGGGACAGGTGACGATGCGTCTGATGACTACAATAATCCAACCAATATTGTCACATATATCGGTCAGAACGATTTCACTGGATGGGCCTCGTCTAACACAGATGTGGTCGATGAGTACTCGACGGCTATTCCAGTCGACCATGGAATCGCAGTTTCAGTCTCGTTCGACACCTCAGATGTAAACTACGACATAGCAATGGCTGACACTCAGATAAACATCATCGACTCCTCAGCCTCTTGGTTCGCTAGCCCCGAGACAGTCACCACCAATGGTTCAGGATACTATGTAGGGGGTGACAGCGTGATTATCGAGGTATACGCTGCATCAGGTGAAGGAGACTACAACATGACCATCTGGATATTCACTCTAGATGCTGATGGCGATGGCTTCTACGACGAGGACGAGGTCGCCTGTGGTTCTGACCCCGACGATGCATCAAGCGTACCACAGGATACTGATGCAGATGGCATCTGTGATATTCTGGATGATGACGATGACGATGACGGCTATGACGACGCCAACGATTCATTCCCTCTTGACAATAGTGAGTGGGAGGATACAGACAATGATGGCGTCGGTGATAATTCAGATGATGACGATGACAACGATGGCTGGACAGATTCAGACGAATACCAGTGCGGAACCGACCCACTGGACTACACCAGCCAACCAGTTGATACTGATTCAGATGGTACTTGTGATGTGGTCGATACCGATGATGACGATGACGGCTATCCAGACGCGTCCGATGCTTTTCCACTAGATGATGAGGAATGGCTCGACACCGATGGTGACGGCATCGGTGACAACGCCGACCTCGATGACGATGGAGATGGCTTCGCGGACTCTACTGAGGGCACATGCGGGTCAGATCCTCTAGATTCAGGCTCGATACCCCTTGATACTGACCAAGACGGCTCCTGCAATGCGGTGGATGGTGATGATGACAACGATGGCTTCGCGGATATCAATGACGCCTTCCCTGAAGATGCCAATGAGTGGATTGACACCGATGGTGACGGTTTCGGGAACAATCAGGACCAAGACGATGATGGAGACTTCGTCATTGACACATCCGACGCCTTCCCTCTCAACCCGAATGAGTGGGACGACAACGATGGTGACGGAGTAGGAGACAACGGCGACCTAGACGACGATAATGATGGCTGGTCGGACACTGATGAGGCTGACTGCCAGACCGATCCATTCTCCTCATTCTCGGTCCCTGATGACTTCGATATGGACCACATTTGCGACAGAGTAGATCCTGATGATGATGGCGATGGAGTTGAAGATACTCTTGATATGTTCCAGTTTGATGCCACTGAATGGGCTGATCTCGACTTGGATGATATTGGTGATAATCTCGATACAGACGATGATGGAGATAGCTGGTCGGACTTGGAGGAGCCCAACTGCGGCTCTGATCCTCGTGATGCCAATTCGATTCCTGATGACTGGGATGGCGACAGAATCTGCGATCCACTAGATCCTGATGACGACAATGACATGACTCCAGACATCGATGACGACTTCCAGTTTGATCCTAGCGAGTCAATCGACACAGATGGCGACGGGATTGGCGATAACTCAGACCCCGATGATGATGGCGATAATTGGCCAGATGCGGTTGAGACAATCTGTCAAACCTTGCCGCTGTCTGACACTTCTGTACCTTTGGACACTGATGGTGACGGATCTTGCGATGTAGTGGATGCAGATGACGATAACGATGGTGTCAGCGATATCAGTGATGTGTTCCCAAAGGATGCGACTGAGTGGGAGGATCGTAATGGAGACGGACTGGGTGACAATGCCAATCCACTCACAATTGTTGATCACATGAAACTCAACCCATTGCTAACCGCTCTCGCAGTTCTATTGATTCTGGGTGCCATCGGGGGATCAGTGGCGTTCACCATGAGCCGTAAGAAGGATCAAGATATCATCATCTCCAATTCCGCCGATCAGGTATGGGATGATCACGAGTCCAGTATACACAGAGAGCCGAAAGTCGAGCAGAAGATCCCACCAGATCCTCCTGAGAGGCCAGAAATGCCCCCTGAGCCGCCAGAAATGCCCCCTGAGCCGCCCGAGATGCGTCCACCACTACCTCCAGGGTTCGAGGATCTAGCCACCGTGCCCTCTACCCCCGACAAGGTGGACAACTGGGAGGATCTTCCAGATGGGGGAGACTATGTCCAGAGTGAGCCGATGCGATATGAGGGCGAGGAATGTGGAATTTGGATACGACAGGACGACGACAGCTGGGTTAGGGAAATCTGAATCACATCTTTCGCCACTTCG
>Ga0209034_10000033_pt1 | contig 62217 bp, 55 predicted proteins | sample MarorgKNORR_S2LV_2_FD_188219 | JGI IMG/M metagenome (GOLD analysis project Ga0209034, IMG submission 188219) | Marine microbial communities from the Southern Atlantic Ocean, analyzing organic carbon cycling - 250m_A/KNORR_S2/LV (SPAdes) (version 2) | ecosystem: Environmental > Aquatic > Marine... | reverse complement strand
CATGTCTTGACTGTAACGAAGGTATTAATATTCAGATGCGTGACGGGGATGTTCTTTCATCTGACCCTTCCACCATTGTTGGCCACAGGAACTTACCCATAGGGAATACGTCACCCACTGAGGCTTGAGGGCAGATGAACTTCTTCCGGTCGGAAGAGCACATGAAGAACTGGTCTCAGTTTAAAGCGGACTCCCACGTGGGAAGCTTATCCCTGGACGATGAGGTGACCTGGGCTAATGTTGAAGTGGCAAGGCACAGGCTTGATGGGGACTACATATCCCGGTGGGCCGACAAACAGAGAGAACAGCGTGAGGAAGTAGCGCGGCGGTTGGGAAAGAGTGGTCCTTTTTGGACTCGCTGAACAACCTTTAATTCATATTACCCTTGAGAGTGCAAATGATTTCTCCTACAGGGGAGGGCGTTCGAGATTCCAGGCTGTGTTCTGTTCATAAGCATATGCAACGTTCATCAAGGTTGACTCATCGAAAGGTCGGCCCGCAATCTGGAGAGCGAGTGGTAGCTTATTATCCCCTTCCGTCGTAAAACCGCAACAGATGGACATGGCTGGACCGCTAACCATGCTGAATAAACCTCTGTAGGAGCCTTCTGTTAAGGCATTGACTGCAGCCTCTTTACTCTCTATTCCAGGGTTTAAATTCATGATTGTTGCTGGTACAGGAGCAACTGGCATAAGAAGAACGTCAAATTTCTGAAGTGCTTCCAGCGTTTGTTCCCTCACAAGTGTCCGTAGTTTCTGTGCCTTGTAGTAAACCTGTGAGGGGATCAGCTCACCCACACTAAAAGCAACTCTTGTATTGTGGTGGAAGTCGTCTGGACGATCACGAAGCCACTCTGGATGTAAACTTGAGCGTTCAACAGCGCTTATTATTCTACTGGCAACCCCTGAAACTGGCGCTAACGGAAGGGATACCTCTTCGACTTCGGCACCGAGACTAGCAAGTAATGCAGCAGCGTCCATAACACCTTGTATGACTGGCTTGCTTGCTCCCATTACATCACTGTCCAAGAACTCTTTAATCAGTCCAATTTTTAGGCCATTGACGTCACCCGTAAGACCTGCAGAATAGTCTGGGACTCGTATATTTTTTGTAGATGGGTCTCTCTGGTCGAACCCAGCAATTGAGCCCAATGTTAAGGCGCAATCTTCCACTGTACGAGAAATAGGTCCTATGGTATCTAGAGACCATGATGCCCCATCCACGCCATATCTACTTACTCGTCCCCATGTAGGTCTGATTCCTACCAGCCCACAATTAGCCGCAGGACCCCGAATGGACCCTCCTGTATCCTCTCCTAGGGACGAGGCACACATAAAAGAAGCAGTGGCTGCTCCTGAACCTGTACTTGATGTTCCAGGATTTCTCCTTGTGTCCCATGGATTGCGAGTAACTCCGAAAGCTGACGTTATTGGATCACCCATGGCAAATTCAGTCATATTTAACTTACCGAGAATAATTGCTCCGGAACTTTTAAGTCCGGTAACAACTGATGCATCGAAGTCTGGTACAAAATTAGAACGAATTTTGGAGGCACTCGAAGTTCGTATTCCTTTTGTATATATTTGATCTTTAACTGCAACAGGGACCCCATGTAGCGGACCTCGGTTTATGCCAGAGGTAATATCACTTTCTGACTCTCGAGCCGCCTCTAACGCCTGATCAGCTAAGACAGTGATATATGCGTTCAACTTTGGGTCAACTCGATTTATTTGTTGAAGATAAGCCTCAACAGCCTCCACTGGAGAAATTTGTTTATTTCTTATTTCGGAAGCTAGGCTGGCTGCGGACAGGAAAACTAGTTCATGATTATTCATAGAATTCAATCTTCCTTTTGAACAATAATAGGTAATGGCTCAACGGTATTAATACCTTCTGGATCAATACTGTCTATGGCTTGTAGCATGGCATTTAGGCTGTAATTGACGTCCGTTATATCGGAGTCAGGAATATTAAGATCAACAGATTTAGCCAAAGCACGAATTTCATCGTCATTCAAATCAGACAAAATATTCTCCTTAATTGATTCCTGGTCTGTTTCCTGGCCGATTATAGTTCATAGGAACATCTCGGATAGACGGAGCTCTCACGTTCTCTTGGAGTATTTCTTAATTTCAATATGAGTTGGTTTCTTAAAACAAGTTCAATGGATTGCCAGTTATAGTATTATCCCGATCATCAAAAGAGTTAAAACTTCGTGGATATGTGTTTGACATTAGACTAGAACTATATGTGAGAGTGTATCTACCTTAGGAGTAAAAATGGCTAATGTAACAACGTCCGTAAAAGATGAGGAAACAGATGAAATTACGGACTTAACCGATGGGTTTAACCTCGTGATTGATGCTCTTAAGCTCAACGGAATAAGCACGATTTATAACGTGCCGGGTATTCCAATTACTGACCTTGGACGAATGATGCAGGCATCTGGAATGAGAATTCTCTCATTTCGACACGAGCAAAATGCAGGGTATGCCGCGGCAACATCGGGTTTTCTAACTAAAAAACCTGGAATTTGTTTGACGGTGTCAGCCCCCGGGTTTCTCAATGGTCTTACGGCTTTAGCGCATGCTACTACTAATTGTTTTCCGATGATTTTGATTAGCGGATCATCAGAGCGGGAAATAGTGGATTTGCAGCAGGGAGATTACGAGGAAATGGATCAACTTGCAGTGGCAAGGCCGCTGTGTAAAGCGGCTTACCGGGTTCTGCATGCAGAGGATATTGGTATCGGAATTGCTCGGGCAATTCGTTCTGCTGTTTCGGGCCGACCAGGTGGTGTTTATCTAGATCTGCCCGCGAAACTTTTGGCCCAAGTGGTGGACGCAAAAACGGGCGCTAGCTCTCTAGTTAAGGTAGTAGATGCGGCGCCACAGCAAATTCCCTCTCCAGAGTCGATAAAACGGGCACTCCAGCTACTCGAGTCGGCTGAGCGTCCCCTTATTATTCTTGGAAAAGGCGCTGCCTACGCTCAATCAGATGATGAGATTCGAGCTCTGGTTGAAAAGAGTGGAATTCCCTATCTTCCAATGAGCATGGCAAAGGGTTTGTTGCCCGATAATCATCCTCAGTCTGCCTCGGCGGCCCGCTCACTGGTGCTGAAGGAATCGGACGTAGTAATGGTTATTGGTGCCCGCCTAAACTGGCTCTTGTCCCATGGCAAAGGGAGGACATGGGGTGACCAACCTAAAAAGTTCATTCAGATTGATATCGAACCTAGGGAGATGGATAGCAATGTTGAGATCGCTGCTCCAGTAGTTGGTGATGTTGGTTCATGTGTCAAGGCTCTTCTAGAAGGTATGGGGGACTCTTGGTCCCCAGCGCCAAGTGCCTGGACGGATGAGGTAAGTTCCAAGGTGGAAACGAATGTTGCCAGGATGGCGCCAAGATTGGAAAACAAGAATCAACCCATGGATTTTCATGGAGCACTTGGGGCATTACGTACCATTATAAAAGAGAGACCGGATACCACTCTCGTAAACGAAGGTGCTAACACTTTAGATTTTGCTCGCACAATTATTGACATGTACAAGCCTCGTAAGCGCCTAGACGTCGGAACATGGGGTGTTATGGGAATTGGAATGGGGTCAGCAATTGCTGCGGCTGTGGAGACAGGTAAACCCGTATTAGCGATTGAAGGAGATAGTGCTTTTGGGTTTTCCGCTATGGAAATAGAAACAATTTGCCGTTACAACTTACCGGTCTGCGTGGTTGTGTTCAATAACAGCGGTATTTATCGGGGACTGGAGACCAATCCCACCGGCGGTACAGACGCTGCCACCACTGTGTTTGTAAAGGATGCTCGGTACGACAAAATAATTGAAGCCTTTGGGGGAGTGGGGGTGAATGTGAAAACTTCGGATGAATTGAGTAGAGCGGTTAATGAGGCTATGGATTCTGGCAAACCGACTTTGGTGAATGCTGTGATCGACAGTAGTGCCGGTACCGAGAGTGGTCGAATCGGCAATCTCAATCCGAAGAGTGTGGTTGCGAAGCGATAGAAAATTCCGCGATAGTAGTTGTTTTGGATCAACTGGTTTAGCTACGGAGATTTTGTTAGCAGTTGATCTTTTAGATCTGCCAATATTGATTCCGTGTCGATGACAAGTGACTGCATTATGTCAGAGACTGTTTCGATCGATTTGATTGCGCCGGACCCGCTCCCAGCACTGACGGGAGCGATATTCAAATCGGCATTCTGGGTTGCCAGGGCAATATCTGTTTTAATGTCTTCTTTATTGTCGAGTAATTCTTGATGGTTTTCGTGCCAGCGGTCAGTAAATGCGTTACCAATAACTCTACCTGCTATATAAGAAGGAAATGGAGCGTCCATGGCGAGGTCATACGATCTTGTGAGTATTGTGTCGTCCGTACCAGCCGATATTAAGGCCTGTTTGGACCATTCTGCACCAGCCCATTCCTTTGATGCAACGAACCTACTGCCAATCCAGACTCCGCTGGCTCCCAAAACTAGCGCAGCGGCAATTCCTCTTCCATCTACTATCCCTCCTGCTGCTATCACGGGTATTTCTGGGCATGCATCCACTACAGCAGGAACGATTGAAATTGTCCCGATATATCCTGTATGTCCTCCCCCGTCAGTACCTTGCGCGACCACCAAATCAACCCCGGCATCTCTGGCTTGAACCGCTTGCTCAACTGTTTGTACTTGAGCAACAACTTTTATGCCAGCCTTTTTTGCATCAGACATAAAAGGGGAGGGGTCTGAAAAGGAATGGCCAATCAAATCAACCTTGGCCTCTATTGCAACTTCTACCAGTTTTTCTATGCCTGGAACACTAGTTATGAAACCTACGCCAAAAGGGTTGCTGGTGATCTCACGAACACGTTTAATCTCTAAGGCTAGCCCCTTGGGATCGGGAACGGTATTTCCCATTCCCAGCATGCCGAAACCGCCTGAAGCTGATACCGCTCCCGCCAATTCTGCCGTAGCGCTGCTAGCCATAGGTGCATTTAAGATGGGATGCGTGATGCCTAATAAATCAGTCAAGGCAGTTTTAATCATGAGTAGTGATATCCCTATAGGCACCTTATAGACACTGTAATTGAGCGGTATGAATACAGTGAAGTCACAATTCTAATAATTGCCTCTCAGTTACTGAGAGGCAATTATCGATGTTAAAAAATGTTATCCACGGGCGACTGCGTTATTGCTTTCCAACTCTTCAATTTCCTCTTCGGTGTACTCTGCAATATCTCTTAGTATCTCGTCAGTATGCTGACCTACCGTGGGAGTTGAACCGACAACCATTTCTGTCCGGCTAAATTTTATCATCTTGCCGGCAACGTGTATTTTCCCAGCTATTGCATCTGGTACTTCCATTAAGATTTCTCTTTCGTGTAGATGCGATTCCTGTGCAGCCTGCTCAACATTGTTCACGGGAGCACAAGCAATACTAAATCCTGATAAGTATTCTACGGCGTCCTTCATTTTTCGCTCAGAAAACCAGGTAGCTAACACAGTATTTATAGCGTCACCATTCTCCGCCCGTGAGGCTCTTGAGGCGAATCTTTCATCTTCTATCCATTCTGGCTTTTCTATAGCTTCGCAAAGCCTTTTAAAAATGTTGTCATTTCCCGCTGCAATAATTACAAAACCATCTGAAGTTTCGTACATTCCTCCAAGAGGATTGTCTGCTCCACCGTAGCTATCGGCTCTTTCAGTTATATATCCATCTCCAAGATACGCAGCTAAGGGAATCTCGTTTACGGTGAAGCCCGTATCCGCAAGAGATACGTCAATTGCTTGACCTTCCCCGGATATCTCCCTTTCCCACAACGCAGCTAGAGCTCCTATTGTCGCGTGCAAAGAAGTTATTCTGTCAATTAGAGGAAAGTAAGTTTTTATAGGGGGGTCGCCCTTTAGTCCGGTCAGTGACATTAAGCCACCCATAGCCTGGCCAATAGGATCAAAGCCGACTTTATCCCGGTGGGGTCCATATTGGCCGTAGGCTGAGGCGTTTATCATGATTATTTTGGGATTCAGTTTTTTTAGAACTTCGTATCCAAAGCCCATGATATCTATGGTTCCTGGTCGAAAATTCTGTAGGAATATGTCCGACTTTCTTACTAATCTGGTTAATACCTCTTTTCCTTTGTCTGTCCTGAGATCAATGGCGAGACTTTTTTTGCCACTGTTGTACTGGACCCAATAGGCACTTTGTCCCCTGACTGTTGGGCCATTTTGCCTGCTTTCATCACCCTTGAGAGCCTCAACTTTTATTACTTCAGCACCCATACGTGCAAACATTAGTGCGCATCTTGGGCCTGCTTGATAGCGCCCTAGATCCAACATTCTGATACCAGAGAGAGGGCCCCCGTTACCGTTTTGAGTCGACATTTGTCACCTTACCTATATGTTTGGTTTATTATCTGCTGCGAAGAATAATCTTGAGACTGATTTCCTGCCTATCCGGCTACGCTTGAGAATTATAAGTTTTTCATGAGGATCCCATATTCTTCTTAAGAAAATTGGTTAAGTGTTATCTCTAATCTTTAATTTAGGTTAAACCATTCTGTCTTGATGTTAACAGGCTGTCTTGATTCATTGCATCCCAAAACGGATTGATATTATTGTTATTATGTAGTTGGAGATAGAATGGTTATAATAAATATCAGCTCTTTATTAGGGGACAAATTGTAGCCCCGTGTCATAGATTATTTGTTAGTATTTTTAAGTTGTATTACTTTGGCTGGATGAATTGATCATTGACAGAGTGTGAGAGACTTTTGCTATTAAATCTTAATATTACTTAATTGTGAGCGACGTTATGCTAATTAAACACTATATTTTCTTGGTAAGTTTGTTGGTTTCAGCTGTTTGGATGGTGGCTTGTGGATCCGATGTAGAAGCTCCCCAAGAGCCTCAAGTAGCTGCCGTGGTAGAAGTACCATCGACCGCAACACCGATCCCACCGACCGCAACACCGGTCCCACTGACTGCAACACCGGTCCCACCGACTGCAACGCCGGTCCCGCCGACTGCAACTCCGGTCCCACCGACTGCAACTCCGGTTCCACAGACTGTAACCTCAGTCACGATTAAAGGGTGGACTAAGCGGCCTCCTCCGACTGCAACACCGGTCCCACCGACTGCAACGCCGGTCCCGCCGACTGCAACGCCGGTCCCGCCGACTGCAACACCGGTCCCGCCGACTGCAACACCGGTCCCGCAGGTTGCAAACGCGGACCTGCCTTCCGTGGGAACAGCGTCCATTGAGGACGACAAAGCAAGTGGTGATTCTGTTGTAATAGCTCTCTCTGGGATAAATCCCGGCACATATACGGCATCATTGGTTTCCCCCAATGGGGAAAATACACTGGATGTAGGTAGTGCTGATGTAGTTCTCGCCGTCGTACAAGGAGTTACACAGTCTACTGGGACACTCGACATAACGTTCAATAGTGATTCAGAAGGCTACGATGGATCCGACTTACTAGCCGCCTTTAACAGGGTAACTGTATCTGGATCCGATGGATTGATAGCCTACATTGATTCACTTCCTAGTGGTGCTAATGTAGAGATCAATGCTTCGATCGCAAATGTCCTATTGCTGAATAACGAACTAGATATAGCTATTTCTGCTGCTAAAGAAGCTCAGGCGGCCTCTGATAAGACCACTATAGACGAAAAAATAGCCCTAGCATTTGTGAACATAGACGGTATTAATGGGTTTTCAGATGCCGTAGATGCTAACGCTAAGGCCGCGGTAGCTGCTGCTCCTGACGAAACTGGAATCGCTGCATCGGCTACCAAAATTAGTGAGATGTTAGCTAACGTGAAAGCGTGGGCTAATAGTGCTAACACAACAGCCACAAACGACGTTCTAACAAACTCCTCTGTAGCTATTCAGAAAATATTTGTCGATTCAATTATCGACAACCTGAATGCGGCAAGAAATGGTTTCGATGTCGACAATAGTGGAGGAATTGGAGATACAGTCACTGATACGTCAGATCCTGATGAACCGGTGATTACCTCTACAGGTGCAGGAGAAGGTGGCGGTGTCCAGGTATATGCTGCCGCTCGAGATATGGCGAATTTCTCCATTACAGCGAATCCTCTCCCCGCTGATGCGGACTGAACCAGGGGCCTATCGCTGATGTAATTGAACTACCGCCGCCGAGTCTGCTGAATAGAAGTAGACGCGGTGGCGGTAGCGCAATTTATGGTAGATATTTTTTGGGAAATTTGGCGACTACTGAGTATAGGACGTCGACCATGTTTGCCAATCTGACTCGTGCGACTTGGGAACAAAGTTGATAACCAGTCATACGATCAATACCAAAGTCTTGTTCAAGCCATAAGATAAGTTCATAAAAGGCAATACGTGCGGCATCTTCCATGGGGCGGGCACTACCCACGGCCATTAAGAATTCATTGGATTCGATTCTCGGAGTACTTATGGGATTTGATTTAATCAACTCGAAGGTAAAGGTGCCCCGTGTAGGTATCTCAGTGGCAACTCCACAGACTTCTCCATCGCCCTGAGCCGCGTGACCATCCCCAATGTGGAACATGGCTCCCGGAACGTTTACAGGCAAAAACACCTTATTGCCCGGGCAGACATCCGCTGCATCCATGTTGCCACCATGGAATCCTGGAGCTAGGGATGATATCGCCTCAAGCTCCGGGGCTGTTCCAATGGTTCCATAGAACGGCTCGTATGGAATAGGTTGTATATCCAATTCGTCGGAAAATGTAATGCCTTTATCATTTATAGGGTGGAGCATAACTTTAGCTGGTAATGGTGGTTGCAAGGTTCGTGTGAACACTGTTCCACATAATCCACCAAAATCTGGGATAAGGGCACTTACGCCATAATCCCGAGTCACATCGATGGTGTGTATCGTTACCACCAATGTATCTCCTTTCTCTGCTCCTTCAATGTAAATTGGTCCGGTCAGTGGGTTTACAAACGGGAGGCTTATTATTTGGGTAATGTCGTCATCTGGTGAAGTTATCTTGTTCCCGAATGCATCCATAGTCTCAATAGCGACCTTCTCACCAACGGATACCTTAGCCACTGGTTTATTGTATGGTCCTATGACAAATACACCATTTTCGTTTGTACCTGATATTTTTTGCATTTACGATTCTCCAAATGTTGAACGCTTTTATTTTTGAGATTATGTCAGGTTTGCTTTCTGCTTGTGAGAAAGCTTTTATTAGCTACCCACTCTCGCGTCAGCGAGTTGATTTTTGCATGGTGTCTGTTAGCTTAGATTTATGAATGAATGGAAAGGTTTGCCATAGTGATACCATCGCATTTCTAGACTATTAACTTACAAAGGGATTTAAGAGATATGCCTAAAGAAGAACTTGCGATAGAGGGTGGATCACCAATAATAGAGACCCAGATTCCCTCGGGTGTATCGGGTCCTAGTGTTGTTGGTGAAGAGGAAATTGCTGCAGTGTCGGATTTGCTTAGGAGCCAACAGCTTTTTCGGCATCGCGAGTCAAGTGAAGCCAACCAAATGGAAAGTGAAGCCGCTAATTATCTGGGAGCGAAACATGCCCTTATGGTGAACTCTGGGACTAGTGCTCTCATTTGTGCTCTTACTGGAGTTGGGGTGGGACCTGGAGACGAAGTCATTGTTCCTGGTTACACTTTCATCGCCACGGCAGCAGCTGTAGTTGCTACGGGGGCGGTACCAATTATCGCTGAGATAGATGACTCACTTGGGCTGAGTCCTGAGGATGTAGAGAAAAAGATAACCCCTTTTACCAAAGCGATAGTTCCTGTCCATATGAGGGGTGTTCCTGCCAGACTAGAAGCACTTATCAACCTTGCTTACAAGAATAATCTGAAGGTGGTTGAAGATTGCTGTCAAAGTGTAGGTGCTGAATATAAAGGTCATAAGGTAGGCACTCTGGGTGACGCAGGGGCATGGAGCCTTAACTACTATAAAACCATAAGTGCAGGTGAGGGAGGGTTGGTTTATACAAATGATCGTGATGTGTTTGAACGGGCATGTTTGGCAGCTGACCCTGGGCTTCCAATGTGGAAAACGGCGGATCACGTAGAAGAGTGGCATAATGACCCTTTTCCTAGGCAAACTTATCGGCCCAGCGAGGTTCTGGCTGCTATTGCTCGAGTACAAATGGGAAAAATGGGCAATATCATTTGTCATCAAAGAGCTTTAAAGAGGGCATTCCTTAACGAATTGGACGAATCTGGAAGTTACATTCACCAGTACGTAGAAGACCCTTCCGGTGACACAGGGGTTTCTGCTTCTGTAATTTTCCACGATGAGGAAATCGCTATCGGATATGCGCACGCCATCCAGGCTGAAGGAGTGGAAGTTGCAACTATCTATAACGATGGTTTCCCAGATCGACACATATATAGCTACTGGGATGCCATTTTGGAGAAACGCTCTCCGCATCCTACTGGCTATCCCTGGAAAGATCCTGCTTATAAGGGAAACGTTGAATATTCTAAAGACATGTGTCCGAGAACGCTGGATATTTTGGGTAGAACCCTAAGGTTTGATTTCAATATGAATATGACAGAAGATCATGCTCGCCTTATGGCGAAGGCTCTCAATAAGGTAGACTCAGCCCTTAGACAATAGTTTAGCCGCTGAAAGCATTTCTGAGACCATCGGTTTTATTTGCCTACATTATTTCCAGGTGACAAATCGCTTATAGGAGTCGAATGAAAAAGACCAAGATATTAATAGATACTGACCCTGGTAATGATGACCTTTTAGCTATAGTTATGGCCCTAAGTTCACCTCGTTTCGATCTGAGAGGCTTAACAGTGGTGGGTGGCAACGCCTCTTTGGTTGATACGACCAACAATGCGTTGAGTTTACTCAGTTATATGGGACGAACAGACATTCCTGTATACGTAGGCTATCCAAGTGCTATGAATGAGACATTAACCTCTTCAGTAAAACTGGATGAATTTAAGTCCCACAGAAGTAGAATCCATGGTGACACAGGTCTTCACGTAGATCTGCCGGAACCAACTATGAAAGCCATGGATGGTCATGCTGTAGATTTTATTATCAGTGAGTCAGAGGCTAATAAAGGGGAATTAGTCCTACTGCCTATTGGGCCACTGACAAATATTGCCAGGGCTATTGAAAAAGAGCCAAATTTAATCAACTGGGTAAAAGCAGTCCACGTAATGGGCGGGGCCGTGAATGTACCTGGGAACATAACAGAAGATGCAGAATTTAACATTTATTGTGATCCTGAGGCCGCAAATAAAGTTTTGTCCTCTGGATTAGACATAAAATTGTGCGGTCTTGATATCACTAGAGAAACTTCAATAAAGAGAGAAGAAACGGAGTGGTTGAAAGGTGAGTCGCCAGGAGAACGTTTAATAAGAGAACTTCTGGATATTGTTTTCAGGAAGCTTACTGATAGAAACTATTTTAGCCTCCATGATCCTATAGCAGTGTTATCAGTTTTACATCCGGAATTAATCCAATGGAAGACTTCCAAGGTTTCAGTTGTCTGTGATGGGGAAAATGTGGGTAAAACCAATGACCTTGATGAACCTAATGGATCAGTCGCGATCGGGATAGACATAGATGAAGATGCGGCTAAGGCAAAAATTGCGGAAATTTTGGAACAGCACTAACTTGCTCCAATAATGAGGACATTTTAGATGACTTCAGTAATTGCTGAGTATTCCTGGACTTGGAGGTAGAGTGTTTTTTCACTCTCTCATGTACCAACTCTCTAGCGGTTCTATAGGAAATTAGGATGCTGAGATATATCCTGAGTTAGCCCTAAAACCCATCTTTTATAAAGTCTGAAATTTTTTCACCTATAGCCATAACCGTCACGTTTGTGTTTGCTCTGACACAGTCAGGCATGATGGAAGCATCAGCAACTCTGAGATTTTCGATACCGTGTACCTTACCGTGTTGGTCTACTACAGACATAGGGTCTGATTTAGGTCCCATTTTAGTCGTGCAGGAAACATGATGACCCGTGCCGACGTTTTTTCTGATCCAGGTTTCAAGATTCTCATCCGTTGCAAGATCTTCGTCTGTTGGCTCCAAACGGTAGTCGACTAGTTCGTTTATCGAAGGATGAGTTTCAAGAGACACCAGCATTCTTACTCCCTCTCGATATCTCCTCATATCTTCGGGATCGTCCAACAGGTTGAAATCCAGGTATGGCTGATCCATATGATTTGTAGTTGATAATTTAAGTTCGCCTTTTGATAAAGCCAGATTCAAGCCTAATCCTGCACCTATTCCAACTGGCTCAGACTTACTACCACCCTGGTCTCTTCTTTTACTGGTGACAGCCCCAAAATACACGATCATGTCGTTCTGCAAGGGAGATCCATCGGCGGTGTATCTTAAGAGGATCTGTCCACTGGGGCCAAAGGGGTCTAATTCGACTTTAGGCTTTGTCGCCCATTTCAGAGGCAGTAACGGATGGTCTCGCAAGTTTTGACCTACTCCAGGAGAATCGAGGATACACTTTATTCCGTGTTCTGCCAGGTGTGACTCTGGTCCTACTCCGGAGAGCAGGAGTATATGGGGACTTCCGATCGCTCCTGCACAAAGCACGATGTCTTTTCCTTCTACTGTGAAAGTTTCGCCTTGGGATTCAACCTCTACTCCGTATGCCCTCGGCGTGGTTGTGGAAGTGTCAAATAAAAGTTTTTTTACTGAGACATTTGCCCTGATTGTCAGATTCAACCTTGATCGAGATATACTCAGATAGCCAATTGCTGTTGACCATCTAATACCATCTGGATTATTAAGTGGTATAGGTCCCACACCATGCGTGTCTGGAAGATTTGCGTCTTCGCAGTAAGGATAACCCGATTCCAGGCATGCATCGACAAAAGCCTTTGATCCTGGCAGCCATTCATTTTCCGAGAATCGGTGACAAATTATTGGCCCTTCTGAACCATGAAAATCTCCGGGATTTTCCTTGTAAGTCATGTCCGTTTCGAGTTTGTTGTAGTAAGGGAGGACATCCTGAAAAGCCCATTTATCATTTCCTGAGGCAACCCAGTTATCAAAGTCTTCAGGTATGGCCCTGAGAAAAACTTGGCCGTTGATAGCACTAGAACCGCCAGTTATTTTTCCCCTAGGAATGTCGATGGTGGCATCTTTGGTACCACGGGCAGTAAATTGCCAGTTGTGGTCACTAGTCCATATTTCATTACTCGTTTTGTAGCCAAATTTGACTTCTTCTGGAAGAGCATCGATTTCTGAATAGTCATCTCCTGCCTCTAGAAGCAAGACAGAATGATTGGGGTCCTCCGTGAGACGAGTGGCGATAATTGAACCAGCGGAACCCGCTCCAATTATTATGGTGTCATATTTCATCTAATTCACCTTAAGCCGCCTCACATCTATATATAAAAATTAGACTGACAATCGATTTATGACGTGAATAAATTAACAGTTTGTTTATGAAACCTAGTTTTTGTATGTTGTGTAAACATCTTCCATCAGCGCATCATCGCTAGGGTAGGGGCTGTCGTCAGCAAATTTAACCGAAGTAGCAATAGCGGAGTCGCAATTTTTTTCGATCTGGGCGAGTTCGTCTTCGTCGGCTAAGGAACTGTCCAAGATGTATTTTTTGAACGTTACAATGCAGTCTCTATTCATGTAGTATTCTTGCTCTTCCTCAGATCTGTAGGTAAGAGGATCATCATGTCCCGCATGCCCTAAATATCTATAGGTTTGGGCCTCTATAAGAGTTGGACCTTCTCCAGCACGAGCTCGTCCCACGGCCTCTTTTGCGACTTCGAAAACGTCTAAAACAGCCTGCCCATCGACCGTAACACCTGGAATTCCGTAACCATCTGCCCGATTTGAAACGGATCCACCTGCAACAGAGTATTCAAATGGGGTTGATTCCGCATATCTATTGTTTTCGCAAACAAACAAAACAGGGAGTTTCCATATGCTTGCGAGGTTCATAGCTTCATGCAGAGCGCCTTGACTGGAGGCACCATCTCCAAAGAAAACTACGCTTACATTATCAGTTCCTTTAACCTTCGCTGTTAAGGCGACACCGGTAGCAACAGGTATGTTTGAACCTACGATACCATTGGCTCCCAACATTCCTTTATTAATGTCTGCAATATGCATTGTTCCACCCTTGCCGTTCCCGGTTCCAGTGGATTTTCCAAATAATTCCGCCATCATTTCATTCAAATCTACGCCCTTAGCAATGCAATGATGATGACTTCTATGCGTACCTAGTACGAAATCTTCGTCCCTTAGATGAGCACAGACTCCCGTGGGCACTGCCTCCTGCCCTATGGAAGAGTGAATACCACGCAGCTTTCCCGCATCGGCTTCCCGGCGGGCCTGTTCCTCGAAACGCCTTATCGTAAACATCTTTTCGTACATCCAGATAACGGAATCTTTGTTGATTTCTTGGTAGCTCATCTGTTTAGCCTCACAATGGTGCTATTTATACATCCAATACCTAAAAACATGTCGTGACCGGTGTTCTTTCCGAAATTTATCAGTAAGATACCCGATATGCTACCTCGAAAGGAAGCTTTCTGTCTTTTATGGTCTTAGGTGATTATTTATAGGAGATGATCATATGCGAAAAAATGAAACTAGGCACAAATTATTAAAACATGAGCCTGCTCTAGGACCTTTTATAGGGCTACAAAGTCCACATGTCGCAGAATTGATGGGACATGCAGGATTCGATTTTGTTGTAATTGAGTCTGAGCACAACGCGATCGAATCGGCGGAGATAGAGCATATATTGATGGCTCTGGGTAATACTGAGGCCACGCCGATTGTCAGGATTCCATCATCTGAAAAAGTTTATATACAGAAAGCGTTAGATATAGGTGCGATGGGAATAGTGGTTCCGGCTGTGAAAACACCGGAGGAGGCAATGAAAATCGTTTCCGCTACCCGGTTTCCTCCAGTGGGAGACAGAAGTTGGGGACCTCTTAGGGCCTCAAAATATACTTTTGATAATGACGATTATTTACAAAGTGCCAATGACAATATCCTTGTCATTTTAATCATAGAGACAGCTGAGGCTCTAGATAACCTCGAAGATATTGCATCTGTTCCAGGTGTGGATGTTTTGTTCATTGGGCCGTGGGATATGTGTTTGGCTCTTGGCCTTGATCCTCTTCAACTTCCCCATAAAGAAATAGATGACATAGTTGTGAGAATGGTTGAATTATCAAAGAGATTCCAAGTTGTAGCAGGTGCGGGCGCTTCTTCTCCTGAGGGTATAAAAGATAGGATCGACCAAGGGGTCAAATACATAAGTTATGGGCCCGATTACTCATTGCTAGCAACTGTGGCTAAAACGGGAGTGGATGCCTTTAGGAAATTAACTGAATAGAAATTTGCCTTTTAAGAAGTTCAATTAATAGGGATGACACTATGGCAGCATTTGACTGTTTGGAGATTCGGTTAGAGCCTATTGGTAAGGTTGTTTCCTCCAGAATGGAAACAACAGACGATTTTTGGGATAAAGAGCAATGTTTTGTAGAACTATTTGAGTCATTTGGGGATGAGTCTCTATTAGGGCTATCTGAATTCTCTCATGCAGAAATTATCTTTTATATGGATCAGGTTGACCCAGAAGGAATTGAAAATTCTGCCAGGCATCCCAGGGGGAGGGAAGACTGGCCCAAGACAGGGATATTCGCACAGAGGGCAAAAAACCGGACTAATCAGATTGGCATCACTGTTTGTAGAATATCTCGATTGGTAGGTAAGAGACTCTACATAGAAGGATTGGACGCGGTTGACGGTACTCCTGTGTTAGATATAAAGCCCTGGGTTCGTGAGTTTGGCCCAAGGGGGCCGGTCAGGCAACCCACCTGGATGTCTGAACTCATGAAGAATTACTGGGCTTAACAGACAGAGTCTCCCGTGTTCCCAGACATTTACGAGACTAATCGAAGGCTGATAGCACTTCTTCATCTAGTTCCTGAAGTGATTCCCTATCACTTGGCCTTGGTGAGAACATTATCTCGTCGACGCCTGCCTCTACGAATTCCCCAACTCGCTCAATTATGTAATCCCTAGTTCCGGCAACAGTGCCTGGGCCTACTCGTTGGATAAACTCAGATGTTTCAGCGTCATCAGACGACAGCTTGGTTGGCATAGAAATTGTAAATTTTATCTCCGATGGGTCTCTGCCAACATCATCGCAATGTTTCTTTATGACATTGACTTTATGTTCATATAAATCTAGAGACATCCCACCTTTCTCCGCGATCTCGGGTCTGCCGACTGCAAAACCATCTAAATTCCAGATGTCTCCGTATTTGGCCAGGGTACGTAGTGTTCTTTTCTCACCCATTCCGCCAACCATGATAGGTATGTGGGGGGATTGTACGGATTTAGGAGAGAGAGGAGCATTTTCTAAACGATAGTATTTGCCCTGGAAATCTACCGGTTTGTCTGAACTGAATAATTCCCGAATCAATGCACAGGATTCTTCAAACCGATCAGATCTTTCTCGTAAAGAAGGATAGTCCCAACCGTAAGCCTCGTGCTCCCGTTGAAACCATGCGGCTCCGTGACTTAGCGTAAATCGTCCTTTTGAAATTTGGTCAATTGTCGTTGCCATTTTTGCAACGAGACCAGGGTTCCGATAGGTGTTTCCATTAACCATATGTCCCATTCTGAGCTTGTCCGTCATACCCGCTACTGCAGCGAGTAATGACCATGATTCGAATATCGGCTGATCTTCAGCCCCTTTCCAGGCTGCTGGTGGAATAAAGTGATCAGGAAACCATATACTTTCCCACCGGCCAGATTCCATGGTTTGAATAGCTGAACTGATGGTGTCCCAAGTAGTTGTATAGCTCGATACTGAAGCGCCGAATTTCATTAGAAGATTCCTGGTTATTATTTGTGGTTTTCCGGTTAACGCGGACTGATTCTATTTCTTTCAGGCATTTGAAACCAGTGATGTACAGAAAAATTTACAAAATAAAAGGGACTGGCCAGTATTACTGACCAGTCCCTGTATGGAAACGGTGGCTATAGAATTAGTCTCTAGCCAACATATCCTTACCGAGCCAGATGCTCCAGAGAGTGAAAATGATGTAGCAGATGCCACCAATCAAATTCATTGTCTGAAGTGTGCTGCTGTCGAAACCGCCAATGACAGAAACGACGAGGCTTACTAAGGCGACAAGTCCGACTACGTAGGCAACATTTTTGTTGATATAGTCTCTGCCAGATATACCCAAGACCACTAGTAAGAATCCTAGCGACCATACTATGGATGAAAACTGGTTAATCCCCAAGGATCCCCCGTAGAGGCCTCCATTGTTTATGTCTCCAGCGATTGCAGCCGTTAATGCGGATGCAACTACCCAGCCGACTGTACCGACGATGACGAATTTCATGCCAAGGCTAGAAAGTGCGTCACTGCTCTCCATAGCCAGTCTGACAATGCCATGCAGCAAAATTATCAAACCGACACTGATTCCGATTGCCGTGATTGTAGCTAATGAAGAATTGCCCGTAAGAGCCATCACTACTGCATTTCCATCGGCAGGGTCGACGTCAGAGCCAATGACCCCAAGTTGCTGGATAAAATAAAATACCAGCGCAACGACGGGTCCGACTATCAAAGATAGACCGCCTAGTTTGTTTACCGAGATATCTCCCATGTTATTTCCTCCTTCGTGCTTTGCACGATCGAATTCTTAAGATCGTTAAAACCTTTTTAACGATTTGGAAGCTATTAATTTATATATAGGTCATTACAGTGTTGATGTCCTAGTCTTTACTGAACAGACCCAATCCCAATGTGATCGACCATATTGAGAATAAAACGTAGGTTATTGGAGTCACTATTGCTCCGATTTCCCATGTTGATGTGTCGATTAAGTTGATGATACCTACTACGACGTTGATTGCTCCTACCAGAGCCATGAGGCAGGCGAAGATTCGGTGGCCCCCATCACGGCTGGAAGCTACTGACCATGCGATCAAAAGTGACCCAATTGAAAATATCAATCCTGTATAAGTTTGGATCGCGCCCCCTACGAGATTAAGAGTGGCTCCATATCCTTCATTTAAACCGGTGAGTCCCTCAAAATTTGTGCCGAACCCTAAACCGCTTGATATCACTATGCCGAGTATTCCGATGAATATGCCCATCGTTCCCAATCGGAATAGGGCTTCGTTATTCCCATTCTCTTTAATGTCGGCGTGTAGGACAGTTATTCCGTAAAGGAAGAATATCAACGAGATACCAGGGAATATCCACAGGAATCTCTCTAAAGCCGACGGATCCGAGGTTACCGAGAAATCTGTCACCTCGCCGGACGCATCGCCAAGGACCATAAATAGGAGTAAATAAAGGATTGTTGCCAATCCCGGTCCTATGATCAGACCTAATCCTCCCAGTCTAGAGGCTGAAATGTTGCCCATTTTATGTCCCCCTTCGCGAATTTAACGAATGAATATTTAAAAGTATCGGATACTTTCCGACACTTAGGCGCAGGGTAATCTATAGGGTTTCAGCCGTAAGTTCACGCAAAATAAGGAGCATTTTTTCATGAATTTTAAAGAATGATATAAAAATGTAGTAATTTAGCTCAGATATAGCCTAGTATTTAGAGATAAATTGGCCTGATATTAGAAATATGATCATTTTTGAACCGCAGACTTTTACTGTCCTCGAAGGAAAGGACCAGAAGTTGGCTCTGTTCAGGTCACGACGGGCACAGGACTATATGAAAGCCCCTGCATCTGACATTCCCTTTATCAGTGGTGATGTCCAGCGGCCCTCTCAGGGGCTTTCAATTTTGCGAATGCTAATACAACTGCTGCTAATATCATTAAGGCAGCTACATAGTAGAAGACCGAATTCATGGAATAAGTGTCATACAGGTACCCAGCGATAATGGGAGAAATAGCACTTAGCGCAAATCTTGCAAATGACAGAGCCCCCAAAGTTGTTGTTGCTACTCCACTTCCAACTATGTCTAGTGCCGAGGCTGTAAGTATCGGCTGGTCACTATAGAAAAAAGTTCCGAGTAATATTAGTAAAATCACCAATGGAACACCTTCTCCGAAATTGGCCATGAGCAGAACTATGGCTGCTAGAAATACCATTCCGGGAACCAGTACTATTTTTCTACCAAATCTGTCGGATAGGTATCCCATAAGCGGTGTGAACACAATCCCGACTGCCACTAGCAGCCCAAAATATATTCCTCTTCGTAGGTCAGTAAGACCGAGATCGTTTGAAAAATAAGAAGGTAGGAATGTAATTAAGGCAATGAAAGCCATACCTCGAATTCCACCTGCAAAGGTGATTACCCAAATCAAAGGGTTTTTTAAAATTTCTCTTGTTTGGCCCATTCGGTTTTGGTCGGGATGGGACTCTTCGCTGTTAGATCCGCTAGCTCGGCCTATGTTTTTGAATGCCCAGTAAACGAGAAACGCAATAAATATGGGAACTACAGCATATATACTGAGGATATCTTGCCACGCCAAATAAGCTAGGAGAAATCCGGTCGCTACCGGACTGATCGCATCCCCAATATTTCCCCCAATACCATGGAAAGACAGTGCGGTACCTCTCCTGTGCGAGTAATGATGAGAAAGTGAGGCCATGGCTGGTAGATGCCAAAGCGAGGCGGCAGCGGCTACGATAGCAACTCCGAAAAGTAATAATGGAAATACGGGTGCTTGTCCCACGATAAGCCAACCAACGCCAAACCCACCCATACATAGGGCCAGAATTAGCCCCCAGTACTTTCTCAATACATCCGCAATGATTCCGCCGGGAAGTGTTATCAGCCCTGAAACCATTTCTCTTGTTGTTGATATAGAACCGACACCAACTTTAGATAGATTGAAGGTTGATTCCACCTCTGGTAGCAAGACGATGAACGATTGCAGGAACCAGTGAAAAACTCCATGGCCACTCGTTAGACCAGCAATAATAAAATTGCCACTTCCCCGGATGCCTGAAGGGCTACCGGAGCTAGGATGATCGTGATGATCGTGATGATCGTGATGATCGTGCTGTTCAGCCTTGTCTTCGTGGTGGTGATCTGCCATATGTAACGTCCTTCATTTAAGTATCAGCCGATGGACGGATGATAAATTGCTAACCGGAAAGAAAACTATTTCTAAAAGGATGAATAGGAATATATATCATCTAGGAATTGTTTGCTAAGACAGCTAGATCAGTTGGGCTGGCAAGATTGCTCCAGGCCTGAAGAAAATATATTTTCCATTTTGCTGACGGATTTGTTCAAAACAGTAGGGTTTATATTGATCAAAAAGTTTTTTGATTGATTTGTATTTGCTGGCATTTGAATCCCTTGTGCAGATAAATATGAATAAAACCTGTCCATATCCACTTCGGGGGAAACGCGCATCTCGAATATATTAGAGCCATTCGGAATTTCTATAATGCTAATAAGTTTATTAGTATTAAGTTTTTTAAAGAGATTTCGCCCCACTTCCATGGCTTTAATTTGCTTCTGCAGGAAATTCTTAGAGCCATCAAGTGCAAGTGCTGCAGCCAGTGATGCTGAAGGCAGTCCTCCACCAAACATTCTTCTTTCGTGATGCATTCCTCTGCAAAATTCTTGTGATCCAGCAATAATGGCTCCAAAGGGAGCTCCGAAATATTTCCACAAAGATACGTAGACTGTGTCAAATAGTTGAGCATATTTCTTAGGAGATATGCCTGTAGCGGCACTCATCAGGAATAGTCTCGCACCATCTAGATGAGTTCCTATTTTTTTCTCTCGGCAAAAGTCAGTAATTTCCTTCATTTCGTCAAAGGGCATTATCCTTCCTTGGGATCTACGGACTGGACTCTCTATGACTACGGCTCCTAAAGGATTCTCGACTCTTCGGATTTTTGCTTTCTCCAAAGATTCCGTAAGTTCATCCAGGTTGAAGTAAGGTCTACCTACACCCAAGGGAACTAGATTTATACCGCTTAGATTTTGAAGTGTGTCTCCGCTATCTTGATAAATGTGGCTTTGTTCCGGGACGAAGACTCTTTTTCTGATACCAGCTAATTTTCTTATTGCAAGATGATTTGCCAAGGTTCCAGTCGGCATAAAGACTGACTCTTCTTTTCCAAGAAGAGTCGACATGAAGGTTTCTAATTCGGATACAGAACCTCCGAGAGAATAGTTATCTTCCTCGATCTGGGAACTTTCTGCTAGTGAAGAAAGTCGCTTTAGGTATGATTTATTATTTATTGGAGTACCGTCCCCATAAAAAAGAATATCTTCATTTTCATTACCAATGAATTTTGCAGACAAGGTATGCCTCCTTATGTCTGATGGGTTAATTCTTCAAAACTCAACATTTGGTTAAGTACTGTTTAATCTAAGAGACATATTCTATGATCAACTCAAGATTAATAAAAAGGAAGAACATCGAAGTTGAAGGATAAACTGACAAGAATTGATGTAGAAATAACGTTGGCGTCCGGTGGATCTCTTGAAGGCGAATCAATGTCGGAACTGGACCTGTCTGGTGTGGACTTTCAAAAAGCATCTTTAAGGGGCTGCGATTTACGCTATGCGAATATGAGCCATGTTAACTTGGAAGAATCGGATTTGTCAGGAGCTAATATAGGTGGTGCTGTTCTTTCCGAATCGAATCTAACTGGTGCTTTTTTTAGAAAATCTGATCTCAGGTGGTCGATACTATTGGGAGTGACAGCAGTAGGAGCCGATTTCTCTGACGCGGGGTTTTTAGAGTCTAGGTTGTCATTCAGTAATTTTACTAACGCGAATTTTTCTCGATCAGATCTTCGAAGGTCGGACTTAACTGATGCCATATTTGTCGCATCAGATTTCTCGGAAGCAAATATGGCTAGGGTGGATCTCCGCCACTCTGACATCACCAGGGCAAATTTCCAGAATGCCAACATGCTTGGATTGAAGCTTCCCGAGAATACTAGTATTAGTTTTTGCGACGATAGTGATTAGCCGATTACATCATTAACAGGGTACAGCGGCGGAGAAGATAGGGCTTTGTATCTGCTGGGAAGCTTATCAAATACCTCCCTATGAAATTGTCGGTCGTCCATAATTGAGCTTATTCGCTCAGACAAGGTTCCTGTTCTTATGCGATGAATGAGTAGTTCTTTTCCCTTTCGGAATTCATCTCCTGAATTTGTTGTAGTGATGACATCCTCGATGTATTCACCAGAGTTGCCCATTGTCCTATATACCTTTTTTTGGAAGGGGACAGATGCTTTCTCTTCGCTGGTTTTTGAAACTGGCAGGCCATTGAATTCAACCATTTTATAAATCGTTTCTGCCCAAGGAGCATCTGCTGAAACACTGACTTTTGTACCAACTCCATAGATGTCTATGGGTGCTTGATTTCTTTCAAGGTCTGAAATTGAATACTCATCAAGACCTCCACTGGCAATTACTTTCACATAATCTAGCCCTGAGGTATTTAAAAGGTTCCTGGCAAACTCTGACAGTTTTCGTAAGTCTCCACTATCTAGTCTGACTCCAAAGAGATGGTAGCCCTTTTCCTTCATCTCAAGACCAACTTTGACTGCATTGGTTAGTCCTTCAATTGAATCGTATGTATCGACTAGAAGCGTACATTCGTTAGGAAATTCTCTGGCATATTCTCTGAATGCTTCAAGTTCCGTCCCAAATGACATTACGTAGGAATGTGCCATGGTGCCAACTAGCGGTATGGAATTTTTTATAGCGGCATCAACTGTTGCGGTTCCTGCGAATCCCACCGAATAGGCTTCTTCTGCTAGAGCAGACGCAGCTAATTTGCTGTGTGCCCGTCTTGCCCCAAAGTCAATTACTGGTTTTCCACTTGCCGCATGCAACACTCTCGTACATTTTGTTGCCAGAAGAGTATGCAAGTTCACAGTGTTAATTAGTATGGTTTCAATCAGCTGACATTGAATGATAGGTGCTTTGACCTGAATCACCGGTTCATTTGCAAAAATAATTTCACCGTCACGGACAGCCCAAACATCCCCTGTGAATTTTATGGTTTGGAGATGTTTCAGGAAGGAATTATCAAATTTTTCCAACGTGCTCAGTGAATCTAAAGACTCTTTACTAAACGAGAGATTTTTGATGTGTTGAATGCAACGTTCGACTCCTCCCGTAATTAGGTATCCCCGATCTTTAGGTAATCCACGGAATGAGAGTTCAAAAATAGCTTCTTTTTCGCCATGTTTTCGCCAAAAAGATTGACTCATCGTCAACTGGTAATAATCTAGAAAGAGATCCGAACAATTTGACATAAATTTTCTATAAGATTCATGGGTTGGAAAGTTTTAACTGTTATCTCGTAGTACTCGTCTTAGTATCTTACCTGAGGGATTTTTAGGGACTGAGTCAATAAATTCGACTTCTCTGATTTCCTTGTAAGTGGCAACTTTGCCAGATATGAAATCGATGACATCACTTTCGGAGAGGTTCGAATCCAATGATTTCACCACGTATGCCTTGGGTATTTCTCCCGAGTCTTGATCCACTTTTCCTATCACAGCAGCGTCGTTGATATCAGGATGTTGTAGTAGAAGTCCTTCCAATTCAGCTGGAGGGACTTGGAAGCCCTTGTATTTTATGAGCTCCTTTTTCCTATCGAGAATCCAAACGTACCCTTCTGAGTCCATACTCGCTATGTCTCCGGTATGTATCCAGCCATCTTCAGTTAACGTTTCGGCTGTAGCATCAGGGTTGTTGTAATAACCCATCATTACTTGGGGACCACGTATCATCAGTTCTCCAGGTGTATCCTCCGGTAGGATTGATCGGGGATCGTCGACGTCGACGATTTTTTGTTCCGTGTCAGCTGTTGCTGGACCGATGGAACCTGGTTTAGTGAAATTAGATTCTGCGAAGTCAGCGTTGGTTAAAGGGGATGTTTCCGTCATTCCATAGCCTTGAATAACTGAGCAATCGAGCACTTCCGATATTTTGATCTGCAATTCTGAAGACAGGGGTGCTGCACCAAATAACGAAAGTTCGAGACTTGATAAATCCCAGTTTGAAAGATTAGGGAATTGTGTCAGACCCAGTCCAACGGGAGGCACGGAAAATAACTTATTGACTCGGTTATTCTGAATTAGGTCCAGAAATTCGACCATATCAAATCTTCCCATCATGACTTGAGTTGCGCCAACGGCTATGCAGCCATTCATAAGGACGTTCATTCCATAGATGTGAAACAGCGGTAGGTGCACCAGAACTATGTCCTCGTGCATTAGCTTCGCCCTCCCGGATAGTCCAACGAGTTGCTGAACATTACTAACTAAATTAAAGTGACTTAGCATTACCCCTTTGGATAAGCCTGTCGTGCCGGATGAATATGGGAGCGCGGCCAAATCATTTCTGGGATCTATTTCAATTTCTTTTTCACTCAGATGAGCCGCCTCAATTAAATTCCAAAACTCAGATCGGTCAGAACCAAGCGTGATAACTGTGAGTTTTAGCTGGGAAATAGACAAAGCTTTTTCTAGGGTCTCTAGTAAATCCTCGTGAACAATAATTACGTTGCATTGACTATCTGAAATTTGATGAGAAATCTCTAATTCCCTATAGCCGGAATTTATAGTTGTTACGATGGCCCCAATTCGGGAAATACCATAAAATGAAATCACGAATTCAGCGCAATTTGGTGAGAGAATTCCTACTCGGTCTCCTTTAGTGATGCCCAACGATGTGAGAGCAGAACCAAACTTTAAACTGGCCTCCCTTATTTCCCGGTAAGAGAAAACATTGTCTCCGTCGATAATTGCGGTTTTGTCGGGGAATTTTTTTGCGGCATTGTCGAGAAGATTGTGGATCGGATAAGAATCGTATGGCTTTAGAGAGAGTCTAAGCTGGTTAATTGAGCTCATACTATCCTCCTTAACTCAGGCTGTGCTATTGATTTTCTTATCAAGAAAGGTACAGTGTGACATTGGCGTGAGGGAAAATTATTGCAAGTGAGGCCTGTCTTTCACGCTGTAGTGTTTTTTCGTAATCTGGGAAGACCGTTTCTTCTGTGGGTTCCGTGTGTGGACAGTCCTGGTGTCGCTCCAGAAAAGGGCAAAGATGAATACGCTGGGTGCGATCCCAGAACCCAACCATTTTCATAGGACCGTAGAGCGTTTCAACCGCAATGCGTAAATCGGAAATCACTTCTGTAGCCCTAAAGGAATGGCCTTGAATTTTGATTGTTATGTTTTCCATTACTATTAATAGGCTAGGCGTGTTCTCTGAAATGATCCCAGCCACCTGTCGAGTAGTCCACGGACTCCCCGGTTGGGCCTGTAATCGTGACGCCGCCACTCCCTTCGGTGATTTCCCCTATTATCTTAAATTCAACGCCAGAATGTTGAGAAATTTTGTCTTTCAAATTTCTAGGGATGGTAAAGAGTAATTCGTAGTCTTCTCCACCGCCAACAGCTAGCTGATCCCAGATATTTGGAAAACAACTTTGTAGTTTTTCGTGGACTGGAAGATCACTCACGGACACTGTTGCTGAGACATTGCTCGCTGTGCAAATTTTCGATAGATCGTTTAGCAAGCCGTCACTCACATCCATCGCGCATTTTATCCCTTGTCTTGCAAGTGAAAGGCCTAGTTCAATTCGAGGCAAGGGTCTAAAATGTGATTTGGTGAAGTGCTTCTCAGTAGCGCTTGGAAAAGATAGATTCTCTTTTATTATTCGCAGCCCTGCTGCGGAACACCCTAAATGGCCTGAGACAGCCACTAGGTCCCCGTATGTAGCTTTATCCCTTCTCATGACCAGGGTATCTATGGGAGCTCCTACTATAGCGACGGATATGAAAAAGGTCTCTGATCTGACTATATCGCCACCAACAACTTTTCCACCGTAGGAATCAGATATTTCAGCCATACCTTCGTAAAGGTCTTCCAGGGATTTAATAGTTTGGTCGGGTTTTAATCCCAGAGTTACAAGTGAATAGATAGGTGAACAGCCCATTGCAGCAATATCACTTAAATTAACTGCTAGAGACTTCCAACCTAAATCTTTCATAGAGATAGATTCAGAGGTGAAATGGACCCCTTCGACAAGAGTATCTGTGGTGGCTACCTCAATCTTGGAATCTATTTTTGCAACGGTGGCATCATCCCCGATTCCCAATAGTATATTTTGCAGGGAATTTTCTTGAGTCGAATGACTGTCAAGGATATCTTGAAGTCTTCTTATCAGTTCGAATTCACTTATGGAACTGACTGTTTCCACTTAATTAAATTCCTTCCGATTCACATGGTCATGAATTATTGGAAATGCACACCGGTGACTGAATGGCACCGTTTCTATGACAGGTAGTATATCAATGGGAACGCGGGGAGTACTTTCTTCATGTATTGGTGTTAACGTAGGTCAAATGGAATAACACTTTTGTGGAGATTTAGATGTATTCAAAAACAATTGCTATAAGTGACGTTAAAGTCATTCCACTTAAAAATCTCGAGACCGTTGGAAGTATTGAACCTGCCTGGGATAAAGGTGGACTCATGCATTTCAACAAAGGTGGAGGATCGTTTACGGAGGTACATACTAATGAAGGGGTAGTAGGAATAGGTCCTGGAATGGACCCTTCTCTTGTTCCTTCAGTTGTCGAAATCGTTAAAGGAGAGAGTCCATTTGAAATTGAAAAGATTTCACAACGTTTAAAATATTACGTCCCAACACTCCCCTACAGGGGCACGGCGGGAGTTGATATAGCCATATGGGACATAATCGGCAAAGCTACAGGGCAACCCCTCTACAAACTTTGGGGCGGATCGAAAAATAGAATGATGCCTTACGCGAGCATGATTCTTTTGTCCAATCCTGAGGAGCGGGCTGAATTGGCTCAGTCTTTGTCAGAGGACGGATGGAAAGCAATCAAACTTCGCCTCCATCACGAAACAATTCAGGAAGATATTAGGACTGTGCAACTAGTAAGAGAAGCGGTTGGAGACTCGATGGAAATAATGGTCGATGCCAACCAGGCCCAATCTTTTGGTAAATGGCAGCCAGGGGTCGTGTGGGATTATAGGCGTGCTTACGAAACAGGAAAACTTTTACAGGATTTAAATGTTTACTGGCTTGAGGAACCCTTACAGAGATTTTCGTTTAAAGAAATAGCTCGCCTTAATCAGTCCTTGTCCCTCCCAGTGGCAGGAGGGGAGAATAATAGAGGTATCCATGAATTCAGGAGCATGGTAGAAGGTAATGTCTACGACGTTTTACAGCCTGAGAGTATGGTGATGGATGGCATTACTGAATTGAGGAAAATTGGCACATTGGCAGAGTTACACGGGAAGAAAATAGTTCCTCATCATGGAGGAGGAGATATAGGAGTTATAGCTCATCTCCATTTGGTGGCGTCATGGCAACATGCTCCATATCTGGAACTACTAAATGACCCTCCTATAGGGAGTTATGAGCATAAGTTTGCAATTTTTGAGGATCCCCCTGAAGTCCATAATGGCTGGATGAGTGTACCTAGTAATCCTGGTTTGGGAGTGGAAATAGACTCTAGATTTCTCGGATAGCAGTTTCGGAATGTAAATAATGTGTAACAGGCTGTTTTGACTATTCAAGTCTGCTAAAGCGTCGCAACGCGTTTATTTTCAAATCTTTTCCAGTCCCATTCAGTTCCCCATCCCGGACCTTTAGGTGGTGTGACCCATCCCATAACTGGTCTAATTGGGTTTAGTAAACCTATCTCCTCTCCCATTTCAGCACCTCGTGCCGGTGGTGCATTTTCAAACCAATCAATGTTTGAAATCCCGCAGTCTATGTGGGCATGAACAATTCCAAACAACGGGCCATAAGCATTTGGTTCTACTGTAGTCCTCAATTGAGCGGCCAATATGGAGGCATTTAAAATTGGCGTGGTTCCATGCCGTCCATTGACTCTAAGAATGTCGATTGCCCCTGACTTGAGCCATAATTCGCTGATCTCCGATTCATTCATGAGAGTTTCAGCGCCGGCTACTGGTATTTTCAGTTGCTTACATAAATTCACATAATCCTCGAAATGTCGATCCGGTAAAGGCTCTTCAAGCCATATGAAATTGAGGTCTTCTAAAGTCTTTCCTACTTCTAAAGCTTCATCAAAGGTGTAATTTACTAAAGCCGCATCATGCATCAGACCGATATTTTCACCAAAGGCGGATCTAAATTGTTTGAAGGTTTCTATATTTTTCTTTGCACCAAACGGAAGATGATCTTTCAATACAGTGAACCCTGCCTCAATGCCGACTTCACCGTCACGTATCAAATCTTCTGGTGTGGTCCCCGCAGTGTTGTAATAAGCTTGTATGCTCTCTTTCGCTCCGCCTAATAATTGTGATACCGGTAAATTTTTGACCTTGCCTTCTATGTCCCAGAGGCAGTTGTCGAAACCTCCGAACCACCCAGGTTCAAAGAAGCGGCTTACTGCCTTTAGTTTTGATATCAGTAGTTCCCGCTCCAGCGGATTTTCACCAATAACCACTTCTCTTAATTGAACAATCTGTCTCCAGGTAAGCTCTGTATATCTCCAATCTCCCACTGTACAAATGCCATCGATTCCTTCGTCGGTGCTGACTTTCATAATTTGAACTGGAACTGGTCCCCCTTTTGGAAAGGCCTGCTGCCACCTTAAATCAGCCGGTTTTCCGACAGATTTAACCTGAGTGGCGGACGGGTACATCGGGAGTTCGAAGACAGATATTTCTACAGACGTGATTTTCATAAAGACTGCGTCATCTTAAGAAATGTCTTGTTGCACTGACTGAATAACTAAAATTGATTCAGTTTTCAAATTGATCATTGAGTGTGAGACCTTCGTCGAAATCTACATCTAATGAATGGATAAGCCGCGAAAGCATTGTGTAGTATCCGACTGTGACTATAAAATCTATCGTTAATTGAGTTCCGAGAAGATGGTCCAATGCTTGATATGTACGTTCAGTGACTGTTCCATTTTTCACTAATTCTTTGGCTGACTGAATAAAAATCCCCTCCTTTGCAGGCAGACCCATAGGTCCTTTTCCGGATAATATCGAGTCAATCACCTCATCTCTCACTCCGACTTCCTTAGCGACGGGCTCATGCTGGGCCCATTCGTAATGGTTATTGAGCTCTTTGGCGGTAGTCAAAATGGCCGTTTCTCTGATTATTGGGTCTAGGTTTGACTTGTATCGAATATATTCTCCAACAGAAGTTACAACCTCAGTTGCATCTGGATTATTCAGGAGGGCTGAAAAAACATTGGATACGCTGCCTCTGGTTTTAGCTATCTGGTCATATATAGGTTTTTTGGGTTCCGGCAGATCATCTCGTTGTACATAAGGGACTCGTGCCATATTCTTACCTCACAGAAGTTACCTGATTTGGTTTCCTGAACTACCTCGCTAAGGGTCGGGGAAATTATTAGTAAAGCCCCCAGGGAAAATGTAAAGCCTGAGACAAAAATGCTTGCCTCGGCATGAACCCTGGTGGGCCTGCCTGGACTCGAACCAGGGACCTCAGTCTTATCAGGACTGCGCTCTAACCGACTGAGCTACAGGCCCATGAAGGGCTAATTGGATACCGATAAACAATTGTACAACCGTCAGACAGGTATTTTCCATAAAAACCATTTTTAAGATTCGGTTTCTGTGGATATTTCCATAGTTTGGCTGTGATGCATATTCATTCCTAACACAGTTGGTATTCTCTGCAGGAACCAATCAATTTAAACATCTGGATAATAGTCTCTTGGGGAATATTATCTACATTTGCCCCCTCATTCTCATGGTTAATGACTTGACGGGCTACGTTAACTAGCTCAAATCTGGTATCTTCACTGATTTTATCAAGCCCGAGAGTGTCAATACACGCGTCAACAAAAGAGTCAGGATCATTATTTTCTGAGGTTGTGGAGTTCAATTTTTCAATCATCTCTTTTACTCCAGGATGGTTATGGTCTCCCAGATGACTAGTCACGAAATTCACTCTTTCGACAAGACTACCACTGGAAATCCACTCTTCTCCTGTATGCCATCCCTCAACAGACGGTGGATCTAGGAGTTTCTGTCCCATGAAACCAGATTCTTCCATGACTGTAAAAATACCCGTTTCACCACCAACAGGTGTCTGGTATTCTCCAGTCTTTCGCAGTGTTCCTATAACAAGTTCTGCAGGACTCTTAACTCGCATGAATGCTGATTCCTTAAAAAATTGGGAGTTGAATACATCTCGAAGAACTTCCTTTATGGAATGTTCGTTCCTGTGGTACGAGTCTGAAATGAAAGCTATCGCATCTGGATCCCTAGGAGTTGTCTCAGACCACTGAGGTACCGGAACTTCGTCAGCAATAAAGTAATTGTAAATGTGTCTTGCTATGAAACGGGCTGTAGCTTCTTGTCGGGATATTATTTCTATAATATCTTGTCCGTCGAAGGGTCCCTGTTCACCCAGAAATGTTTTGATTCCTGCGTCGTGGTCTTCTTCACGGAATTCATAGTGCCATTGGATTCTTCCGTATGGCCATATGGAATCCTTGAATCCCATCGTAGACATGTATTCGCCGTTTTTAACAGTCCAACCGGTGAATGCTCTCGCACACTCCTTGATATCATCTTCGGTATAGTTTCCCACACCCATGGAAAATAATTCTAAAATTTCTCGTCCATAATTTTCATTTATTGAGTCTTTGTGGTTGTCGTGATTATCCAACCAAACCAGCATAGCGGGGTCCATGGACAGTTCTTTAAGCAAATCGTCGAATTTTCCTAATCCACATCTACTGAACATTTCCACTTGGTTATTTAATGAACCCAAGTTATTTAACTTCAATTCGGCAGTTGCAAAGATTCCATGCCAAAACAGAGCGACTTTTTCTTTCAGCGGATTATCTGTAGAGATGAGTCGATAGGCCCAGTAGGCAGCATTATGCCCCTGCATAGTGTGAAGATCCACGTGGCGCCTGAATATCAGGTCGTCAGGAATCGAATTTCCTTCCCTATCGTTGAGAAATTCATCTACGGCATCTTCATAAGACATTGACGAATAAAAATCCAATTCGGACGAAGTTGCTCCGAATCCCGCTCTTCTCGCCAGATGGGCTATTAGTTCTCTATGGGTTTGTTTCATTTGCCGCTCCGTTTCTACAGATGTACTGGAGAATTACTAGGAATAAATTTGTTGTCATTAATCTATGACTGATGGTAGACCTGTATCCTGTGCCTGCTATGCTCAGTCACAAAAAGTTTGTCATAGGCATCAATTTTTACGGATACGGGCCCCCAGAAAATTGGTTCAGTTTGAGAAGCTGTGTGGTATGGGGTCTGAAGGTGCTTAGGGAGGGTTTGTATATGTAAGTTTGACTCTTTTCGAAGATCATATTCGTCCGGATTAACCTCGAGCCACTCTTCTGCCCAGGTAGAAAGGGTTGCCTCTCCCCGGAGCATCTGGTGAAAATCTCCGGTTGGGGTCAAAACTTGTACTCTTTCATTTCCCCAGTCTGCGACATAAATCATGCCTATGCTATCGACCGCAACTGAACTGGGTCGGTGAAACTCACCAGGTTTTGTTCCAGAGGAGCCAAAGGAATCTATGAAGTCACCATCGCAAGAAAATTTTTGAATTCGGTCATTTCTCCAGTCTGCGATATAAACATTGTCGTCTTGGTCCAATGTTAGGCCCCAGGGAAGATTGAATTCTCCTGGATTTTTCCCCTCTTTGCCCCAGCTTGATAAAAAATCCCCGTCAGGGCTAAGTTTGGTAACGCAACTTTTGTATTGCTCTACTACAAAGACTGAATCATCGCTGCCATGTCCAATGCCAGCCGGGCCCTTAAAAGAACGGGGAAAGTTGTTTTGTCCCCACCGTTCCAAAAAATTCCCTCTGTTATCAAATATCTTGATTTCATTTAGATATTCATCCGTAATAAATACACGGTCCCGACTGTCAAATGAGAGACAAACCGGAGTAATAAAGTTGTCGTTTTCGGTTCCAGGGCCTGTACCGAACTCCTCTAACCATTCTTCTTCATATGTAAATATCTGGATTCTCACCCCGCGGCTGTTCAATCCACCCATTCTGTTTATCAGGAAAATTCTTCCATCAGAACTGAAGTCGATATCGTACGGGTAGTTGAACCCTCTGCCAATGGGCTGATTAGAGTTAAATCCTAGGGTTTTTAAATATTTGACCTGGCTCATAATGATTCAATCCCAATGTTAATGTAACCATTTAACGTTATTAATTTTATTTGGGGATATTTGTCGCGACTTCTGATATGAATTTAGACATTCCATCCGTAATTTCCGAGGTTGACTCTCCCGGGAAATTAAGAATTAGGTGATTAACTCCCAATTCACTTAGTTCTAATATGTCATCCTGAATCTGATCTGGCTCACCCATAAACCATCTGGTCCGTCCATTCGAACTACCGGGCGACATGTCGAACCAATTTGCACTGTACGCTAAATCAATTGTTGCAGGATCTCGCTTGTAGGATTCAGCGTATTGTTGGAGCCGATTTATTCTTTCACGAAGGAGTTCTGCTGAGTCGAGGGGGAACTTTGGATTCGTCCCTATTGGATACCAACAATCTCCCAGTGTTGCGGCTCTACGTAATGCTGGGCTGCTCTCCCCACCTACCCATATCGGTGGGTTAGGGTTCTGTACAGGTTTGGGGAGGAAACTTATATTAGAAAATTCGGCATACTTTCCCTTAAATGTTGGATTGTCTTCAGACCAGAGCTCCTTGAAAATTTGAATATATTCACTACCCACTGCGCCCCTTTCATCGAAGGATGGGGCATCTAGTGCCTCGAATTCTTCTCTCATCCAGCCAACCCCGCAGCCGACATTCAATCGGCCCCCTGAAAGTACGTCTATGGTAGCTAGGATTTTGGCTGTTAGTACTGGATTGCGGTGTGGGAGCACCATGACTGAAGTAAGCAACCTGATGTTTTTAGTAATGGCGGCTATAGCCATCAGGGTAGTTAGCTGCTCAAGGCACTCTCCTGTATCCTGTCCAGCGAAGGTACCATCTTCATTGTAGGGATAGATTGAGGCGATATGCCTTGGCACTACGACATGATCACTGACCGTAACTATATCGAACCCTAGGGCTTCCCCTGACGCGACTATTTCAGTGATGGATTCAATATTTGCCAGAGGTCCCCTCACCGGTATTCCAAATCCAAATTCCATAACTCACCTCATACATCGGTAGTTTAATTAGGGTCGTATTCCTCGACAATTTCCACTGGGGTATTGCGAGCTACAATTAATTCGAGCGGTTCAGTAAGGCTGTCATTGACTGGTTTATGCAATGAACCCTGTGGGACATATATGAAGTCACCGGATTTTATGGAGAGGGCGGTTTCTAGCTTAGGACCGGTTAAGAAGGTTCCACTTCCCTTGGTTACATATATTGCCGACTCACAGTTTACGTGATGATGTGGGCTTGAGGCGCATCCTGGAGGTATAGTTGCCACGGCTAGGTGGATTCCCTCAGCTCCAACCAGTCCTTGGGAAACGCCAGCCAACCGAGTCATACTCCCGGAAGAAATTTCCACTTCAAGTCCGTCTGATTTTATTACTTTGCATTCCGCGTCAGTGTGTTTGTTCATACCAGCAGTATAGTCACCTATAAATTTTAGTGTCAATTAGGTTTTAACGCCTACACATCTACCTTAGCTATGACGGCAGCGTTTGCAATTAGTGTGAAGTCTCCAGAGCCTTCTCGCCCTTCGATTTCCAATCCCCCTTTGACAACATTGAGTTTGCCAGTTCCGTGCGGCAAAACCGCTAGGACAGTTTCCTCATCCACTTCATCTGGTCGCGAGATGGCCACCGTGACCTCTACAATCATGTTTTTAGAGGTGTCTGGTCCAAATAGTCCTAGGCCCATTAAGCTGCTTTGGTGAACCGCATTCCAGACGGCTCTTCTGGCGGCCTCAGTCGCATTGTGGCCATGAAGGTCTATGCCTGTACCGATTTCAAGTATTAATGGCTGATGAGTCATCATAATTCTCCAAAAGTTTTAATTTGAGTTGAGTAACCTGAGTACGAGTTGCTACAATCACATTCCAAATCAATTTAGTCAAGTTGCGGCAGTAGCTCAGGGGTAGAGCATCTGCTTCCCAAGCAGAGGGCCGTGGGTTCGAATCCCATCTGCCGCTTTCCCAATTTGGTGCCTAGAACCGCTGGTTGCCACTGTTTTTTATTTCGAACAGTGAAATGTTTTCGCAAACCATTTAAAAATGTAGGCGTTAACTCTTACACTACCCGGTCTTTTAAAGAACTCTTAGTACTTATGTTGTATCTGGGTAGATTCGGGTTTACCATGGCTAAGATTTGCCCATAAAGACACTGGTAATACTGACACAGAGGAGAGAACTATGACCGAGGCTAAAACACTCAGGCAGCGCGTCCGGGACGGGGAGGTGCTGGTTGCATTGCGTGGATCGCTGGACACGACTAAGAGTCAGTTGGCCGATATTTGGGCAACAGACCGCTACGACTATATCTGGATCGATGGTCAGCATACGGCGTTTAGCGAAGAGTCATTGGTAGCTTATTGTACCGCTGCTGAGGAGTTGGGGATTGACGTTCAGCTGCGCATTCCTCACACGCGACACGCCTACTTGGTGGGTCGATACCTGGACCTGGGATGCAGCGCAGTTTTGGTACCTGAAGTGATGGAAGAAGAAACAGTCGATGACGCCCTTGCATACACTTACTACCCGCAGATCGGACGGCGCAGTTGGGGTGGAGAGGCACGTCGAGGTGTGCGTGGCGTAGCGCAAGGTATGGATAGGCTGGCGTATGCAGCGTGGTGGAACGACTATGTGATCTTGAGCATTCAGGTGGAGTCGGTTGAGGCGGTGACCAATATTAGAAAATTGGCGAAGGAAGGAGTGAGTGTAGTGACATTTGGGCCTAATGATCTCTCCTTTAACATGGAAGGTCATGTGGGGTATCCACTACCAAGCGTGGATGATTGTATGCGCAATGTAGCAGCACAATTAGATGGCACTGGTATCAGGCTCGCTATGGGCACTGGAACCATACCTGAAGAACGGGATAAGTATTTGGAGATGGGGATTACAATGTTTCAAGAGGATCCGCCAGCTTAGGGGTGATGTGTACTTTCATGGAACCTTAGAAATGTTTTCACGTTTCGTATCGTGCTGAGAATGACTAATGCCTCTAAAACGACTTGAGTAATCTAGTTGCTTTCAGTAATTAAGGATCGTATCGGAAAACTACGTTAAGGTTCCGTGAAAAGACCCAAATGGTGATTTCAAGCGGTGAGAAAGCTCGTCTCTATTATGCCTAAAACTGATATATTAAAGTGGTCCAGCCAGACGGTATGGCAAGTTTCCAAAGTAGGGGCCAGTGGGTTCGAATCCTATCTGCTCCTCCACTCAGTTGTGTTACTGAAATTTCTTGGATGTGAAGATTTATTTAAAAGTAGGTGGTTACTATCCAAATTCCTAATTTTGGTTTGAATCGACACGACACTAGTTCTGTTTCAGCGTATGCGAAAGATGTCCAGCGAGCAGAGTCTTTAGGTTGGGATGCTGCTTTTCTGCCGGACTCACAACTCCGTAGAAGAGATACCTACGTACTACTTGCTGCCGCAGCCAATTGCACTAATAAGATAAAAATTGGCCCGCTTCTAGCTAACCCAGTAACAAGGCATCCGACGGTGACGGCTTCAAGCATATCAACCATAGGTGAACTTGCACCTGAGAGAACAATTTTAGCGTTAGGAATAGGGGATACCGCCGTCAGGTTGGCTGGCTTGAAACCTGCGACGGTTAGAGAACTTGGTTCTTCTGTGCGAACTATTCGGACATTGTTATCCGGAGCACCTGTTGATGTTGGTTCATCTAAACCCGCTATTCTTCCTTTTGCGCAGAAAGTTCCTGTGTGGGTAGCTGCTGGTGGACCAAGGACTTTGGAGATGGCAGGTTCTTTCGCAGACGGGGTTTTTATACGAGTTGGAACCGATATCAGAAATATAAAATTATCGGTTGATAAAATTAGGCAAGGCGCTGCAAGTGTTGGTCGTGACCCTTTAGCCGTTCGACTAGGTGCTGTCTTCCATACCGTTTTTGTCGATGACCCTGAAAGGGCTCTGATTATGGGTAAATCTATGGCTGCGGGTTACTTCGAATATTCGCCAATGTTGATGGATAATCTTGGGATGGATTGGAGAGGAGCTTCGCCAGATGATATAAAGGAAAAGTTTGGTGTTTGGCCTGACTTTCATCATGCTGAGGACCTCCTCGCTAGTGGTGAGGCTGTCAGCTTTCTTTCGGATGAACAGGCTTTGGCATTTTCTCTACTTGGGAATTCTGAGATGATTACTGGGCAGATACTTGATCTTATGAGGGCTGCAAACGATTTATCAATTAACTTCGACTATGTCGTATTACATCCCATTCCCAATCCCCCGTCTCCAGATTTGGGACCAGAATCTTATTTGGAAAGGGTTCCGGCAGAGATAATTGGGAACGTAAAAAAATTAATGAGTTAATTCTTGATAAAGAATGATGACTGTGACGGGAGATTTATTAAAATGGGCGAACACAAGATAAGAAATGTCCGGGTAATTTTAACGGAGCCTGATGGTATCCGCTTGGTGATTGTAAAAGTGGAAACCGACGAGCCAGAACTCTATGGAGTCGGGTGTGCTACTTTCACGCAGAGACCTAGTTCTGTAGTTGCGGCTGTTGAGGATTATCTGGCTCCGTTTTTAATTGGCAAAGACCCTGCTGACATTGAGGACATATGGCAATCTTCTTACGTCTCTTCTTACTGGAGAAATGGCCCTGTCTTGAATAATGCATTGAGTGGTGTTGATCAAGCACTCTGGGATATAAAAGGCAAAATCGCTTCGATGCCTGTATATGATCTTTTCGGAGGGAAAGCACGCAGTTCGGCTGCTGTGTATGTTCACGCGAACGGCTCAGAGCCTAAACAGGTGGAGGACAGGGTTAGGGAATATATTCAGGAAGGCTTTCATCATGTCCGTGTTCAGGTGGCAACACCTGGTTATGTGACTTACAGCAATAAAGATTCTGGGAATGTGAGAGCTGACTTGCGATCCGGCCCAAGACTTGGGACGGATCGCAACTTCGACCCTTTACCTGGAAAATTGCATGCTCATCCAGGTGGTATTTTTGAACCTGTTCCTTATATAAAATCTGCGCTGAATCTATTTGATCATATTCGCTCCACAATTGGCTGGGATGTTGAGATTCTTCATGACGTCCACGAACGTATCCCGCCAATTCTTGGAGTTGGATTGGCAAAGGATGTTGAAGAATATAAATTATTCTTTTTGGAGGATTTGTTCTCGCCGGAGGACAACGACTACTTCAGAATGGTCAGAAGCCAGACAAGTACACCCATTGCCATGGGGGAGCTTTACAATAACCCCCACGAGGTTATCCCGATGGTTAAAGACCGTCTTATAGATTTTTTGAGGATTCACATCTCACAGATTGGTGGGTTAACGCCCGCAAGGAAACTGGCGGCGTTGTGTGAAGCTTTTAATGTCAGAACTGCATGGCATGGTCCAGGAGACACCTCTCCCGTTGGACATGCTGCTAATCTGATGCTAGACCTTAATACGATCAATTTTGGGATTCAGGAATATGCGATATTCGGGGCAAATACGAAAGAAGTTTTCCCTGGATGTCCTGAAGTGAGTGATGGGTATATGTGGCCGAATGGAAAACCTGGACTGGGAATTGATATCGATGAATCTATCGCCGCACAATTTCCATTCAAAGAACGAGCATATGGAGGGGCATGGGACACAGTGAGGCGAGCGGATGGCAGTGTAGTGAAACCGTGATTAGCTCTGATTTCTAGTGAGTCGTTCTCCAACTGTTTAAGGCAGCTATGAATTTTGAGTGGGCTGGGGTGGGAGTTGATTTTGATATTTGATAGACGTAAAGGCTTCGTGAGCAGTTCCAATCAGAGTGGCTGATCTGGATGAGATGGTTTGCTTCCAATTCTTCTTTAACTGAATGTCGTGAAAGCATAGCCGCTCCGGCTCCGTATTTCACCGCGCTTTTTACCGCTTCATTACTTCCAAGTTCCAAAATGTTATTAAGCAATATGCCTTGTCTGCTCAGGTATTCCTCTGCAACCATACGTGTTGCTGAACCTTTTTCCCGGAATACTAATCCGCTATTTGCTATGTCTTGAAGAGTTTTACCATTGTAGAGATTAGCCAGTTTCGGTGAACTCACGATGATGATGTCATCATTATCAAGTTGAAATGATTTAATTTCAGTCAGGTAACTTTCTTTCCCTCCAACTCCAACATCTATTTCCCTTTCTAAAAGCTGGTTGATTACCGTTTCAGTGTTGGTTATTGAAAGAGTGATATTTATACCAGGGTAGTCTGTACGGAAATCATTGATAATCATGGGGAGGATGTAATCGCCCGGAGTAGAGGATGCCCCTACTTTGAGTGACCCGATTCTTATATCACTGTATTGCCGGGCAGAGTCCTCTAGATCTTGCGTTAGACTCAATATTTGCTTTGCATATAGGATCAGGCGTTCACCCAGCTCCGTAGGTTTTACTCCTGTGGAGATCCGCTCAAAAAGGGGGGCTCCCAAGAAGTTCTCAAATTCTTTCATCTGGAGTGAAACGGCTGGTTGGGTTATACCCAATTGATCTCCAGCTTTTGAGAATTTTCTTTCATTTGCAACGGCTAGAAAAATTCGGAGTTTTTGTAAGGTGATTCCACGTTTGGTTAAAATGTGTTGGTCCATATTGGTAGAATTCTAGCTCCTTAAGGAGTTATTTGCTTTATAAGTGAATTTACTGCATAAAAAAATTGGAGGTGGGCTTGTCTTATAAAATTGATTTCAATTGTGACATGGGTGAGAGCTTCGGGATGTATAAAATGGGCTTTGATGAGGAAGTTATTAAGTATATTTCCTCGGCAAATATAGCCTGTGGATTTCATGCAGGAGACCCGATGTGGATGCGTCGGACGGTCCTTCTGGCTGAAGCACATGGTGTCGCTGTTGGAGCCCACCCAAGTTACCCGGATTTAAATGGATTCGGGAGAAGGAACCTTTCAGCTGATCCTGAAGAGGTAAGAAACGACGTGGTATATCAGGCGTCTGCACTCTCAGGGTTCACCGACTCAAAAACAATCCAACATGTTAAACCTCACGGAGCGATGTATAACCAGGCGGTTGACGACAAAGAATTAGGGGAAGCCATATGCAGTGCTGTTATGGAGGTTCAGGAGGACGCAATCCTGTTGGCCTTGTCGGGATCCCAATGGGTAGATACGGCTAAGGGTCTGGGTATGAGGGTTGGAAGAGAGATATTTGCTGACAGGGCCGTGAATGATGACGGTACATTAGTGTCCAGGCGCATTTCTGGCTCCGTTATTCATGACACAGAAGAGGTGGTTGATCGCAGTTTACGTATGGTAACTGAAGGTAAAGTTATTTCTGTCAACGGTAATTTGGTGGAAGTGGAGGCGGAAAGTATATGTCTTCATGGAGATACCCCGGGTGCTGTTGATATGGCGAAGTCTTTAAGGTCGTCATTTGAGCGTGAAGGAATAGAGATAATCCCTCTCGCAAATTTAGTATGACTATACTTCCGGAGTCCACGGATCAGTCCGACTCATATCCCCAAATAACAGATATTGGGGACTCTGCCCTGATGGTGCTACTTGGGGAAGGAGTGAGCCCATTGACCAACAGCGTTGTACATACAATGGTGCGCGAAATTCAGGAGTTAGGATGGCCAGGGATTAGAGAAGTGGTCCCGGTATACTCCTCGTTTGTTGTTCACTATGATCCTCTAATACTGTCGCCTTCAGCACTTACTACTTTGATCCAGAATATTCATGGGTCAGTAAGTTCAGAAAACACTGCTGCAGATCGGAGAGTGATTCTTCCGACAATTTATGGTGGAGATTTTGGCCCAGACCTTCACTCCGTTGGAGAATTGACGGGATGTTCAGTGGAGGAGATCGTAAATATTCACTCAGGGACAGATTATCTAGTTTATGCCCTTGGATTCAGTCCCGGCTTTCCGTACCTAGGAGATCTTGACCAGAGATTGCACTGCCCGAGACTGGATTCTCCGCGAGTGGAAGTTCCAGCCGGATCTGTCGCTATAGCCGAAACTCAAACGGGAGTCTATCCCGTCCCAAGTCCTGGTGGCTGGCGCCTAATTGGGAGAACTCCAGTGTCACTATTTGATCCTTTGCAGGATGCGCCTGCTCTATTAAAGCCAGGGGATCGATTAAGGTTCATGCCTATCGAATCAGAAGACGACTATAGGGAGATCGAGAATAAATGTAATACAGGCGAATATGAGGCAGAGGTAATATATTTGTGATCAGATTTATTCAGCCAGGTACATTTACCACCATCCAAGATTTAAGTCGGGCTGGATTTCAGTCTTCAGGGGTACCAGAATGTGGCGCTGTCGACAAATTTTCTATGAAGTGCGCCAATCTTTTGGTTGGAAATTTGGAATCGGAACCAGTTTTAGAAATAACTCTTTTCGGTCCTCAAATCGCCTTCGAAAATCCCGCTGTTGTGGCTGTCACAGGCGCAAATCTATTGCCCATGCTTGATGGTGAAACTGTTGAGAATTGGAGTTCTTTTGCGGTACCAGCAGGGGGGATTTTGAGTTTTGGAGGTCCTGTAACGGGGGCGAGATCCTATCTGTCACTTAGAGGAGGGATTCACTCTTCGTCAGTCGCGAAGGTGATGGGGAGCTACTCAACATATGTGCCGGGTGGCTTCGGAGGTTTTGATGGTAGACCGTTGAAAGCAGGTGATGAGCTTGAGATTAGGGAGAGGAATCTAAATGAGTTTAAACATAAAGCATTTTCCTCTCACCCGCAGTTTTCTGAGAATGCGTTATTAAGGGTGATACTTGGCCCTCAAGATCACTTATTTACTGAGGACTCCATTTCAGTAATGGGTGACTCTGATTATCAGGTTTCTGTAGATTCCGATAGAATGGGAATTAGACTGGAAGGTACTCCTTTAGCTCACCTTAATTCCCCCGATGTAGTGTCAGACGGCACTGCCTTCGGGACAATTCAGGTGCCTGGGTCAGGTCTACCTATTATTCTTTCGGCGGATAGAGGAACAACTGGGGGATATCCGAAAATAGCCACTGTTATTTCGGCGGATCACTCTAAATTGGGGCAATTGTTACCCGGAAATACAGTTAGGTTTAATGTTGTAACCAGAGAAATGGCTTTGAAAGCCCTCAGAGAGCAGGAAAGAACGTTAGACTCTTTACGGGATGTTCCAACCGTCAGTAGCATTGTGAAGGTCGCAGAAGAGAGGATCGATGTGGTTGATGAGGCCGGAGAGATGTATCCATTTAATGCCGCAGGGAACAGATTTAATGCCTCGGTGAGACATAATGATCACGTTGAGAATTTTGAGATTAATATAGAGGATTAGCAACTTATTTTTTTGAGTTGCAACACCGTCAGGATTAAAATTTAGGAGGTAGATATGTCAAAGAAAATGGCCGTTGTCGGTGCTGGTGCAGCGGGGAGTTATATTGGGGCTTTTTTGACTCGAGAGGGCCATGATGTGACGATTTTAGACATGTGGGGTGAACACGTAGAGATGATGAGGAGCGAGGGCCTTAAGGTTACTGGGACCCAGGGTCCTTTTGAGGTGCCTGTGAAAGCTCACCATTTCACCGATGCAATGCAGCTTAATGAAGAGTTTGACATTATTTTTCTGGCTGTAAAATCTTATGATACTGAATGGGTGGCACATTTTGCCAAAAGGCTACTTAAACAAGATGGCGTAATGGTAGACAACCAAAACTGTATGAACGACTCTTTGGTCGCATCTATCGTTGGTTTTGAAAGGGCTATTGGCTGTGTTATGTCGAGCATAACAGTAGGCCTTTGGGAGCCCGGACTCGTTAATAGAGGTGGGGCGATAGGTAGGGACACAGGGCATGATGTCTTCAGAGTGGGAGAATTGCACGGAAGAATAACATCCAGAGCTGAGGAGATTGCGGAAATACTCTCCTGCATAGATGGATCTCGGGCCACCTCCAATATATGGGGTGAGAGATGGTCCAAACTTGTAACCAATGCTTCTTCAAACCCTATTACGGCGATGACAGGATTGGGCTCCTCTGGTGCTGCTGAGATTTCGGACGCCCGGAGATTGCAGATAGAAATATCTAAGGAATGTTGTCAGGTCGGTCTCGCTCAAAACTTCGACATTGAGGCAATTAAAGGACTGCCCGCAGAGAAGTGGGCTGATGCTGATAAAGGCGACGTTTATGAAGAATTAGATGCCAAATTCCTTCCGGATGGAAGTAGGGGAGATTGGAAGTCTTCAATGTCTCAAGATGTGACGAAAGGAAGGAGGACGGAGATCGAATTTATGAATGGATTCATTGCTCGAGAGGGTAATAGGTCAGGAATTCCAACACCAGTGAATTCGGCTATTACCTCCGTGGTTTCCGAAATAGATGCCGGAATTAGAAAGCCTGAAGAAGGAAACATCAGAGAAGTCTTGCTGAGGGCAGGTCTTAGTTAACTTTATTTTCCTATGGACTTTTTGGAAGGACTAACTACTTGGTTTGCAGGTTTTGCTGGGAGTGAATGGGCTGTTATCGTACTTGCTATAGCAACTTTCTTAGAGTCCATATTCTCTCCCATTCCCCCAGACCCTTTATTGATACCAATGTCGGTGTTACGGCCAGAAATGGCCATTTGGTACGGATTGGTGGCTACGATCTCTTCCTTAATGGGAGCCTTAGTTGGTCATTGGCTGGGATCTCGCTTCGGAAGGCCTATTCTTTCTAGGTTTGCTTCGGAATCAAAGATAGATTTAGCCGAGTCACTTTTTAATCGCTATGGGGCTTGGGCGTTACTTGCGGCTGCTATTACACCCATTCCTTATAAAGTTTTTACTGTACTGGCTGGAGTTCTAAAGTTTGATACCAAGAGATTTTTAATTGTCTCTCTCATTGGGCGAGGAGCCCGTTTCATAGGGCTCGGTATATTACTTTTTTTGTTCGGTGAAGAGATACAACATTTTATAGAACAAAATATTCAAAAGCTTTCGTTCTTGGGATTGGTAGCGGTTCTTGTATCTTGCCTAGGTGTTTGGCTATTGGTTAAATTCAGGAGAAGACTTGGTGTCTCATAGGTAGCAACGAAGTTTCTAGAGGTCTAGTCTGGCTTGGAGCTTGTCTCCACCGTTTCTGCTTACGTATTTTATTCCAAGGTGCTCATAGGCTTTCCTTGTTGCTATTCGCCCCCTTGGTGTTCTGTCGAGGAATCCTAGTTGGAGCAGAAATGGCTCATAAACATCTTCAATAGTTTCTGATTCTTCATTTATTGAAGCTGCTATAGTGTCCAAACCTACAGGCCCTCCATCAAACTTGTCGATGATGCAAATCAGGACATCCCTATCGACTCCGTCTAGGCCAAGAACGTCTACACTCAGGGTTTGCAAGGCTGTAGAAGCTACTTCTCCTGTTATTACGTTATCAGCGATAACCTGAGCGTAGTCCCTTACCCTTCTCAGTAGCCTATTGGCGACTCTCGGTGTTCCGCGAGCTCTCTTTGCTATCTCACTAATCCCTTCTGCTTCTGCTTCCACTTCCAGGATTCTGGCCGATCTTTCCACAATCTTGGTCATATCGTCTACGTTGTAGAAATCTAGCCGGCTTACCGATCCAAAGCGATCTCTTAGAGGCGCACTCAGCATTCCATACCTGGTTGTAGCTCCAATTAATGTGAATGGCTTTAGGGACAAATTCATGCTGCGGGCCTTCAGACCTTTATCTATGACCCAAGTGACAAAAAAATCTTCCATAGCTGGGTAAAGAACTTCTTCGACTACCCGATTTAATCTATGGATTTCATCAATAAAGAGTATCTCATCTTGTTGTAGTTGACTTAGTATTGCGACCATATCTCCAGGGCGTTCAATGGCCGGGCCTGAAGTGGTTTTAATACGCACCCCCATTTCAGAAGAAATGATGTTGGCCAGGGTAGTTTTGCCCAATCCGGGAGGCCCGTAAAGCAGAAGGTGGTCAAGTGGTTCACCTCGTTGTTGAGCGGCTGTAATACCTATACCGAGGTTGCTCTTGATGCTATCCTGTCCCACGTATGAATCAAGGCTGCGTGGTCTAAGGCTATTGTCAAGAGAATGATCATCCTCTTGATTTGATCCAGAAACTAACCTGTTTTCATTCAAATTATTTGAACCGTCCGGGGGCATTGGTCTACGCATATCGCATTCTAGTTTTCGGTCGTATAAAGTGTCAATTGGTCGGAATGACTTAATAGTTGAATTGAGAGGACTTTATGGCAGACAACCTTCTTTCAGAAGAAGAATCCCTACTTCGTAACACCGTGCGAGATTACTCAAATGATGTATTGGCGACAAGGGCAGCCGATTATGATGAGTCGGGGCTTTTCCCGTGGGATAATTTCAGAGAACTTGGTGATATGGGTCTTTTAGGCCTAGGAATAGATGAAGAATATGGGGGTAGCGGAGGAAGCACCAGACTCGTTGCCCTAGCTGCTGAGGAGATTGCCAGAGGTTGTGCAGCGACATCGGTCGTTTTTATAGCGCATTTGTCATTGTGTACGCAATTCATTAATCGGTACGGTAATGAAGATCAAAAAAATAAATATCTTCCTGACCTAGCATCGGGCAAGAAGGTTGGAGCGTTTGCTCTTACCGAGCCTGGGGCGGGAAGTGATGCGGCGGCCATAACAACGAATGCTGTTAGGGCAAACGGCCATTTGGTCGTAAATGGTAACAAAACTTATATAAGTAATGCCCCAGAGGCTTCGGTGATAGTGACCTTAGCCACGAGAGATCACTCCCTCAGCTACAAAGGTATCGATGCTTTGATTATTGATGGAGATTTGGATGGCGTCACTGTTAATAAATTGGCAGGAAAGATGGGGGTAAGGGCCTCAACTGTAGGGGAGATAATTTTTGACAACTGCCATGTCCCCGTAGTGAATCAAATGGGTGGTGATGGAGTTGGATTCAGACAAACTATGGAGGTGCTCAACGCAAGCAGAATATCGATTGCTGCTCAGTGCGTTGGGATTGCTCAGGCTGCTCTTGAGGCATCGATTGAATATGCAAAGAATCGTAAAGCTTTTGGGGGCACTTTGAGTGATTTGCAAGCGATTCAATGGATGGTGGCAGATATGGCGACTGAAACGGAAGCGGCCAGGCAACTAGTGATGAATACAGCTTCTCTAAGAGATGCCGGGTTGCCCTTCAACACAGAGGCTTCCATGGCTAAATTGTTTGGGTCAAGGGTTGCAATGGATGCGGCATACAAAGCTGTCCAAATTCATGGTGGCGCTGGCTATTTTTCTCCCACTCCTGTTGAACGTTATTTCCGGGACGCTAGGGTTACAGAGATCTATGAAGGCACTTCAGAAATACAGAAAATGGTCATTGCTCGGAACATACTGACAGATTAATCTGCAATTTCCTTTTTCAATAGTTGAAATCCGCTAATTCATTGAGCTCCTGAGGCTATTGAACCAACCTGTCAATTTTCTGTACGGCAACTTTTGAGCTTTTGAACTTTTACAGTAGGAGTCATTAAATAAAAATTATAATTGGTAATTCTTTGGCTTCGTGATGTATGGTTAGAGCCCTTTTCTATGTTGTTTAAATGAAAATGAAAGAGAAATTGTATATTGATTGATGTTACCTACTATTTAACTTTGGCTGTTGCCAGCTTAGTGAGTTACATATTCGGTGCCCTTCCCTTTGCTCATAGACTGAGTCGCCGCAAGGGAATAGATATTTTTAAGACAGGGACTGGACTAGCTGGAGCTTCTAATGTTCTAAAAACCGTGGGCAAAGGCTCGGCAGTGATCGTACTTGTCTTTGATTTAGCAAAGGGCGCTTTAGCGGTTATTGTTTCAGGAATGATGGGTATAGAAGGGTCTGTTATTCTCATACCTGCCGCCTTTGCAGTGCTTGGACACTGGAACTCTGTCTTCACTAGATTCAAAGGAGGGGATGGAATGGCTATAGGTGGAGGGGTTGCGATAGCACTTTTTGGATATTTTGCGATTTTGGCCTTGGTTGTGGCTGCTCTTGTTTCAATTTTTGCGCAGAAACTTCCCTTTTCTTCTCTCACCAGCATTGTGTTTGGGTATATTTCTTTGGTTCTTTCTACTTCTATACTGGCAAAAAATGAGCTTGGAACTTTGGTTCTGTCATTTGGAGTGCTTGCAGGGTTGATATTTGTTCATGCGGTTTTAGGCCACAGCAAAAGAAATAAAAGAACTCAGATCTTCGAAGAATCCGAAACCAACCAAATATAAGTTAAAGTAGTTTTTGGCTCTCTTGAATTTCAGTCAGGCAAGATGATGTTTTCTTTATTCATTAACAAAAACTCTGAAAGATTTGCGTCCACTAAGAATACGGTGGATTGAGAAGGAGTTTTTACAAAGTAGGTTAAGTCATCGTTGCGAATAAACTTTAGGCGTGTTGTCGGAGAGTTAGACCCCTCGAATGTGTTTATCCTGATAGCTCCATCCGGAGCCGCAAAGTCCAGGGACTCTTGTTCACTGTCTTCAAGGAATCCCATAGCTGGAACCACGGAAATAGCTTGAAGAATCATGTCAACAACTCTTTCATCGGCCATTCCATCTAAGCCGGACTGAGAACTGACCTCCCAACCGGACTCTACCTTAGTTACGGAGAAACCCAAACTGCTGTCTGGATATATAAAATCAAAAGACTCTACATCCCCTGGGGAGATAGAAGCCACGATTGGATTCCTCCAGGAATCCGAGTTTGCTGAAAACACGTTATTCCGGGAGCAGGGTATTCCATAGACATCGTCTTTGCCGGCTTTTCTGACATAACAAAGTTTTACATCGGGAGACCACTTGCCCACTAAGAATTCTTCTTGTACTGACTGACCTAGGTAGAATGTTAATTGGATTCCGTTTTTTTCGTCTACACCAAGTACTGAGTGATTTTTTGTATTTCTGGCAACAAGTTGGGCGTCAGGTATGTCAGCTACATGTAACCAAAAATCACTCATGCGAGGGGCGAAAGCCGGGTTCTTCCCGACCCGCCAGTTTTCCTCACCCATACGCACCAACTCTGCTCTCTCATCTGAGTTAGAAATCTCAATTCTGTCAATTACATCTTGAGTGATGGGCATTAGGCCTTCCATTGTGAAGTCGTCTCCACCTGATGAAATGACCCTGAAAAGAATTCCCACTACACCAATGGCTATTAGAGCCATGAGAACGAATCCTACCTGCCTGCTTTTCATTCAGAAGACTCCTGATCCGGGGTAGCTACTTGAGATCGTGTTCCCGGAAGGCCTCGCCTCCAATTCCCTTTGAATCCCTTTGTTCGTCTACGCCAGAATCTGAGTAAACCAAGAAGTATCAGGAGAAGTGGTACTCCTCCTATATTGAGATACTGAACTAAATTTCTGTGCTGGTCAGAGGAGAAAACCATATTTCGCTCAGACACGACCTTTGATCTGACAGAGGCTAATTTATCTTCTTGTGCTAACCAATCAAGAAGATTGAGTCCCAACAATACGTTATTGGAAAATCTTTGGGTTGCGGATTCAGAAATCCAGTCGGCGTCACCTACTATGACCACCCTAGAACCATTGGAACCCTCGGCGGTAACTGCTAGATCACTGGAAAAGAAATTAGTTTGCAGTGGATCTGTGAAGATCGGAGAGTCTGGTTTGAGGTTCCTGAAACTGTCGTCCACGGCAGCATAATTGGTGCTTCGTATCAATGGGGTAATTGAATATTGGGAGTCAGGTAAATCTAATATTCCCAATGTATTTGCCCAAGCTAAGACGACACTGTCTACATTACCTGCAACCTTTTTGTCTTCTATGACCGCGCGAATCCAATATGGATAGGGAAGCATGACATTACCCCTCATACCTGCAGAAAACCCGAGTGTTTCATTAGCTTGAAGGTCGTAGACCATATTGTCTTCCAAAACGATTCCAAATTCTTGTTCGATGAAGTTTGCAAGACTGTGGCGATTTGGAAGTCCGGCGAATTGTTGGGTGTCTACTAAGACTGATTCAAGGTTAAAAAATGCTTTTCCCCCTTTTTGTATATATTCTCTAAGGCTACCTTCGTGAAATGATCCGAAAGGTTCTTTAGGAGAAGAAACTACCAGTACGTCAACTCCATCAAGTGGCAAGGGTTCTTCTGGGTCTGCTGCTACCGGAACCAGGTTATATTGTTGACTGGCGACAGAAGCAAAGGTCATCATTTGCTGTGCGGGAGATGCTTCCCCGTGTCCACTTGTGAACCCTACGGTCTTCTTTTCTTGATTGTCACTGAGCATTTTGTTTGTGAGGCTAGCTAGTCTGTATTCAAAGCCGTCAATAGTGTCCACAAACGGTATGATTTCTCTTTTATCAATATATGTAAGAATAATGCCCAAATACCCGGTCTTAATCTGAAGTTCACCCTGGCTGTGAAGGTTGAATTGGACTGGAGGCACCCCCGCAGTATTTGCTTTTCTTTCCGCTTTCTCGTCATCTTCAGGGTAGTGTCTTACAACCTTTACCTTGTCGTTTGAACCTGCCTCAAAGTCATCTAAAAAATCATTAACATCGCGCGATACTGGTGAAACCTGTACTGGAGGATCTGCTGACATGAAGATATCTACAGTTAGCAGGTCATCTAAATCATTTAAGATTTGAACGGTTGCTGGAGATAATGAAAAAACTTTATCTTCTGTAAGGTCTATTCGACCTTTAATGTCACTACCAAACCATCCAATTAATATACTCAAGATTATTAAACCTGCGACACCAAGTTGAAGGTTTCGATACTGTGAGGTCTCGTGGCTTAATGTTCTACTGCGGACGATCAAAAATGTTGCGCTGAGGAACGTAGTAATCAAGGTTATGAAATAGAGTATGTCTCTTAGATCAATGACGCCCCTACCGATGTTGTCAAAATGGGTAATTGGACTAAGCAATTGCAGGAGATTAGCCACGTTGGAAGGCATTGTGATTGCCACAATTTCCAGGCCCATAATCATTAGGACCATACTTAGCGTCAGACCAAGTATGAAGGCAACAATTTGGTTCCTTGTCAAGCTTGATGTGAACAAGCCAATGGAAACCAGGCTCCCAGCAAGAAAAACACTCCCTACGTATTGGGAAGCGACTGCTCCCCAATCCATGTTACCGGCTGTACTCACAGCTATTGGGATACCAAGGGTGCAAAGTATTGCTATTGATACAAAGATCAAACCCGATAGAAACTTAGTGATCAGAACTACCCAGCCACGGATAGGTTGGGTGAGTAGAGTTTCTAAGGTGCCGTCTCTTTGCTCCTCTGATAAGAGTCGCATAGTGGCAGCAGGAATAAAAAGAGTCATAAGCCAGGGCAACGAAGGTCGATCTATTGCGAATTCTACGGTAAATAAAGGTCTTAAAGATGCTTCACCCATCAATAAGGCGGTTTTGAAGAATGCCCATGACAACATTGCGACGAATATTACGATGAGTATGTAGCCGGTGGGTTGATCAAAATATCCCTTGAGATCTTTTCGGATCAGGGCGAAAAATGGAGACCGGATCATGATTTCGATTCATCCTCTACGGTGAGACTATGAAATACGTCTTCCAGTCTCATTCTTTCCTCATGAAGATCCCATAATGTCCAAGATTTTTGGGTGGCAAGATGAAATATGTCTGGGCGAGGGTCGTCGGCACCTGAAAGATTAACTATGTACCTTTTTCTAGCATCAATTGGATCAAGTCGGCTGACGGATTCTACGGATGGCAGCGTCGCTAGTCCGGCTTCAATTTGATCCCCTTCCACCTCTACGTAAACACGACGCAATCCAGGTGCTAGTTGGAGTATTTCATCGACAGGGCTATCAGCTACTAGCCTGCCTCTGTTAATCACCAGAACTCTTTCACAAGTTGTTTCGACTTCTTGCATTACGTGTGTCGTTACCAACACGGTTCTGTCTTGTCCAAGAGATTTCACGAGATCGCGCATTGAAATTCGCTGGTTCGGATCTAATCCTTCCGTGGGTTCGTCCAGTATGAGTATTGATGGGCGATGCAGTATCGCACCAGCCAGACCTACTCTTTGATGGTAGCCTTTGGAGAGTTCACTTATCGGTCTGTGAAATACCTCACTGAGTCCCGCTTCATCGACGGTCCTATCTAGGTTGGATTTTCTATCACTCCCCCTCATTCCTCGCAGGTCCGCAACAAAATCGAGATATTCGCTGACAAGAAGGTCCTCATAAAGAGGATTATTCTCAGGTAAATATCCTATGTTTCTGCGCGTTTCGAGGTCCTGTTGAGCGTTGTCTACTCCATTGATGAATATACTTCCGCTATCAGGCGTGTAATATGAGGTTAGAAGACGCATTGTCGTGGTTTTGCCCGCCCCATTTGGGCCAAGAAAACCGACAACTTCCCCTTTGTTTACCTTGAACGATAGGTTTTGAACAGCCTTGAAGGGTCCAAAACCTTTGCTTACACCCTGTACGTCAATACTGACGTCGGTTTCGGTGTCTGCCTGTGTTTTAATAGACTCTTCAGTTGCCATCTGTTTCCGTTATCTATTGGGGAAATATCTGCTGCTAAAATTTGGAACTTAGTCGTCAAACGGAGCTGGCAACTTAGGAGGATTCAATTCGGTTATTAGAGATTCCGTTGTTAGGATCATCGCGGCTATACTTCCGGCATTTATAAGAGCAGAGCGAGTTACTTTCGTAGGATCTATCACACCGAATTCGTACATGCTCCCATAGCGATTTTTTTCCGCGTCAAATCCGTAGTCTCCCTCACCGTTTCTTATGGCGTCCACTACGACAGGACCGCTAAATCCGGCATTTTGCACCAGGAGTTGGAGAGGAGCGGTCACAGAGTCTAGGACCGCTTTTGCGCCTGCATCTTCATCCGTTGTTCCGGAGTATTGTGTTCTTACAGTCTCTGCGGCCCGGACAAGTGAGGTTCCGCCTCCGGCTAATATTCCCTCGTCCATCGCGGCTCTAGTGGCAGAGAGAGCATCTTCTAGACGTTGTTTCTTTTCTTTAAGCTCTATCTCAGTGGCGGCTCCTACTTTTATGACTGAAACGCCTCCAGATAACTTTGCAGCTCTTTCGTCAAGTTTTTCCTTATCGTAATCAGACTTAGTCTCGAGTGCCTGAGATTTTATGTTACTTACTCTTGCTGAGATCAGTTCCTGTTCCCCGCTTCCCTCTACAAATGTAGTATCGTCCTTGGTTGACACTACGCGCCTACATCTTCCAAGATCTGATATCTCTATAGAATCAAAACTCCTACCAGTTTCTCCGCTTATTACTGTTGCGCCAAAGAGTATTGACATATCCTCGAGTATTGCCTTTCTGCGGTCACCGAATGCAGGGGCTTTGATGCCTAAAATATTCAGTGTTCCTCTCATCTTATTAACTACTAATGTTGCGAGAGCCTGTCCTTCAATATCTTCTGCAATAATCACCAGATCGCGGCCTACTGCAGTGAATTTCTCAAGGAAAGGTATCAGATCGTCTGGACTCTCTATTTTTTCAGAGGTGATCAGAACATAAGGCTCATTTAGTTCGGCAACCATTCTGTCCTGGTCAGTTACGAAATAAGGGGATAAATAGCCACGGTCAACTTCCATGCCTTCAACGTATTCTACTTCGTAGTTCAGGCCTCTTGACTCTTCCACGGAGACAACTCCATCTTTTCCAATCTTGGAAATAATTGATCCGATGAGTTTTCCCATTTCCTCTTCATGTGCTGAGAGAATTGCGACCTGAGCTATCTGCTCATCGTTAGCCACAGGTTTAGAAAGTTCTTTCAGTTCGTCTGTTAGTGATTCTACTGCCTTATCCATGCCCCTTTTTAGGGCCATTGGGTCAGCCCCAGCAGCTACACTTCTGAAGCCATTTTTGAGAATGGCTTGAGCCAGTATTGTTGAGGTCGTAGTTCCATCTCCCACAGCGTCATTCGTCTGTGAAGCGGCTTCTTTAATTAATTGTGCTCCCATGTTGTGGAATGGCTCTTCGAGTTCAATTTCTTTTGCGATCGTTACACCATCGCTACAGACTTGTGGGGGCCCAAATTCTTTTTCGAGGATAACGTTACGTCCATTTGGGCCTAAAGTTATCCCGACAGTGCGGGCCAGCAGGTCCACACCTTCCATTAATTGTTCACGGGCGTTTTCTCTGAACTGGAATTGCTTCGGCATTTCGTTACCTCTTAATCTAGACCTTTGCCTTCAGTTTCTAAAGGGGGGTCAATTTTACTATGAATTCTTTTTATTGTTGAGTGCGTTTAGTATTACATTAGGAGACATAGGAAGTTCAGACATTCGAACACCTATCGCATCGTGTATCGCATTTGCAACGGCAGCGAGAGGTGGAACAAGGGGAGATTCACCCACACCCCTGACCCCGAAAGGATGTCCTGGATTAGGGACTTCAATGACTACAGGGTCGATCATAGGAAGATCGAGGCTGGTAGGCATTCTGTAATCTAACAGACTTGCGTTCAAAACCCGTCCATCCTCGCTCATAAAATATTCTTCATTTAGTGCCCAACCTATGCCTTGGACTGAACCGCCCTGTATTTGCCCCTCGACATAATCTGGGTGGATTGCTTTACCTGCGTCGGTGAAAGCGGTGCATCTTACGACGTCTGTTTTGCCAGTTTCGGGATCAACATCAACATCGACGATCATAGCGGAATATGATCCACCTACACCGCCTGGGTTGACTCCCGCACTTCCTACTATTGGACCTCCAGTTGCGTTGGAGGCTGCGGCAATTTCCTTGAAACTGAGTTTCAATTCGGGATCTGATTTATGTGTGGCAAAACCGTCTGAATAATCAATTTGATCCTCATCCGTATCCCAGACAACAGCCGCTCGTTCAATAAGTTGGTTCTTAATATGTTGGGCTGCTTCGTAAGCTGCCCAGCCAGATTTGAAAGCTACTCCACTACCACCTGTAACTGAGGTGTATCCGATTGAGTCTGTATCTCCAATTTGTGGATTTACATCTTCGACGGGGATATTTAGTACTTCTGCCAGTTGTTGAGCTATTGCTGTTCTTGAACCACCTATGTCGACTGAACCCTCAGTAAGGTTCACAGTTCCCGCAGGGGTGACTACAGCTACACATGATGCAGGCCCAGTGTTGTTTCTCCAGAATCCCAAAGCAACACCTCGCCCCCTGAGTTTATTTCCGCTTTCTCCCTTTTCTGAGATGTAGTGAGGATGGGTGCGGACGGCTTCTGCAGTCTCTATCATTCCAATTTTATTATTTACAACACCGTCTGCTCTTCTCGTTCCTTCTTGAGCGGCATTTAACAATCTTAGTTCAATAGGATCCATCCCAATGATCTCTGCGAGTTCATCCAGAATGGTCTCTATAACCAATGCTCCGAGTGGAGCGCCAGGAGCCCTGTATGCTGTAGTTTTGGGTTTGTTGTCTACGACGTCATAGCCATCCAACTTCAAATTTTCAATGTTGTAAGGAGACAGCATACAAGCAGTAGCGCCACCAACGGGTGAACCGGGAAATGCTCCGGCTTCGAAATATAATTCAGCCTTAGCGGCCGTTATTTTTCCCTTGTTTGTGATACCTATTTTTGCTTTTACGTAACTACCGCAGGTGGGGCCTGTCGCTTCAATAACTTCGGTGCGAGTCATGAACATTTTCACAGGGGAGCCGCATTTTTTCGACAACAGTGCGGCGACAGGTTCCAGGTAGCATGGTAACTTTCCTCCAAAGCCCCCTCCAATTTCCATGGGTACGACATTTACCTTTGAAACAGGTAAGCCAAGAACCGTAGCCGTGGCGTCCCTGATTCCAAAATGTCCTTGGCTGCTGCACCAGACCGTGACAAACCCATCCGCTCTCCACCAGGCTGTTCCGTTCTGAGGTTCGATATATCCCTGGTGGACGGTCTTGGTACGGAATTCCCTTTCAAGTGTCAATGTGTGATCAGCCTCGGAAAACCCCTTGTCTATGTCTCCAAGCTCATACTGATCATGGCTCGCTATGTTAGAGCTTTCGAAATTATTTTCACCGAGAGAGAAGGAAGCTATAGAATCATGCAAAACAGGAGCATCTTTCTCTATCGCAGCTTCAACATCTGTTACAGGCTCTAGAATTTCATACTCTACTTCAATCAAAGAGAGAAGTTCCTCAGCCTCATGGAGGCTGGAAGCGGCAACAGCGGCTATTGGATGACCCTTGAACAATGCTTTGTCTGAGGCCAGGATCCGATCACGAACATATTTCATGTTTGCATAAAGATCTTCTCCCACTTCGGCATTTTTATCCGGTAGTGGCACAAGGTCATCTGAAGTTACCACGGCCTTTATTCCGGGGTGGCTTAATGCCTTGGAAACGTCGATCGACTTAATTCGAGCATGTGCATGGGGGCTACGAAGCATCTTCCCGTAAAGCATTCCAGGAAGATTCATGTCTGCTCCGTAGAGAGCTTTCCCTGTCACTTTATCCACCCCATCATGCCTGATGGGCCGTTTACCAATTACTGAATACTCATCCGATGTTGTTGTTGTCAAAGCGCTAACTCCTTAGCGGAATTTTCGTCGATATCAAGATCAAATTTGCGAAAAAATAATACCATAAAGACCCTATTGTCCCGATAAAAAGTTTTCTTTGACCATATCAACCCTGGTGTTGAAACATTTTTAACTTATCTTCGTCGAATTCTATGCCCAGACCGGGGGAATCCGACATTACGATCATGCCATCCGCAATTTTTGGCTCTTCAGTGAACATTCCGAAAGTCCAAGGCATATGCTCAACCCAGGTTCCATTTGGACTAGCGGCCACTCCATGAGCTAATACTTCGGTAGCTAAATGACTAACGACGGGGACGTTGTATGCCTCTGCGGTGTGGGCGGCTTTCATCCACTGCGTTATTCCACCTACTCTTAAGAGATCCACCATAGCAATGTCGATTGATCTTAATTCCAGCATCGTTCGAAACGCCTCCAAACCATAGTGGTATTCTCCAGCGGCAATCGGAGTATCCAATGAGTCTGCTATACGTGCAAGACCAGCGAAATCCTGATGGTTAACGGGATCTTCCAACCAATATAGGTCGTATTCGTACAGTTGTCTCCCTATTGAGATAGCGGTGTTCACATCCCAACCTTGGTTAATATCTAGCATTATGGTCACGTCTGGACCGACAGCCTCTCTCATAACTTTCATTCTTGCTATCTCTTTGGCAGCGGAGTTTTCCGCTCCCATTCTGAATTTCATAGCTTTGAAACCCTGTTTGACTAAATTACTGGAAGTCTCAGCCAATTGATCTAAGTCATAGGTTCGCCACAGAAAACCACTTGCGTAGGTTGGCACTTTATCCCTATATCCTCCCAAAAGACGGTGAAGAGGTTCCCCAGCTGATTTTCCCTTAATATCCCAAAGTGCTACGTCAATTCCCGATATTGCCCTTGTAACGAGGCCTGACGGTGCCCCTCCCCCAGCGAGTTCCCGCAGCCAATTGTTGATCTTCTCAACACATCGGGGGTCCTTTCCTACGATTTGACCCAAAAGAGCATCCACACTCTCTTTCAAAGCCTTCAACATGACTGAACTGGCAAATCCGGAATAACCTATTCCTTCTATGCCATCTTCAGTCCTGATCTTTATTGTTACAAATTCAGCATTGTTTCCCATGCCTCCGGTCAAAGGGCCTTCTTCTCGAGGGATGCTAACCACTCCAGTTTCACTACTCACAATTTTCATGGGAACTCCTATTTATTGATTTAATGCAGAATTAATTCTTTACTTTTGCGGGTCGCCAGAGGTCATTTGTGAAGATCTTCCTTCGATCTGTTTCCATTCTGTGCCGGCATCGTCCAGAGGGTCAAAATCTACAATATGTTTTCCTGGTGCCATGTCCCAAATCCCATAAGTATTTTGCGACATTCCATAGATTACTGCGTATCCTACTCCCTCGGGGGCGTCTATAGATTTTTCTATTGCCTTTGAGGTATCTCGGTGGCTCATCCATAACGAGAGAGCTGATGGAGCGAAGGTTGGATTATCTGGCTCCATAACCCAACCAATCCTTATACAGATTACGGAAATGCCATATTCGTCGTGGAAATAACTTCCCAAGGCTTCTCCGAACGCTTTGCTCACTCCGTAGTAACCGTCAGGACGTATAAGATTTGTATCGAGAGGTACTACTGGTTGTCGAACAGAGGAAAAATCTCCGTCATAAATTTGCTTGTAAGGATTATCTTTAAGGGGATAAAACCCTAATGCGTGGTTACTACTGGCGAAGATTACTCTCTTAACACCTGCAAGACGAGAAGCTTCATATACATTTCGTGTCCCTATAATGTTATTTTCTAGGTTCGTCTCCCATCCCCCTTGGTGGTTTGGGTCTGCTGCTAAGTGAACTACAGTGTGTATTCCCTCAAATGCTGAAATTATGTCTTTGAGGTCCGAGAGATTAGCAACCGTGGTGTCGTAGCCGTTTACCTCCTGAAGATCTAACCCAGATATAAGGTATTTTTGTGAGAGGTTTTTACGAATAATGCTGCCAATCTTACCGGCTAAACCAGTAACAAGGATCTTTTTTCTTGTACCCATATTGTTCTCCAATAGTTAGTTTGGGGAATTGAATGCATTTACCATGAGGTAGACTACAACTGGAATGGTAATTACCCAGACGATAGTTCTCGGAGACCACTTCATTTATATAAGCTCCCGAATTTCATAATCAACTTTGAACGTATCTTGACTGCACGTCAGCAAATGCGAACTAGTATTCTATCTAAAATGACTCAAACTTATAGCTTGATAGCCTTGGACATTGACGGGACCCTTCGTGGGGACACTCTCGAGCCTTCAGATTTTGTTTTAGAGACCCTAGATAAGTGTTATCAAAGAGGTGCTCTAATAGTGGCAGCGACCGGAAGGAGTAGGCTTTCTGCTTACCAATATTTAGACCATTTTCCTATGGTCGACTATGTTGTCTCTTTTCAGGGTGCAATGGTTTCCTCCAGAAAGAGAGATGAACTTGTTTGGGAGTCTCCTATGGAACAGAAGGAGGTCGCATTAGCCGTTGAGTTTCTGGCTGACCATCCAGTGGAGCGTGTCGTTTACGTAGACGACTTTATTTTGGTTGATTCCTTGACACCGTGGGCCTCTTCATATGGAGAACGAAATAGTGTAAGAGTGGTGGAAACCGAATCCTTTTTAGCTCATGAAGGAACCACTTATAGAGTATTAGCTGTTGGTTCATCTGACGAGATTATCAAAGTTGAACGAAGTGTAAAAACTCTTTACTCCCAGGAACTATACGCGACTCGTTCACTTCATCATTTTTGTGAAATTTTAAGTCCGAAAGCAGGTAAAGAAAAAGCGTTAAATTGGCTTTGTCATCAGATGGATATTAATCCGAAGGAGGTGCTTGCGTTTGGAAATGGACTGAATGATTTGGAAATGATCAGATGGGCTGGTAGGGGAGTGGCTATTGAAGGGGGAGAGCCAGAAGCATTGGCTATAACATGCGAGATAGCTCCACCTGTTGAGCGGGATGGTGTTGCGATTTATCTTTCTGAGTTGCTAAGGCAAAATTTGATTGGAGGATAGCGTTTTGGAAATTGCGGTGCTTGGCAGCTTGAATATGGACCTAGTAACAAACGTTCCAACTCTTCCGAAAATTGGGGAAACTGTTGCGGGGTCCTCCTTTGAGAACACCCCTGGAGGGAAAGGCGCAAATCAAGCAGTGGCAGCTAAACGCCTAGGAGCCTCAGTATCGATGATAGGGCAAGTTGGTGATGATATATACGGGATGGAATTGCTGAATTATTTGCGGGCTGAGGGAATTTCAGTTGAGAATGTTTCAATCTCACATAGCACTCACACAGGAGTTGCTTTGATAGGAGTTGAGGATTCAGGTTTGAATTCTATAATCGCTGTCTATGGGGCGAATATGGATGAATCTGCTGCTTATGAAGAATCTATTCGCCAAGCCGTTGTCGGTGCTGATGTTTTGTTATTGCAGAATGAAATTCCATATCGATACAACGTTATCGCTGCCGAGATGGCCCGAAAAAATAATTCAGTAGTAATATGGGACCCTGCTCCAGTTAGAGGGGACGCGGTAGATCTTGCTCATATTGCTACATTTATAACTCCGAACGAACATGAGATTGTCCCTTTTATCGATGAGAGCGAGGTTATCGTCGATGACATTCAATCTGTATTTGATATAAGCCTAAGGATAAATGAAACTTTTTCGGCTTCTCCCATTATCACTTTGGGTGAGAAAGGGGTAGTGTTCGTGGACGAGGGAGTACCACTGCTGCAGCGGGCGCGTTCAGTAGTTTCTGTTGATAGTGTGGCGGCTGGTGATGCATTTAGCGGGGCGTTGGCTGTTGGCATCGGCGAGGGCATGACACTTCCTGAGGCAGTACGATTCGCATGTGTTGCAGGTTCCATTTGTGTGCAACGTCGCGGTGCTCAGGTGTCAATGCCTACTCGCGAAGAGGTGGATTCACTTCTATTGGGATTTTAATAGTCTAGCCAGGTCAGTTTTAATATCTTTTACAACTCCTGGTCCTTCGTAAACTAAGGAAGTGTAGAGTTGGATTGAGTTCGCCCCGGCTTTAATCAATTGATACACCTGATCACCTGTGGAAACGCCTCCACATGCATTCACGTTAATTTTATCTCCGTATTCGCTCTTTATTATATTTATCATGCTCAGCGTATTCTCAAATAACTTTGATCCACTGAGGCCACCTTTTCCAACTGCTAATCTTTTGTCTTCTACAGGAATCGTATTGGCCACTGTTATGGCGTCTACTTCAGATTTTAAGCAGGCCTCAATTAGGTCCCTAATCTCAGTCGTCATCGATTTATCATGTGAATCAATAAAAGGTGGGAATTTAACAAAAATTGGTACTTCCTTGTTCTGGTTGAGAGCCTCTAAGAGTTTCAGTAGGTGTGTTTTTTCCTGAAAAATTCTTAATCCTGCCGTATTAGGGGAACTTATGTTGACTTCTATTGCTGAACACAGAGTTTGAATAGTGGTCTGGCATGTCACTATGTCGTCTATGGTTGTACCCGAAATGCTGACTATCCGAATTGCAGAAGGACTTACAGGGAGATTCTGGAGTCTTTTTGCCGCAGCTTGTAATCCTTCTCCTGGGAAACCCATGGAGTTAATAAGGGATTTATCTTTTCTGCTTCGAAGGAGTCGGGGGGAGGGATTTCCAGGTCTTGGTTCCTTGGTGATGGTACCTCCAATAACATAGCCGAAGCCCAGATGCTCCATCGATGAAAGAAATTGAATGTTTTTATCAAATCCAGCTGCAAGACCGATGGGATTTCTTAGTTTGAGGCCTGCCAGTTCCGTATGCAGAATTTCATCCTCAAATGAAAATAGTTTTGATGCGGCCTTCCATAGCAAACTTTGTTGTAACAATAATTCGGCTAGATGTTGGGATTTTTCCGGAGGAAGAGAGAAAAGGACCGGTCGAGCAATATTGCTATAAAAACTCAAATTGAAACTCCAAGTCTAGAGGACGAAACTCATATTTGATTATATGTCTGTGAAGGTATGCGGTGTATGGACTGTGTATTTTATAAGATCGTCGCGTGATGAGTCTCGGTTTTCAATCCTCTTAATTCATGTTTGAAGAAGGTCACATGGACACCATCATGTTGGATATTTAGGATTTTTGTAAATCTTAAACTATAATTTCCGTGAGTGATCTAAATTAATAACTTATATCGGTTCGGACTATGCCATTAAATTTTGTGAACGGGGCTGCATCAAATCCTAAAGGCCATGCTTTGGTGTTTTTTGAAGACTCAGCATCAGGAGTATATTATGCGAGTTACGTAGTTTTATTACCGATCACGGTCGACGTATCTAAGTATGTTCCTCCTTTTTTAATGAACCAAGTTGGAGAGCTTGGAGCCGGGGATATGAATGCTTTCGCCTTTCCTCCTGCTCCCGAGCCTGTGACGGATCTTGAATATCTTTTACAACTCTCGGATCAAAGAAGTGACGATCTCATTGATGCGGGAACCATTAGGCCTTCTGATGTAACTGATAGCATGATGAAGGTAAATGAAATTGTTGAAGAATACCTCCAAATTTATGAGGATGTATTTGGTACATTTTCATCAGATCAATCAGAAATAGATGAGTCGTCTTCGGAGTCCAATAATACAACTGGAGTAAATGACGTTTTGTATTCTCTGATGGGAGATTCGGACAGGCTGAGTGAACTTACAAAACTTGTGGGTAAATTACGTTACTCCATTCAAACTGAGGAAGAAGGTTTAATTTCTGAGGCGAGAGAGGAAATTAAGGTTTTATCTACATTTTTACCTGATTCGTTCGAGATAGATAAACTAATTCAGGCAGCAGTGGGTTCAAATGATGGATCAGAGACCCTAACAGATCTCTATTTGAAAAGATGTTTTCATCTCCATAGAGAAGAATACGCCGAACTGGCCGCAATTGAGACTGAAATCGCGGCGATTGTTAGATAAAAAATTACGAGGTTCTGATTAGGTAACTATAGGTAGTAAAGAGGCGCATCATATTGACGGCGCTCTGTCATATAGTTAATCAAACTACTTTCGGCTATCCGATTGTGTAAATCCTACTGATGGAGCGGCCTTAGCGAATTACCAGGGCATTTTCCTTCCCATCTCTTTTCGAAGTGTATCTGCAATCTCCTCGTCAGGAACGTGAAGAATTCGTGCTCCTTCTTCGAACAATGCATGCCTTGTCCTTTCCTCTACTGTGAGATTTGGATCTTGCCAACTACATAGGAAAGATAAGCCAGAGGCTTTACAAGCGTCCTTAACGATTTCTCTGGCATTGTCCATTTCTGGAGTATAGGGTGGGTCATGTAGGTCTGGGTCTCCATGGGACATACCCATGTCTCCTGGCCCCCATTCTGCAAAGGAAAGTCCTGGGACTGCGGCTATGTTGTCTGCGTCGGGCAGACAGAACCTATCTTCAATCTTGAGTCCCAGCATTAGCTCGCCTTTTGGATTTAAAGGCCAGGGATCTGCTATCTGTAAGTATTCTGTTGGATCCACGCCCCAGATCTCGGCAGGTTCCTTTTGACCGCCCCCGCCTCTTAAACCTTCAGGAATGCCTTGGTCACGACCAATTGTTTGGAATACGTATCTTGAGGCCGCGACGAACATGGCCACGGCATCTACTCTTCGCGTGTGAGTGTGGAGAATTCCATGAGCCCCAGTTGATAGGACGTGTCGTATTTGCCAGGCGTTATATTGAACCTCTTCAGGTGTCATGCAGTTTGAAGGGACTGTTGTGATAACGGTTGGTGTCACGTGCCCACTTGGCGTAGGACCCCCGTCTCGGAGGCCTTTCATAAATTGAGCAAGACCGACTGTGTCAAATGGATGGTGTTCAAAGTCGAATTGAATTAAATCCGCCCAAGTTTGAGACATTTCTACGCCGCAGTCGTAGGTTAGTTCAGGAGCTGAAACAGCGAATATTGCTTGGTTTTCCTGTATCAGTTCTATGCATTTATTTATTCGTACCATTCTTACTCCTTCACTGTTATGTATCTGTCTGTTAGAAAAGTTTTATAGCGGCGAAGACGTTTTTGACTTTATCTTTTGTTTCTTCCTTTTCAAAGACTTGATCTGTAGAAGTAGATGATGCATCGGAATCTTCGCCTGCTGCAGGTTTGGCTATGAAGCCTTGGGATTTTTCAATATTCTTGCCCCAACCGCTAGCTTGGGAATCATCTCCGGTGCTTTTAGCTAGGTCGAGGAATGAGCCTACGCCTCCTAGTAGCCTCTTTTCAGGGGCCACGAGTTCCTCTCTCACGTTAACGTCTATCTCTTTAAAATCAGTGATTGCGTCTCCCATACCTTTCTTGGAGTTCTCTTCTAGATTTTTGACTTGATCGACCTTAAATCCCACGAATGCGTCTTTGGAAATATTGACAATTTTCTCTCGATCGAAGCCCGCAACAGCCTCTTTGTCCAGGTTTCCAATATGGTCTTTGTTAAAACCAGCAACGGCAGTCTTATCGATGTTGGCCAGGTGGTCTTTGTTGAAACCAGCAACGGCAGCCTTGTCGATGTTGGCTAAGTGGTCTTTACCGAAACCAGCGACAGCAGTCTTGTCCATATTGGCCATGTGGTCTTTACCGAACCC
>Ga0209034_10000030_pt1 | contig 64304 bp, 60 predicted proteins | sample MarorgKNORR_S2LV_2_FD_188219 | JGI IMG/M metagenome (GOLD analysis project Ga0209034, IMG submission 188219) | Marine microbial communities from the Southern Atlantic Ocean, analyzing organic carbon cycling - 250m_A/KNORR_S2/LV (SPAdes) (version 2) | ecosystem: Environmental > Aquatic > Marine... | reverse complement strand
GAGCCTGACAAGGCTAAGAGAATCGAGCTGAACAATGCTTTGGCCGACCATCTCTTCGATGAGGCTATTGACTTCGGTGTGGTAAACGTACCGAGCTTCATAACCTACAACAAAAATTCCGTTGCCTCATGGGACATGGACCCATCACTCTTCGCTAGCTGGGGCCAGCCGGAACACATCAAACTGAAGTAATCCGGTAAACCTTGTATAATTAGCGAAAAGTACAAATAAGTGACCCGGCCCAGCTGGAAACGGCTGGCCGGGTCATGAGTTTTAATTAGAACTATAATCGCGGAGTAAAAATGGGCCCCTTTCTTCTAAGAAGACTGCTTTTCGTATTCATCTCGCTCATCGGGGCCACAGCTACCGTATTTTCTCTATCAAGGGCGGCAGGTGACCCTGTCCTCTTGTATGCCAAGCCTGCAGGCTATGGTTCAACGGAGGAATACCTAGATAATCTTAGAAAGCACCTTGGTACTGACAAACCCCTCGTCGTTCAGTATGTTCGTTGGGTTGGACAATATCTAAGAGGTGACATGGGCAGAACTCTACTTGCAGAACAACCAGTTGCAAGAGTCATTCAAGAAAAAATCTGGAACACCTTCCAACTCGCTTTCGTTGGTTGGTTTATCTCAACTGTTGTTGGAGTCCCTATAGGCGTTCTTTCGGCTATTAAGAGAGGATCAGTGTGGGATTACCTTGGTCGGGGTTTTGCTTTGTTTGGTCAATCTGTACCTCCATTTGCGGTAGGTATTTTGGGAATCCTTATATTTGCAGTTCATCTTGACTGGCTGCCGGCCGCATTCAAAGGTGAAGGCTGGGGGCAATGGAAACACTTCGTGTTGCCCTCCATAACAGTGGCATGGGCGTCGGCTGCAGGATATCTGCGTATTACAAGATCCTCAATGCTGGAAGTACTAGATTCAGAGTTTGTTAAGCTGGCACGTGCTAAGGGCGCAACAGCCTCTCAAGTGATCTGGAAGCACGCTTTCAGAAACGCAATGATTCCACCGCTCACGTTTTCATTCCTGCTGTTGGCTGGATTACTCAACGGAGCCGTTGTAGCAGAAGTAGTATTTGCCTGGCCAGGGCTTGGCAGAGTAGCTTTGCTAGAAGCGGTGAACAATAATGACTTTCCTCTACTTATGGGAGCTGTTTTTGTGTTCACTGTTATTTACCTGGCTGTGAACTTTTTAGCAGATGTTCTTTACGCACTCATTGACCCAAGAATACGATATTCCTAATCCAGTAATAAAAGGTTTATAAATGGCCGAAGCAAACATAAATTTTGGGCCCAGACCGGGGATAATCGGTTATCCTAAACGAGCCTGGGACTTCATTAGAAGATGGCCAGTAATCCCAGGGATAATCCTTGCTTTACTGGTATTTTCGGCGGCGTTTGCACCCATAGTTGCTCCCCATAGCCCTTATGATCAGTCTCTTAGGGACCGAACTCAGGCACCTGCATGGGCTGAGGGTGGAAGCAGTGAATACCTTCTCGGAACCGATCACGTGGGTCGAGATGTACTTAGCCGAGTCATACACGGTGCCAGAATATCACTCATGGTAACTGTAGTAGCCCTCGGCAGTGGAATACTGATTGGGGTGACGCTAGGGCTAATCGCCGGTTGGTATGGTGGATTTGCTGACGAAATTCTGGCTCGAATTGTCGACATTTGGCTTGCTTTGCCTTTCCTTCTAGTGGCACTAGTTGTTGTAATAGTATTTGGACAGAGCGTTCCTACGATGATGCTTGTCCTGGCAATGGTGTCTTGGAGTACCTTCGTTCGTAACGTACGGGCAGAAGTACTCACCTTAAAAACAAGAGATTATGTTGAACTTGCGAGGGTATCCGGAGCCTCTACGCCCCGCATCCTTATCAGACACATAATACCTGGTGTCGTTAACACCGTATTTGTTATAGCAACCTTGAATGTGGGTGGTCTCATCCTTACTGAAGCTACGTTGAGCTTCCTCGGAGCAGGGATTCCCTCACCAACTCCCGCTTGGGGTCTTATGGTTGCAGAAGGCAGAGACTATCTAAGAAGCCACTGGTGGATACCGGTTGTACCCGGTACTGCTATCGCCCTTGTGGTTATGTCACTCAACTTTTTGGGGGACTGGTTGCGAGACCGGTTTGACCCAAGGTTACGGCAGATATAAGGCTATTTGAAAAGGTAGTCCAGGCGGCAAAATGTACCTGGTAACCAACTACATACTTCCTGTTTTCATAAGGCTTTGGCTTGGATTATTCTTCGGCTTCATAGGAGCTGGGATAGGTTATCTGATGGGTGCTTTAATGGCACCTACATCCCTTTTCTTTGTAGTCACAATGACTTCTACGGTTTTTACTTGCGGCTTAGGATCAGCGCTGGGCTGGGTAAGTTTCACATCTTCGAAAACGTCGGTGGCCTTAATATTAATTTCAGGTGTGATAGGTGCCTTTATAGGCGCAGGACTTGGCTGGGTAATTGGAAAAGATGTCTACATCATGGGAGGAATGCCTGGAATAGCAGAGCTTTCAGGTATCATCAAGGGAGCCACGGTAGGCGGAAATGTCCCACCGATAATAATAGGGTCGATACGAATCTTTAAGCGTGGGGAACTTTGATTTTTACACTCTCCACCCATATTTGTGGTCAACATAAGCCCGCAAGTTAATCACCTTTGGATTCAAATTGGAACCAGGCTAAATTCCTATTAAAAAATTTCCAATGATTGATCTAAAGAAGTATTTTAAAACTCAATTACAGAATGAAGGAATTGCGGGAACCATTGTGATCATGTTTGTCTTCGCATTGACAGGCATGCTTATCACCCAAATCGCTCCCGTAATTTTATCCGGCATAATAGGCATTGAGGGAGGATTCATATCTGGTCCCTGGTCATACCGACTTCTATATATTATGACCATACCTCCAATTTATTACTTATTGTTAATATCGATAGGTACTCTATTGGGAAAGGGTAAATTTTTCAGAGGACGTATAAAAAATACATGGGGAAAAATCCTGAGAATCCGGATCTGAAAGTAGACTTATATGCCCAGCAAAAATAGAATACTTTTACACGAGTGTCAGACCTCTTTTTACACATAATAATTCGTAGAAAAGATCGCACCTGAAACCTGCCTGGGCTAGCTGAGCAAATTTGAGGATAATCATAAATGTCAAACGCCAATAAAAAAGTTGCTCTTGTTACAGGATCTGGACGAGGGATGGGTAGAGCTATAGCACTCAGATTGTCTCAAGAACATATTACGGTAGTTATAAACGATCTCAATAGAGATCTTGCAGAGTCAACACAAGAATTAATCCGACACTCAGGCGGAATTTGCTCGCTAAACATAGGAGATGCCTCAGACGAAGACTTCGTAAACGATATGGTTGAACACTCTATAAGTGAGTACGGATCAATAGATATATTGGTAAATAATGCAGGAGTACTCAGACCAACACCGTTAGTAGACATACCACTGGCTGAATGGGAATTTGTCATTAAAGGAAATCTCACTAGCACTTTCTTATGCACTAAAAAAGTAATTCCATGCATGCAAAAAAACGGCTGGGGAAGGATTATCAATTTCTCCTCTACGGCAGGAAAGAATATTAGCACCGTTGGTGGTGCTCACTATACCGCTGCAAAAGCAGCGATATTAGGGTTAACACGGCATACAGCAAAAGAGGTGGCAGAGTTTGGAATAACCGTTAATGCCTTATGTCCTGGTCTTATAAACACCGAAATGGTAAGAGATACCATATCTGACGAATCGGTGGAGAAATACGCAGATAGCTTTCCAATTAAGAGACTTGGAAATCCGGAAGAAGTAGCGGAACTAGTCATGTTTTTAGCTTCAGATAAGGCCGCTTATATAACTGGAGCTTCTATGGATATAAATGGGGGAGATCTAATGATCTGAGCTTTCGAGTTTTAAATGCGATTCAATTAACCTAACTTACAAACCAACTAAATTAGTGAGAAATGATATTAGTAACAGGATCGGCAGGACAGATAGGAACTGAGCTCGTAGTTGAACTTCGAAACCGGCATGGCCCTGAAAATATTCTAGCTGGGAAACACAGAACTCCCTTACCAGACGAAATCGCTTCTTCGGGTCCTTCTCAAATTGTGGACGTTTCGGACCCTGAACAACTCAAAAGTACATTAATCAACAATGGCATAACAAAAATTTTTCATCTGAGTTCTATTCTGTCAGCTCTTGCAGAATCTGACATACAAAGAGCTCACCAAGTTAACATTAATGGCGTCTTCAACGTATTGAATGCAGCTCTTGAGTCAAATGTTGAGCAGGTCATCATTCCCAGCTCTATCGCAGCTTTTGGAACAGACACACCTAGGGAATTAACTCCCAATGACACAATACAACGACCATCCACAGTTTACGGAATATCTAAAGTATTCACTGAACTCATGGGAAACTACTTCTATTCACGATTCGGACTAGATGTAAGAGGATTACGTTTACCTGGAGTGATAAGCTGGAAAACCGAACCTACTGCCGGTACTACGGATTACGCAGTAGCCATGTTCTATGGGGCGATCGTAGGTGATAAATATGAATGCTATCTGCGTCCCGACACAGCTCTCCCAATGATGTATATGCCAGATGCCATAAAATCCCTATTAGACCTATCAGATGCAAATATAACTAACCTTGTCCATCATTCAGATTTCAATGTCCACGCAATGACTTTCACTCCTTCAGAACTGGCGAAGGCAATAAAAAAAATAAATCCAAAATTTCACATTACGTACAATATTGACCCTTTAAGGCAATCTATTGCAGATTCCTGGCCAGCATCACTGGATGATTCTGCCGCGCGAAAAGAGTGGGGATGGAAACCAGATTTTGATATGGATTCTCTTGTGAATGATATGTACCAAAATCTTGAAAATAAGTTGATTTAAGGTCAATATGCTGGAGACTTGGTAACTTCGCTGGAAATACATCGTTCAACAAATTTGCCAGACGGTTTATCAGTCATCAATATACCATTTTCAACTACCGTTTCCCCTGCCAAAACAGTGGTCGTCGGCCATCCCTTAATATGCCATCCTTCCCAAATACTATAGTTTTCCAAGTGAAGATCATCCATTGACAGCATCTTGTCAATTTGGGGATCAATTATAGTAATGTCAGCGTCACTCCCTGGAGCTAACACACCTTTTTGAGGATACATACCCAACAGTCTTGCTGCATTAGTTGAGGTGATATCTACGAACCTTTCCAGAGACATATTTCTGTTTACGACACCTTCGGTATAGGCAATACCTACTCTAGTCTCAATCCCATTATGACCTCCGGTGACATCCGCCACAGTCTTATATTTGATTTTCTCTTCCCAAGTAGTAGAAACCAGATCAGTTGCCAAGGTTGAAATCGTGCCATCCAGTAACCCGGCCCAAAGAGAATCCACGTCAGAATCACCTTTTAAGGATGGATAAGTATGAAATTTCATACCATTATCTTCACGATAATTATCCGAAGTAAAACATATGTAATTGTGTAACGTTTCACCGTATATGGGTAACCCAAGAGATCTGCACCTCTTGATTTCGTTAACGCCTTCTTTGGCACTTACATGAACAAAATAAATGGGACAATTTGTCCTTTCAGCAAGTCTAGTAACTCTCCTGAAGGATAAATCCTCAGACTGGTTGGTGTGTATTCTATGCATGTTCCACCAGTCCCATTCATCAGTCGTCTTCAAACGATCATAGTTGTAATGAACCATCTCATCGTCTTCTGAATGAACAAGTAGAATCGCACCAGACTCTTCTATCTGGCTCATAATTTCACCCAGCCTGCCAAAGTCTATGTGGTTATTCTGCATTTGAGGACTTGGAGGTCTAATGCTAGTAGTAAATATTTTGAATGAGGCTATTCCATTTTTGACCAACTCGGGAATTTGGCGTATCGAATCTAGGTCAGCACCATGTGTGATAATCGGGTGATAAGCATAATTAGTGAAAGCATTACCCTCCCATCGGTCTTCAGCCTCTTTGACAGCATGGAACAGATCATGCCCGGGTATCTGAGTCGCAAAATCAATAACCGTTGTGGTGCCTCCATACAATGCAGCCTTTGATACTGGTAAAGCTCCAGACCTTTCAGGCTGGCGAGGTCCTCCGATATGGGCGTGAGGTTCAATACCCCCCGGAATAACTATACGTCCTGACGCGTCAATGGTTTTGGAAGCTTCTGCCTTATTACCAGTAGTAGATGAGAGAGAAGTTATTTTCCCTTCATCAATAAAAACGTCGAATTTACCAACTCCTGCAGGAGTGACCACAGTTCCATTACATATCAGTAGATCATGCATTTTTTATCCCTTCCAATTTTTGCCTAATATGTTAATACCGCCGCAAAGATCTAATTTTTCCTGGCTGTTCCTACGAGAGACGCCACAGCCCCTACCAAGGTAAATCCAACACAAACCCAGAAAGTAGTTTTCAACCCCATGGTAAACGCATTCAATATAGATAATCCACTCAATTCATTTATTGCGGAAAGAGTCGGAGGGTGCCCCAGCGAACCCATGGTCTCTGTAACGATGGCAGTCGACACCGCGATACCAACAACATTCCCGGAGTTTCTTACTAAATTCATAAATGATGAAATGACGCCATAACTAGCAGGAGAAACAACACTCATCACAGAGCTATTGTTGGAAGGCCAAAATGTTCCTGAGCCAAGTGTTTGAACAACCATTCCTACTAAAATCACTAAAAGGGATTCTTTCACATCGAGGTTAACCAACATTAATAACCCAATGGCGGCCACCAACATTCCACCCACATTAAACAAACGCCAGCCGTATTTATCAGACAGACGACCACTTATAGGGCCTGCTATAACCATACAAAATGCACTCGGGACTATTATCCATCCAATCGCTGACGGACTAAACCCGAGAACGAATTGAAGATAGAATGGTATAAGGAACCTTACGGGTTGCGTACCCAAAAACGATACCCAGCTTGCCAAGACACCGGTGGCAAATAAGCCTGTGCCAAACAATCTAAGATCCAACATTGGGGATTCAACATGTAGTTCCCACCAGATGAACCCCGCTGTCGATGCAAAAAAAATGCCGAATGCCGTAATCACAGCTAATGCATCCCAGCCAAAACGCGACCCAAGAGTCATTGCTAGCAGTAGAGAAATCAATGTGACCGCAGAAAGAGTGGCACCTAACCAGTCAAAGTTATCATCAACACCGTCACCTCCCCCGCTACGTTCAGCATCCAAAATAACTATGGCCACTACCAGGGATACTACACCTAGTCCAGCAGTGGTATACAGAACTGACCCCCAACCCAAGTAATCGACCAGAAAGCCTCCTATAGCTGGGCCAACTACCGCCCCTATCCCGACCACACTCATCGTTAGGCCAAGGGCTTTTCCTCTATCTCTCGCGCCAAAAGCAGATATGACCATTGCCATTGATGTACCTTGAGTCATTGATGCACCAACCCCTTGAAGTATTTTGGCACCTATCAATAATTCAACGTTGAAAGCTGCTGCGGCAAGAAAGCCACCCGCTGTGAATACTATGAATCCAAGCACGTATATTATTTTTCTTCCCAAAATATCGGAAAGGCGTCCCATAGGTAATAACAGTGCGGATATAGTCAATCCATATCCAATAACAATCCATTGTGTAGTCGGCAAATCAGTATTGAAGTGGTCAGCTATCGAAGGAAGTGCTACATTGACACTACCGTGGTCAAATACTGAAGTAAACAACCCGACGGAGACAGCAAAAAGAACCCACCATTTATAGTTAGCGAGACTTCCGAAGGGATTTCTTCTACCAAAATTGCTTATCATTCGTGGGATACTCCAAGATTGCTCTGCGCATGGTACAGGAGACATGATGAGTTTACGAAGGCTCCGCCGAGCCATAACTCATGATTGAAAAATTCGGCTGATGAATACAGGAGTTGGGAAGGCATTTTATGACGATTAGAACATCAATACGATTCGATCAAAACCTTGAAGTCACAATGCGGGATGGGACAAAAACATATGCAGATGTATTCAGACCTGCTGCCGATGGACAATATCCAGTTCTGATGACTCGTACGCCATATGACAAATCTTCGGGTGCCAGCCGGTCTGGAGCTTTGGATGCAATAAACGCTGCAAGTCAGGGGTATGCGGTAGTAATTCAAGACGTTCGTGGAAGGTATTCATCGGAGGGTGAATTTTACACCTTTGTGAATGAAACTGAGGATGGACTTGATTCCATAGAATGGGCTGCTGCACAGCCATGGGCTGCCGGTAAAGTAGGTATGTACGGAGCTTCCTATGTAGGAGCTACACAATGGTTGGCAGCCAGATCTGAGGCTCCTTCCCTGGCAGCAATAGTTCCTACAGTTACGGCGTCTGATTACCATGAAGGGTGGGCGTGGCAAGGTGGTGCGTTTGAACTTGGTTTTAATTTGTCTTGGTCAGTTGGGTCTCTTGCCCATGGAAACTGGAATGCACTTTCTGCTCAGCTCGGATTAAGTAACTCAGCTTTAGAAAACCTGATTTCGTCCAAAGACAACCTACAACCGGAATTCCAACATTTACCTCTCTCAGAAATGGAAGTTCTAAAAAACGGTTTAGCTCCCTATTACTATGACTGGCTAAGTCACCCAGAATATGATGAATACTGGCAGAAACTGTCTATACAAGATAACCATAACAAGATCCAAGTACCTGCCTTGAACATAGGTGGATGGCATGACATATTCTTAGGCGGTACGATCAGAAATTTTACTGGAATGAAATCGTCTGGAGGCAACCAATCTGCCAGAGACGGACAAAGGTTACTACTTGGACCATGGGTACACGGAAATACCGGAACTCTAGCAGGAAGTTATAACTACGGGACATCGTCAAGCCGAGACAAAGAAAATATCCATGGGAGAACTCTCTCTTTTTTCGACAAATATTTAAAAGGTGAAACCTCAAAAGAGCCTATCGACAAGTCAGTCCGCATATTTGTTATGGGAATAAATGAATGGCGGGATGAAGAGGAGTGGCCATTAGATAGAGCTGTTGAAACAAACTTTTATTTGCACAGCCGCGGTGGGGCCAATTCTTTGCGTGGAGACGGAGTCTTAAGCCAAGATACCCCTGCTAATGAACCCCCAGACTCTTATCACTACAATCCGCAGTTCCCAGTTCCAACTGCTGGCGGAGGGCTTTGTTGTGATGACGTGTTCATGCAAAATGGTGTTTTCGACCAGAGGCCAATTGAACAAAGATCTGACGTTCTGGTGTATTCGACACCACCCCTTGAAGAGCCCTTAGAGGTAACAGGACCCATTTCAGTCACTCTTTATGCTTCAACTACGGCCCTGGACACAGATTTCACGGCGAAACTTGTCGATGTTGACACCTCAGGATTTGCTCGAAACCTAACTGATGGAATTATAAGAGCCAGGTACCGTAAGCCACGAAACCCCGCTTCTTTTATAACGCCTGGAGATATAGTGGAATATTCCATCGATTTGTGGTCTACAAGTAACGTTTTTCTTAAAGGACACCAAATAAGAATAGAAATCTCGAGCAGCAATTTCCCACGATTTGATAGGAACCTAAACACCGGAGGAGAAATCGGATCAGAACTAGCGTTTGTTTCTGCATTGCAGACAATACACCATTCCTCTGAGTTCAGATCACACGTAACCCTACCCATAGTTGAAAAATAATTACCACCCGTCGATACACCACGGCTTGCGATCGGTGGAAAATAACCTGTCAATCAGGTCAAGGGAACCTGGTGTATCTTCATCTATTCTTCCTGATCGTGCCAGAAGACTAAAGCTCACACCACCAAGATAAGCGGCTGCTACATCAGATGTTGATACTGTAATATCAGGCGACTTTTCGCTTAGTACACATTCACTCTCATTCCCGTCTGTTGAGAGTGTGTAAACCCCGTCGTTCCAGGGTAAAAAGTCGTCTTTTATACGAATAGTCAGCGATCCTTCGCTGGAAAACGACCTGTTTTCGAGTGCAGATTTTACGTCCACCAGTCTTACCCAGGATCTATCTTCTGAACTACTTATTAGCCTTCGTGGGTCAGCGAGCATCCACCGAAGTTCCTCATCGACTGGCCTATGCCCTGCTGTAATAGTGTCTACCAAATCCATATCTAGACAGAATCTCCACAAGGCGCTGTATGCCTCAAATGTTGAAGAAATAAGCTCCAATATATGAAGTACACGCCCATCAACCGTGTATCTCACATAACCAGTATTTCTCCCTGACTCCACATGTTTTACAAACCAACTTCGAGGATCCCCTCCTTTAAGGCCAGGTTCTAAAAATCGAAACTTCCACCAGTTATCCTCACGCGCCGTAGTCCCTACCCTATTCTTTATGGCCGACTGATATATATCGGGGAATATGGTTCTAGCCTCATCTTCCTCACAAAAAAACAATTGTCCTATAGGTTGGAACTCATGAGCATACGCTCCATGTTCTTTCATTATCGAAAGACTATCCTCAAATGAAGACATCCCATACCCATACCTGCCATAAATAATACTTTCTGAAGCTTGAAGAACAGCTAATGGCTCATTCCTAGAATATATATCCTCGAGCTGAAGCCTCATCATGCTTCTATTAATACCTCTCCTTCGATGAGTCGCCTGCACTGAAACAGATGCCACGGCGGCAATCGGAATTGAACCGCCAGGTATATTCATTAACATTGGATAACTCACGCAATTACCCACCATGTGATCTCCATCAAAGGCTGACCAAGCCCTGTCAGGTTCAAATATCAATCTATGAGCATTGAGATCCGTTTCCGTCCTATAACCGTTTTCTCCTCTTGCGTTGGTGATTTTCACTCTAGCAAATTCATCCCAGGTATTTTTTCTATATTCGATCACAATTGGTCACTCCATGCGTGTTAATAAAAAATCTTAATTACTGCAATATTAGATAGTAAATGAGTGAAGCTGCATTAATCATTGAACAGAGAAATAGAGCTCCAGCCAGTGTCACCAACTGCTCAGTAAAGTTTTTAAACATATATTTTAGCGAAGAGGATGTTCGTTGAAACATTATAAAATCTCTCGTAGCCATTACTGCGGCAAAAACCCAGGAGAGGAGTCCAATTGCTGTCACGATATAATGACTGGATACTGAAATCTTATCTGTTAAGCTGAATTGAGCATTTCCAGACAACCCAGCGTGCAAGAACACGATTGAAAAAAGGAGAGGGACTATTTTTAGTAGAGTATTAACAAATGTGACATCTTTGTAGAGTTTATCTTCTAGCTCTTTGTTCTTAAATACTCGCCCAGACATAATCCCTTCATTTCCACTACTTTAACTTGATTGACACCATTTTCTTCGAAACATATTTCTGGATCCCCCTATGGATAATACTCTGCTATCTTCTCGGTGTCGCTCAGTTAGGCGATGTGATCAGCAAACTAAGTGGTCTCAACATTAGAAACATTGGCACCGGAAACCCTGGGGCATCCAATATATTTTATGAGATAAGTCCCCTCGCAGGAATTACAGTATTTTTTCTGGATCTGTGCAAAGGGCTAGTCGTAACTTTGCCATTGACCTTGGCCGATCAACCCCCATGGATCTCCAGTCTCTCTATTCTCAGCTTAATGGCCGGACATCAGATAAGATTTCCATTCCGAATAAGTGGAGGAACAGGGATGGCAGCCGGAATGGGTGCAGCCGTAGGTCTTATACCCCTAGGTGCCATCATAGCGATACCCCCAGCAGCCGCAATTCTTTTACTCACCAAAAGACCCAGCTACACAGGAGTTTCAGCGTTTATCATAAGTGTGCTAGCCGACTGGTTTATAAATACCAATCTTCTAAACTCCTCTACTATCCTACTGCTTTCAACAGCTATTCTGGTGAAGTTTAAGTTCCAATACCGAAAACTCTGAGTATTGAAACGACCAATATACTGAAACTATTTTTGGGTACCCCTGGTTGAAGCTGGTACCAGAGCTGATACGGAAACACTAAGAGATTCAGACAACTTTACTAGTGCCCCAAGAGTAAGGTTCTGTTTCCCATTTTCTACCAAACTGATATAGGCCCTATCAACTCCTGCGATATCTGCAAGTTGTCCTTGATTCATCCCTCTTGCCTTTCGCAAATTTTGTATATTATTTCCTATCCCAATTAAAACCTGGTCCAATCCATCGAAGTCAGTCCCTATATTCAGATTTTTTTCCAGTAGGCTTAACCCTGAGGATAAGTCCTGAGCCACTAATTGCCCACTATAATCATCTTCGCAAATACCTGAACCACCCAGAAGAATGACAGGATCTTTATCTAGATCACTCAGTGCCGCTATAGCCTCATGAACCCTCGCTGCCCTATCGGCAGATGTTGCGGTTAGTATGATGGCGTCAGGTGATGTTTCTTCGGAAAAACGTTTTAAGTCCCCTGCCGGCATGGAAGATCCCAAGTAGTGCACTACCCAACCATTAATCTCCAAAATACTAGAAAAAAGTTTGGCCCCAAGAACATGATTTTCTTCTTCCACGCAAGCCACCAAGGCAGAAAACCCATTTATCGATAGATGTGGAGTATTGTCAGACACTTTGTCTGTGAGTCCCATTACTATCTCGCTCGCCCTATGTTCATGAGCAATCGTTATCACACCATCATGCCAAAGCGACCCAATTTTATTCATAGCTTCCACGAAAACAGACTCGTAAATATCCATAGCAGAAAACTTATTTAAATAAGCTTCTTGAAGTACCAATTCGCTTTCAGGGGCATCTCCCGCAAGCAACGCATCGGTTAACTTATCGACTAGATGATTTGTCACAGCACATTTCTCCTAATTAGATAGACAAGTCGCATGTAACATGCCCAAGTCTCATACGAATCATACTTCTCCGGTAACCAAAAATTCTTATCAGTGATTTCTTTATAACCAAAAAATGTATCAGCCTACCTAGAGGGCCTCCTGGAACACTGTACCGAACTATATCTCTCATTATCGAGGTATTCTCTGAGGTTGATTCGACAAAATGGCTATGTATCCATAGCTTGTAGGGCCCACTTTTTTGAATATCTACAAATGACTCATGTGGATCCCATTCAAGAATACTGGTTCTCCATTTTATTGGGATAAACCATAGTCGAATCTCATAAGCAATCTCACACTCCTTTGAAACTGACAGAGGAATTTCGGTGATCTTAAAATTCAACCAAGACGGAGTAGTTAACCCGAGATTCAGAGGAGATGAAAAAAAATTAAAGGCTTTTTCCTGATCAGAGTTTAATGCAACGGAAGTTTTCAATTCGTATTGGGCTTTACGCCCATATTCAAGATCCTCATCAGTCGAATCAGATTTACTAACTACAATTTCTTCAGGATATATTTCGTCTTTGAGAGCAGGTTTAAGCGACTCATATTCGAACCTGAATCCAAATTTCAGCAGTTTCGATGGCAGTGCATTTTGGCTATTTGTCAAAACTACCTCCCCCTCCCCAAAAACCAATTTCAAGACAAACCTAGGCACAGGAATAATGAAGCGTGCGTTAGTTAATGAAGCCAAAACTCTAGCAAATTCTTTCCCGCTGGAACTGTGGGGCGATGTAAGGTTAACAGGACCATTTAATTCCTTATTATCTATACAGAATGTTATAGCCCTGACAACATCAACAACATGTATCCATGGAACTCTTTGTTTACCGCTTCCCAAATAGCTTCCTATCCCGAGATCAAAACTTTGGATCAACTGCTGCAACATTCCACCCTCACGCCCTAAAACAATCCCAATCCTTATGTTACAGACCCTAACTCCGAAATTTTTGGATCGGTTGGCAGCCGCCTCCCACTGTAAACATAGTTCGGATAAATAATCCTGACCAACAACGCTTTCCTCGTCTACAGATATTGACCCCGTGTTCCCATATATTCCAACTGCACTGGCTGAAATCAAAACCTTCGGCGGATTCTTGCATATAGAAATAGCATCCGATATTAAATTAGTAACCGTCACACGACTTTCATAAAATTCAATCTTTTTTTTGCCCGTCCATCGTATTCCTGCTAAAGGCCGTCCCGCTAAATTTATTACTACATCAGTTTCCTCAAGATACTGTTGCAGACCTTCAGCATTTTTTATAGACGAAATGAGCTCCACACCATCCCCAAGCATGCCGGTAGCCTTTTCAATATCTCTCACCCATGCCGAAACCTCATGACCTTTCCCCTGCAGGAAAGCAACAGTGGTTTTACCAATAAATCCTGTTGCTCCAACAATAAGAACTTTCATTTCCTATCTCCCCTTGTTTTACGAGTGGATCTTCTAGAGTCAAAAGCCCAAATAACACCCACGAACATGAAGTATTCTCCTAGATCAATAATTGTCTTTCAAGCCATTTCCATGTATTATAGTACATATAGAAATCAATTAATAGTTACTAAGGGTCATCATGAACACGCAAACTTTATTTATACTCTCAAATTTAGTCGGTGGAGTAGCTGTATTGGGGGGGTATTACTGGGGAATAGCGTCATTTCCTGAATATCGTGAGGCGCTTTGGGGCGGAGTTCAAGGCACTCTTCGTACTATCCTCACCGTATCAATGATTTTTGCAGCGTCCGGATACTTACTATTTTGTTGTGTCAGTTTATTCAGGGATGGTCTGGTAAATTTTAATGACGCCAATAACATTGGACCACATGCAGTAGAAATTATGGTTGTCATATTCTTAGCCTCGGCAGCTCTGTGGATGCCATCTACTATTTATTATCTAAAGACTCAAAACACTATATGGTGGATTATTTCAATTGCATCTCTCTGGGTCACTGCCCTGGCTCTTTTGACCCTAATTTATATAACCGCCTCAACGGGTAGCGATTCTGTTGGCATCGGAACAAAATATCTGGCTATAGCTGGTTTGAGTTCAATAACATTTCATTGTCTTGTCTTTGACGCGATTATATGGACAGCTTTATTTCATAAGTAGAACAGGCCTTTAAAATGCAAACTTTTCTTCCTTACAACGACTTCAAAAAAACAGCTGCGTGCCTGGATAACAGGCGCCTGGGTAAACAACGTGTAGAAGCCTATCAAATCCTACGGATAATATCGGGTAAACGTACGAGTGGGGGATGGCTGAGACATCCAGCAGTACTAATGTGGAAGGGGTTTTCAGATGCCCTTGCAGCTTATCAGAATTCAATGATCACGGAGTGGATAGATCGTGGTTTCAATAACACTATGGAACTTGCAGAACACGAAGAAATATACAAACTCCCTCCATTCATGGGTGCAAATAAATTTCATGAATCACACAGATCTAACCTTCTCCGAAAAGATTTTGAATTCTACTCGAAATTCGGTTGGAATGTTCCCAATAATTTGCCATATGTATGGCCAGTCACAACATAAATTAATTTACCAAAAACAAGATTAGATCACAGGTAATCCTTTAAATGAAAATCAAACCCAACGTCATCATTGATTCCTACGTTCAAGACCAGATACCTAAACTAAAAACCGTAAATTCAAGAGACCTTGAATCGATGTTTGAGTCATTTACACCTGAAGACCTCGTTACGGAAAGTGGCATGACTGCCGAGGACTTAATTGATAGCTTCAGGTTATCACTGATAACTGAATCCCTCACTGATCAATACTCCAAAACTTTTCAGTTAGGAGCACAAATGTATGGAGCTCAATGGCTCCAAGATTATGTATTAGGTTTTTGGGAACCTGACGAATATGGTCATGCAGATCCATTTAAAAATATTTTGGTCGACTTCGGCATAAACGAAACCAATTTAAAGTTGGATATTGAGGAAGCGAAACAGGGAGTCGAATATCAGACGAAGCACACCTCTGGGTTTCATCCGATAGCTCTCACTACATACGGAATGATCCAAGAATGCATAACAGATTACTGGTACGAGCTACAGAGGGGATTTTTCCCGGCCAATAGCAACACATCAAAAGTCATCAGTAAAGTTAAAGGTAGAGAGGCTCTGCACACAGTGCAATTTCGCAACCTGACTGCGTTGCAACTAGAAGCAGACCCGGCTCTTTTAACTGAAGTAATAAATGCGACGACTACATTCCAAATGCCATCAAATCACATTCCCAATGTCTCTGACATAGAAAAAAAAACGCAAGAGTGGATACCAAAAATGAACGGCTCAGTGATAGAACTCCTCGCAAGAATAGTTGCGAATTTAAATCTGGCTTTGGATGACAATAAGAAACTGGGAAAATTACTTATTGAATATGCAACAGCTGGTGAACAGAAATTTATAGATCAAGTACCCAACACTCTGGTTAAAAAAGCTTTGAACACTTTTCCAGGGAGTCATGGAATAGTTGGGGAGGCAATGCTGGAGCAGCTTGGACTTACAACCCATGAACAAGAGGTTCCGATGAATCTGCTAGAGAAAATACAATTTAACCTTCGTAAATCGTTAAAGAGATATGTATACGAGAAACTAGATGTTGAGGGATTTCTAAAGAAATCAGAATCTCCTCTAGGGCCTTCGGGGTTGTCTTAAGTTTTGATTTCTTTAAGAAGACTAACAGGTCGTGCCTTGTCAAAACCGATTCTAAAAAGTTTCGCTCAATCAGGTATAAGCATAATCACCCCTGATGGGAAAACACATGAATTGGGTAGTGTTTTAGGCAATCCTATCGAACCCATTACTGTAAAAGATTGGGGATTCTTCTGGGACCTTGTTTCGGGATACGACCTAGGATTCGCGGAAGGATATCTGAATGGGAGATGGGATCACAACAACCTACCAAGATTATTTGAACATCTTTCCACACTGACATCTCAAGGTTTGGCAAGCGCAATTGGAGTATATGCCCCCTCCAAAATAGCCGCCCGTATAACTCAGCACGTAAAATCAAAAAACTCATTAAAGAGCGCGAAAAAAAACATCAGCGATCACTATGACTTGAGTAACGATTTTTTTGAGAGTTTCCTCGACAACTCTATGACCTATTCTTGTGGCATTTTTGAAAATAACGAAAATTCTTTGGATGTGGCTCAACAGACAAAAATTAACCACCTGCTTAACGCCGCAGGTGTCAGGTCAGAACAATCGATACTTGATATCGGATGTGGCTGGGGTAGCTTGGCACTTAGTGCCGCCACAAATTACTCGTTAAATGTTTCTGCAGTTACTTTATCAAAGAATCAATTTGATTCATTCAACAAAAGGATTGGAGACAACAATTTAACTCACGTAATTGACCTAAAACGTATGGACTACAGAATGATGGAGGGAAAGTTTGACCACATATTTTCAGTGGAAATGCTTGAAGCCGTTGGACACAATGGCGTTGATACATTTTTCGAAAAATGTTCCAACCTTATCAGGACAAATGGTTCTCTACAGATACAGGTAATAGTGGTCCCCGACGACCGATACGATACCTATAGAAAAAATTGCGACTATATACAAAAATACATCTTCCCTGGCGGGCTATTACTTTCAGAGAGACTATTAAACAATTCAGCTGCTAAATATGGTTTTGAAATTTACCGCAGTGAAGAGATTGGCCACCACTATGCAAAGACTCTTGCAAGCTGGAGAACTAATCTTGAATCCAACTGGCCAGCCGTTAAACAACTAGGATTCAAAGAACGCGACTTCCGAAAATTCTTTTACTACTTCAGTTACTGTGAAGGAGCTTTTCAGTCAGGGCATATAAATACTTTGCAAATTTCTTACAGAAAACAATAGCCCAATGTTAATAGATAAGGTTATTGAAAGTGGAATTCTTCCTGATTGGGCTCTTCGATATGCGGTAAGGATAGGATTAAAAAGATACAGCAACCGTATAAAAAGGTTAGATCCCAGCCAAATTTTGCAGGTGCAAAGTTCATTCCTGAAAAAGTCGCTTTCTGGATCTATTGCCTTGAGCGCCGCAGAAGCTAACGTTCAGCATTATGAAGTGCCTGTAATCTTTTTTGAACATGTTCTCGGTCGAACGATGAAGTACAGCGGCTCATATTGGCAACGAGAAGGTGACGACATAGAAGTCGCAGATAACGAAACGCTTGACAATTACATTGATAAAGCATCGATTGAAAATGGACACTCAATCCTTGATTTAGGCGCAGGATGGGGATCCCTGGCAATCAAAATGGCGGATAGATACAGAAATTCTGAAGTGAAAGCACTTACTAATTCTAGTATTCAAAAAAACTTCATTGATCAACGTGCAAATGAATTAGGCCTCGTTAATATCAAAGTAATAAAGTCAGATATTAATGATTTCAAGACACATGATCGTTTTGATCGAATCACATCGATTGAAATGTTTGAGCACTTAAGAAATCCCAAAATGGTTATAGGGAAGATTAATGAATGGCTAGATGACGAAGGCAAACTTTTTATACAAGTATTTTCTCACCGGTCCTTCCCACAGTTTTTTGATAACGCTCAAACATCTTGGATGTCCAGACATTTTTTTACTAATGGAATGATGCCGTACAAGAATTTTTATAACGATCTGCAAATTCCTCTCCAATTAGATAGCACCTGGACTATATCGGGAATTCACTATCATAAAACTTTGGAATTTTGGCTTTCCAACCTCCACAAAAACAAGAAAAAAATACTATCGGATTACAACGATGATTCTTACCTAAGCAGATACAGATTATTTCTGATTTTTTGCTCTGAACTTTTCAGATTCAACGAAGGAAAAGACTGGTTTGTTGCTCAACATTTATTTTCAAAAAGAGTAGATATCCCTTGAAAATTGCAATTATAGGGTCCGGCATTTCCGGTATTTCTGCAGCATACAACCTGGATAAAGAACATGAGATTGTTATTTATGAGTCAAACCCTCGTATTGGAGGCCACACTAACACGGTGTCCGTTGAGGATGAATTGGGTAACCCCTGGAACATTGATACAGGATTCATTGTATTTAATGACAGGAATTATCCCGGTTTTTCTAAGTTTCTAATAGAATTGGGAGTTAAAAGTTTTAAAACTTCCATGTCATTTTCATTCACTGACTACTCAAAAAACATAGCCTATGCAGGAACATTGCTGGGTTTGACTCCCTCCCTCACCAACTGGACCTCAGGCGGCCCAAAAACTCTTTTCAATATCTACAAATATTCCAGAAAGCTCAGAAGAATACAGCTGTCTGATAGCCATGAAAGTCAGTCTATTACTGACTTTCTTCGACATGCGGGATGCCCGAACGAAGTCATCAACAATTATTTCAAGCCGATTGCTTCTGCTATCTGGTCCTGCGATCAAAAGGCCGCTGAGAAAATACCCGTTAGCACATATGCAACTTTTTTTGACAATCACGGACTTCTGCAACTTACGAACCGACCGAAGTGGTATTCCGTGGTAGGTGGAAGTATCACCTATTTAAATGCCTTTAAAAATTGCTTCCGAGGCACAATAAAAACAGGAGAGGAGGTGATCAGGGTTTTAGAAAAAGAAAATAGCGTGTGCGTTACCACAAAACAAGGAATATCCGAAAGTTTTGATTACGTCATCGTATCAACCCACGCAGACCAAGCTCTAAAAATTGTCGAAAACATATCCAACGAAAAATCCAATATATTACAGGCGATTCAATATTCAATTAACAAGATTTATCTTCATACTGACTTGACGTTCATGCCAAAGGAAAAAAGGCTATGGGCTTCATGGAATGTAATTAGAGAAGAAAGCAGAAATTTCACTGATCACACATATACGACATACAATATGAATTTACTCCAATCCATTGAATCAAAAACAAGATTCTTAGTCACTGTCGATCCTGAGAATCCGCCAATCAAATCTGATGTTTTGTATCAAACAACTTTTAGCCATCCTATGCTGTCACACTCGGAGAAATCAAAATCAAAAATCATTCCCATACTCAATAAGAAGGGAAAAATAAAATTCTGTGGAGCATACACTGGGTATGGGTTTCATGAAGATGGTTACAAATCAGGAATAGAAGTGTCGGAGATAATCAAGTCTGAAACAAGTCGAGGATCATCTGAATAATTCATTTATTGCTTCAGGTTACCTCGTACACAATAGGTCAAGACCAGCGTTACACTCTTTCCGGTTCAAACATACGATGCTGTTTCTCAATCTGCATCAGTTGGAAAGAGGGGAATTAAACATTTGGCCACTGTCCTATAACGGCGGCGGACTAATTCAGATTCAAGATTCAGACTATATAGACGATTCCCATAAAAGTATTAGAACAAAATTATCAAACTACTTCGAAGGAATAGACGATAAAGACAATATTTTTATTCTCACCACTCCAAGCATTTTTCGATACTCATTCAACCCTGCGACCTTTTACTTCCGCCTTACCATAGACAAAAGTATCCGTGACGCTGCTGTTGAGGTTCACAATACATTCGGCGAATCTCACATTTATTACCTAAACGATAAATCGCTAGATAGTAAAAATATTGAATACATTTCAACCAAGCAATTTCATGTATCACCCTTCATTTCCAGAGAAGGCACATATACATTTAGATTTTCAATTTCAGATGACAGCGTCGAAATACATATAAAGTTGAACCAAGATGATCAGCCTTTAATAACCACTGAATTCTCCGGCAATTTAACACCAATACGAAAATCCTCCTTATTCAAGATGCTGCCAAAATTGGTTGTAACAGTGTTACTAACTGAATTAAGAATACTAAGAATTGCCCGGGTATTATTTTTCAAAATGAAGATAGATTTTTATAAAAAACCGATCCCAAAAGAAGATAATCATGTAGCTCCTGCTAGAGGCTTTATATCAAAGATAAAGTTTCCATTCACGTGACTGTTCTAACAACGTTTAAAAATACATGGCTATTGAAAATCCTGTTCTTCTCTTTAATCTCCCTCACTATAATTACATTAACCGATGTTCACTTTGTTGAATCACATGTCCCTTATATGGCACTTGATGAAAATGAAACACTCGAAAAAGCTCTGGCCCTAGATGAAATCCAAATATCGAAAGTCATCTATCAGATATTGAATGAGTCAGCTGAACAGTCGTGGATCACATTTGAAGGCAAGTCAGGACAAATTCTACATTTAGAGATTGGATTACCAGCTCTAGAACAAGTCAGAGATTTCCGACCAACAATAGTTCTTATCGAACCCAGTGACCCGAATCACTCCCCTATAGAGTTGACACAATCGTACGTCAGCACAGATGGAGCACGTTTAACACCATTTCATGAACCTTTTACTGATACAAATTCTTGGGTTTTAACTAAGAGAGAAATTTCTCTTACTGAAACGGGTAGGTATTATCTGGTAAGCCTAGATGAAGAAAAAAATACTGGAAAATTATGGGTAGCAATAGGCAAAGAAGAACGCTTTGGTATGAGTGACATAGCTAGTCTGCCATCAAGCATATGGGAAGTGCGAAAGTTTCATGAGAATCGTGAGAACGGTAAATCAAGCCCATGGACCCACAAATTCTTTTTACCTTTATTAGTACTATTAATAGCTATTGGAACTGTGGGTCTAAGCATACTGGTATTAAAACTTAAGAAATCAAATTAGGATACCAGAACCGGGTTGAAGTAAACCAAACGTTAAGATTATCGGCTGTAATATGACTATTTCGATTATAGGGGCCACTGGACATTTAGGACATGCCCTAGCAAGACGTATAAACGATCTAAAAATACCCCTACGCATAGTATGCAGAAATACATCAAACGCAGAATATTTTGAGAAAATTGGCCTAGACGTCGCGAGGGCCGATTTAGAAAATGTGGAAAGCCTGACGGAAGCGATATCTGGCTCTGAATACGTAATACATCTCGCAAGCAAGATCTCGGTTATGCCATTAATGAGAAAAGCGTTGACCCGTACTAACGTTCAGGGAACAAGAAACGTAATACAAGCCTGCATGAAAACTGGAGTGGAGAAACTGATATATGCCAGTTCTATACAGGCTATATCTCCAGGCTCTGGAGACAAACAAATTAACGAAAATTCTGAGATTGACCCTTATCTAACACACGACGACTACGGATTCAGCAAAGCAAAAGCTACGATAGACGTTTTGCAGGCAGCACACACGGGAAAACTTAGAACCACTGTGCTGTGTCCTACTGGGATAATAGGGCCCCATGACCCCGGATCTTCACAAATCGGTAAATTTTTGAAAGTACACATGAAATTCGGTACATATGCATTTGTATCAGGAGCCTATGACTTTGTAGACGTACGTGATGTTTCTAATGCCATAATAGACAGTACAACTATGGGGGCGGATGGTCAGCATTATCTTCTATCGGGAAGTAAAGTCTCGGTCAAAAACTTTTTGAAATACATATGCGAGTTGACGGACAAAAGAATGCCGATAATTCGCATCCCCAATTCATTAGCCCTTATTGCAGGCCATACAAACGGGTACATAAATAGATTTATCGGGCGAGAGACGTGGTTCACTGCAAGCTCACTTCGGACAATATGGAGCAACTCAGAGATCTCTTCCAGCCTCGCAAAAAAAGACCTCAACTTTCAATCCAGACCTTGGCAGTCTTCCATTAGAGACCAGTTAAATGATCTGACTAAGAGATCTTCCAACCAGCGTTTTTAATACCGGCAAATACATAGGCTCATCTCACAACTGTTTCTTAAGTAACCTACGAACATGTATATTAAAATCCACATAATTGCATCCCCATATATATTTTGATACACTATCTTGTGTTAAAGAACAAATCACTAAAGGATGTGTGTGTTATGAAACATATAAGCAAATGCGAGAGATGTGGCGGGAACATCGTTGAATTTAGGCAATATGAGGGGCCTGAACTGCAATGTTTAATGTGCGGTCGAAAATACGAAGAAAGGATTGTATATCGGAAAAAAACTGCTGCCTGATTAAGAAAACAAAAATTAGAAAGGAAACTTCAATATGACAAATCAAAACGAAAAAATGAGTGCTTGGATAGACCTAGCGCAAGGGCTATACACATTCCTAAATGAAAGAAATACGACGATACATTATTCCTTCGAAAATCTAAACGTGTCAGTACCTCAGACCACTGGGGATTCGTCCCCAAGAGCAGAATGGTCTTTGAATGGAAGTGTAAGCCTCAGTACATCGGAGAACCTCCACTCCAGAGGTAATGATGACTAGCAGCGCTCAGAAAAATATCTTTTACATGAATGGTCAAGTCAAGGTTAAAGGCCCTGCACTCGATCTCTCATTAACTTTTGAAGGCAACAATATAACTATTGACGTAACGGAGCTAGATCCAATTGCATTGAAAATCGTTGTCCAGTCCGCCTCAAAAAGGATCATGTTAGAAAAACTTGCCAACTTGTTGAAAGGATTTAGAAAGACTTTGTTCGTTTCTTTAAAAGGCGAAATTGCTTTCGTAATAGGGCACGGAGCAAAGCCAAGTCTTCTCAGCAGAGTGGGTTTATTTCCTGGTATAGAAGTAAAAAGCATAAAAACATCAGCAAAATTAATAAGAGGTTCCTACAATGAATTTTGATTGGAAATTAAGTTCTTCGGACGCCAACACTATGGGGAGTCCAGTGAGGGAGTTAGTGCTTCGCATGGATACCAACCTGAGAGAAAACGGATTACCTATAGAAGGTTTTGAGTTTTTACATAGTTCGTCAAAAATGCTGGAAATCACCCGTCAGATTGAAGATGAACTTTCACGATCACCTGAGAGTGCTACTCTACATGTAGGTTTCCAAAGAATTGATAAGGTCGATAACGAGCTTGATAGATATAACCAACTGAGAAATAGTGGCACGCAGGTTTACGCTTATGGAGTAGGTATACCCACCCCAGATCAACTATCTGTTGTGGATGATTGGATATCTCTAGCTTTCTCAGTTTCAAATGTGGAAAATCAATGGTTTTTAGTAAGTGAAAGTCCTACTCCGATAGCTTTTGTAGGTTGGGAAACCTCTAAAGAGCTTTTCGGCCAAGGAAAGTTGTCTAATCCTGAGAAAATGTTTGAAGGATTTGTGTCGTCAGATGAACGGGTGATCAAATCTCTTATCTCACACTTAGATTCAGTAAGACTAAGAAAGCAATTGCAGCCTATGAGTGTGGACACAATAGCTATGGAATTGGAAGGCAAGGTGAAGAAAGTCATGGTTATCACTCAGGATAAACCTGCCGATAAACTTTCGCCGGGAACAAAGCAATCTTTAAACTCATCTGTTTCTCTTTGCAAAGCCCTCGAAGCGGAAGTTACTCTGTACGATTTATCGGCAGCTTCCTATTTCGTAAATCCAGGCCCTCCAGGAACAGCCTGGACCGGAATCAATTTATCAGGAAATGAAGTAGAGTCACTCGGTAGATCTCACCTCAGCAAGCAAATCATAGAATTTCAAAACGAGGGACTGAATGCCAACGCTGTACTCGCGGGAAAGCATGGATTTCAGGCCATAGAGGAAGCGGCAACCAGAGAAAAAGCCGATGTTGTCATAGTGCCACAATATTACGAATACCCTAACCTTGTGGACAGAATTGTTGGCAACACACTAGGACAAATAAAGAACTCTAATATTCCTCAACTAATGATTTCAACTGAGGACGGACATTTCAGGCAGTTAAATACATCAGCAGATAGAAATTGTGAGCTAACTCCTACTAATAGTTCTGATGTTTTGGAAAAATTCATATCACATCACGTTTAAGACTTAGGACTTTACATGAACATAGCTATAACGGGTGCTTCGGGTTACATAGGTTCGCGCTTGACAGAAAAAATGTCTGCCGGACCCAATAAATTAAGATGCTTAGTCAGAGACAAAACAGCATTTGTGGAACGTTTTAATCATCCGTTAATAGAGGCAAAAGAATGTGATCTACTCAAGCCAGAGACCCTCTCAAATAAATTAGAAAATATTGATACAGCTTTTTTTCTTGTGCACTCTCTGGCTTCCGACAATGATTTCGACGAAGACGAGGTCGCTTGCGCTCAAAACTTTTTGAATGAGGCTATAAATAGTGGTGTTAAAAGAATTATTTACCTTGGAGGACTAACAGCAAAGACAGATAAAATTTCCAGGCATCTGTCCAGTCGATTAAGAGTGGGAGAGCTGCTTAGATCATCCTCTATAGAATGTATAGAATTCCAAGCTTCAATCATTATTGGAAGAGGGGGATTATCCTATGAAATAATGAGAAACCTGGTTGAAAGGCTCCCTGCAATGATTACGCCCAAATGGGTCTCTTCTCTGGCTCAGCCTATTTGGATCGAGGACGTAGTGGATTATCTTTCTCTTTCCATTGATTCACATTTCGAAGGGAGTAGGGTTATTCAGATTGGAGGGCCTGACAAAGTATCTTATAAAGATCTGATGAAAGAATACGGCCGCCAACGTGGAATAAAACGTGCCATGATATCCGTACCCGTTTTAACCCCTCATCTGTCAAGTCTATGGCTAGGTTTAGTAACTCCTGTGTACGCAAGGGCAGGGAGAAAGCTAATCAACAGCTTAACTTCGGACAGCATTGTGACTGAAAAAAACGGAATGGAAATATTTCCAATTACCCCAATCAACTACAAAGAAGCTATACAGAATGTACTTAAAGACTCAGAAACGGGACCTGTATCACGTTGGTTCGATGCCAATTCCTCCGCCAGTAAAACCCCAAAAAAAATTGGTTTTGGATCTAAAAATCTCTCAGATTTCAAATACAGATTCGAAGACACCCGGTTTGTAGATGTGCAAGGAAACATATCTGATGCTATAAAACCCATAAATGAAATCGGAGGTCGAAATGGGTGGTACTACGCAAATATTTTGTGGCGTATCAGGGGCTGGTTTGATCTTTTGATTGGAGGGGTTGGAATGCGCCGATCAAGGTTGATGAAAGACAAATTTCTGATCGGAGATACCCTAGACTGGTGGAGAATTATTGACACAGTAGAGAATACAATGGTCACATTTCTGGCAGAGATGAAACTTCCTGGTGAAGCCACACTTAAATTTGAGGTTGAGAAGCGCGATTCCTCTGTAAGAATATGGCAGACTGCATCGTTTTATTCTAATTCTTTAACGGGACACCTATACTGGTACTCTCTGTTACCACTTCACGCGTTCATATTCAGAGGAATGATTAGATCCATAGGCTCCAAAGTTTTGAATAATCAAACGGGGACTCGTTGACCCAAAGAATATATGATCCATACAATGCATCAGACTAGGAAGAAAAAATACCCACCTTGGCAACCAAGGTGTGAGAAGTAACACACTCAATACAGTAATTCTCTACCAGAACTTAATGACTGACAAAATATACAGAAAACCTATACCAATTCCGACTCCAGAGTCCGACTTCTTTTGGGCCAAGGTCAGTCAACACGAATTATGGATACAACGTTGTGTTGACTGTTTGAAACCCTTCTTCTATCCCAGAATGGTTTGCCCACACTGCCTCTCAGACAAGATTGAATGGTTCGAGGTGAGTGGACGAGGGTCCTTATATTCCTACATGATTAACCACCGCCCAGCACCAGGTTTTGAAGAAGATAGTCCCTACGCAATAGCCATAGTTCAGTTGGAAGAGGGTCCAAGAATGATGTCCAATATAGTGGGTATTGAAAATACCCCAGAAAATCTTATATTGGATATGCCATTAAGAGTCGTTTTTGAAGATATTACTCCAGCCGTAACAATCCCGAAATGGCGCCCTGATGAAACTATAAAATACGGGTAACGATAACGCCAAAATTCTAAAAAGTGGATATTGAAAATGGAGTCACTCAGGTATAAAGCTGCAATAGTCGGAGCTTCAGAAACTACTGAACTCGGCATTATTCCCGACAAAACTCCATTCCAACTTCATGTCGATGCCTCCGTAAACGCCATCAAAGATTGTGGTATTGATAAGCAAGAGATAGACGGCATCGCTACAACTATGAATCCCGCTTCTCTCGCCCATTACCTCGGTATAACCCCCAAATGGATAGACAATACTCAAGTGGGGGGAACCTCTTTTCTGATACATGTAAGACATGCAGCTGCTGCGATTGCAAGCGGACTCTGTGAAACAGTACTCGTATCGATGGCCGAAAGTGGGAGAAGCAGAGTGGGAGACACCTCCCTTTCAACCTTTTCTGAACCAACTCTAGAAGGCATGAAAGATAGTAGCTTCCCAGGGCAGTTTGAATCAATTTATGGCGTTTACGGACCGACAACCCAATTTGGTTTGGGAGTATTGCGATATATGAAGGAAACTGGTACCAGCCACGAACAACTGGCGTCTGTTGCTGTTGCTCAACGCAAATGGTCCAACAAAGTACCTAGAGCCATGTACAGAGATTTAATAACTGTTGACGACGTTCTTGAAAGCAGAATAATTTGTTACCCATTTCATCTTCTAGAGTGCTGCCTGGTTACTGATGGGGGAGGAGCATTAATAATCACAAAAAGTGATAGAGCAACCAATTATGCCAAAAATCCGGTTTATATATTAGGTACAGGTGAGTCTGTTGAAACGCCAATAGTTAGCCAAATGTACGATATGACCTCCTCGACTGCCTTTAAAATTTCTAGTAAGAAGGCCTTTGAAGAGGCCGATGTTAGTCACAGTGATATAGACCACTTGATGATTTATGACGCATTCGCCCATCTACCTATTTATGGTCTAGAAGATCTTGGATTCGTATCTAGGGGAGAAGCGGGAGCATTTATAGAACAGGGAAACACCTCTCCCGGCGGTGATTTACCCATGAACACCAATGGAGGAGGACTCTCATATACGCATACGGGTATGTACGGGATGTTTGCAATCCAAGAATCTGTTAGGCAGGTAAGAGGTGAGGCTGCTCATCAGGTGCCCGACGTAAAATTATCTTTCTGCCAAGGAGTCGGGGGGATGTTTATGGCGGCAGGAAGCCTGATATTTACAAATTCCTCACCACACTAGAAAGAATTTAAGAATATTAAGAGGCAACATTGACCGAAATACTCTGTTACGAAAATAGTTACTTAAAAGAGTTTGACGCCATAGTTACACATGTTACTGAGACCGGAATAGCCCTGGATCAAACGGCATTCTATCCAGGGGGAGGCGGGCAGCCATCGGATACGGGGTTCATCATCTGGGAAGACGGTAGTTCTTCAGTGCAAAAACTATCCAGAACTGGTGGCCTGCTTATACATAAACTCGATGGCGAAATCCCGAGCATAGGCACAAAAGTACATGGGGCGTTGGATTGGGATAAGCGTTACCAGCTAATGAGAACTCACACAGCTCTACATATTCTATGTGGTGTTGTTTGGAGAGATTATGGAGCTTTGGTAACTGGAGGTAATATGACTCCATTGTCAGCCCGGATGGATTTTGAATTGGAAAATATGTCCTCTGAATTTGCCGTGGAAATGGAAAAATTAATCAACAAAGAAGTCGAAGAGGCAAGAGAAATAATTGTTGACACACTTCCTAGAGAGGATGCATTTAAAATTCCGGATCTAATTCGTTTGAAGATTAACAAGTTACCCCCCACCATAGAAGAGGTCCGGACTGTCGACATAGTGGGGTTAGACCTTCAGGCAGATGGAGGAACACATGTTGCCAACACACGTGAAGTAGGTCCAATTCAAGTAGTGGGACATGAAAGCAAAGGCCGGATAAACAAAAGACTTAGAATTGAACTAAGCCCATAATTTTGATCTACCAAATTTCTAGAAATTGCAACACTAAATAGAAATCTCCAAGACCAAACATTCCTAATAAATTCGACTTTGAGCGAAGATACCTATAATCGGTTTCAAATCAAAAATCCCATAGAATTACTCTAGAGAACTTCTTCTGCAATTCTCTCCAATTCCAAAGCCATTTCGTCTTCCGTCTCCTTAAATTCTGGCCTTACTACAACTCTATTTGCCCCCGCATTCAGATAATCTTGTGCAGCATTTCTATCAGGCGGCTGTCCATAAATAGTAATCGAGATGTCATTCGGATTTCTGCCTCGATTTTTAGCGAGTGAATCCAATTCCCGTCTGCTTGTTTCCACATCTTTAGGAGTGACTCTGTTTGGCAACCACCCATCTCCAACCTCGACAATACGGCGCAAAACGTTTTTAGCCATACCGCCAATTAATATTGGCGGATGAGGATTCTGAGCTGGCTTTGGAAACATTTTCACAGGGGGGAAATCATAATATTTACCATGAAATTCGGCCTCCTCCTTTGTCCAAAGCTCTTTTAATGCAAGAAGAGATTCTTTCGTCTGAGTCCACCTATGATCAAAGTCCCCTCCCATCAGTTCAGTCTCCTCTCTCAACCATCCCGTGCCTATTCCGAAAAGAAATCTACCACCGCTGAAAAGGTCTAATGTAGATACTGTTTTCGCAAGAACCAAGGGATTCCTTTCAGGAACCAAAGTTATCCCAGTAGCTAACTTAATTTTGGTGGTCGCTCCAGATGCCTGGGCGAGAGCAATAAATGGGTCTGCAAAATGTGCATAGGTCCAAGGTATGACCCCATCCTCCGAACCTGGAAATCTACTGGTAGTATTCACTGGAAGCACAGGATGTTCCGCGTACCATATCGATTCAAATCCTAAAAGTTCCGCCTTTGAGGCCATAAAGGAAGCGTTTACCTTATATGCGGGTAGTGGCGTCGAAATTCCAATAGTCATAAAGATCTCCTTACCATGGAACAACCTGATTTCTGTTACGGATCATATTAAACTACCTAAACTAGTCAAGTACACGTTAGATTGATGACAATGAAGCTTCCTACTTAGACATCTCTAAGAATTATTATGTTCAACCTTTAATTTCAGTAAATGATTAGAGCACCTGAAATAGAAGTAAAGTCATGTTAACGAATCATTAAGGAGACCGACATGCTAGATATATTGATACACAACGGGACCATATTGGATGGAACTGGAAATCCTGGTTTCAAAGGGGCTGTTGGCATTACCGGGGACACAATTTCACTCCACCGAGGTGATATATCTAATGTCGAAGCACAACGATACATAGATGCCGAAGGATACGTTGTGTCTCCTGGATTTGTAGATCTTCATTCACACGCTGGTCTAACCATTTTGGGGGCGCCACATCATGACCCTAAGATCCGCCAAGGTGTCACTACAGAACTGATCGGAATCGATGGGATTTCACATGCCCCTTTCAAAACACGGGAGGAACTAGAGCGATACATTTGGTTGGATTCGGGCCTAAACGGATACCCTCCGATGCCACCCGATTGGCTAACTGTGAGTGACCTTTTATCTAAGTACGAAAACACAGTCGCAGTCAACGTAGCATACATACTCGGCAATTCTCCTGTGCGCATATGGAGTGTGGGATGGGAACAAAGACCTGCTACTGATGCCGAAATAGCGAACATGAGATCAGTTGTGAGAGAAGGCATGGAAGAAGGAGCTTATGGAATATCTACTGGGCTCGATTATCCACCCGGAGCGTATGCATCAACTAATGAATTAATAGAACTTTCTGAAGAAAGCGCTAAATTAGGGGGCTTTTACCATACCCACACGAGAGCTAGTTTAAAAGAAAAAGGGGTACTAGCTCCATGGGAAGAATCTATAGAAATAGGACATAAGTCTGGGATCCCCATTCATCTAACCCATTTCAGACAGGGCTACCAAGGGGATGGAAGTCATTTAGATTACTTGGCCTTGGTGGATAATGCTCGAGATAACGGTCTGGATGTCACTTTTGACTGTTATACATACCCATATTCTGGAACAACGATAACAATTGGATTCCCTCATTGGGCAAAAGACGGAGGTCCGGAACGACTAATAGCTGCCCTTAAAGACCCTGACGATAGATCAAAAATGAAAAAGGAAATAACTATAGACAGACTGGAGAACAACTGGCTAACGAATTTTACTAAAGAAGCTAATAAAATTTATGACGGCTTGTTAATCACCGAGATAGCCAATCTCAGAAATCAGGATCCGGCTGACGCCCTCTTTGATTTACTACTGGATGAAAATCTTGGTTTATCTACGGTGGGACTTGGTACGAATCCTCAGACTTTACCAGCGTTCGTTTCGCATCCTGCAGGGATGGTAGCAAGCGACGCCATTTTATTTGGGGAATATCCAAATCCCAGAACTTATGGATGCTTTCCTGTCGTACTTGCTGAATTTGTAAGAGCTGAAAAACAGCTGAGACTTCCTGAAGCCATAAGAAAAATGACATCATTCCCAGCTCAACGCCTGGGGTTGAAAGATAGAGGACTGATCAGAGACGGATATAAGGCTGACATAGTTCTATTCAATCCGGACACCGTAAAAGCACCTGCGACCAAGGAAAATCCAAAGCAATACCCAATCGGCATCGACTACGTAATCGTAAATGGAAAACTCGTAATCGACGAAGGTAATAACACCGGGGTCACTCCTGGTCGAGCCTTACGACGGGGAAGAGACTAGTCGAATTGAGATTAACGTCTTGTTAAGTTTAAATTTTTCAACAAAGGAGATTCTTAACTGATTAAAGGCCGATGTTGAACCCATGGCCTTGCCTCCTCAAAAGCAGCGCTTACCGCAAGAACCGTTTCCTCATCTCCATGTCTTCCTACGATATGTAGACCTACTGGCATTCCATCTGAATCAAAACCACAGGGCACACTGGCTGCTGTATAACCAATCGTGTTTATAGGATGTGTAAAAGGTAAAAATCCCCATCCTGGGTTGGGATATGGCTTTTGGCCCCCAATAGTCTCTGGATAAGCATCGGTAGGAAATGCTGTGACTGCCATCGTGGGAGATAGAATGACATCGAACTTATCAAATTCGTCCTCAAATAACTGAATCATCCTGTCTCTCTCACCCACTGCCTTCACGTAGTCCACTCCAGTAGTATTTGAACCGTGTTCGATCGCATATTTGGCGTACCAAGTAAGGGGATCTTCTTCGTCATCGAGCAAATGCCCCTGGGTAGCGTAAGCCCCGGCAGCAAAAAGTGTGAACCAGGTATCGAATGCTCCCTCCAACTTTAGTTCAGATTCCATTACTTCACATCCCAGTTCAGAAAATACTTTAGCTGCACTTTCAGTAATAGTTAGAACTTCACTGTCAACTGCCGCATATCCATAATCTGGACTCCATCCAATTTTCAAACCAGATATTCCTCTAGTGACAGACGCTAAAAAATCAGGCACAGAAGACCTCAGGGACCCTGGATCTCGCGAATCATATCCCGCAATTACCTGTAACAGTAGCGCAGAATCTTTTACCGTTCGGGTTAGTGGACCTTGTTGGCTAGTGTAATTCGCCAGTGGAGAAGCTGGGACTCCAGAAAAACTGGAGACTCTTCCCTGGGTAGGTTTTATGCCATAAATACCATTAAAACTAGCCGGTATCCTAATCGATCCACCTCCATCACCTCCCGTCGCAAGCGAGGTCAGACCTGCAACAATAGAGGCCCCCGCTCCACCGCTAGATCCTCCAGACGTTCTATTCACATCCCACGGGTTACGACAGGAATCGCCCAGTCGATTCTCATTGGCACCTAGAAGGCCAAATTCTGGAGAGTTGGTCTTACCTAGCATAATTGCCCCAGCTTCAAGAACACGCTCTACAACTGCACAATCCGCCTCAGGAATTCGATCCTTATAGGCTAAAGAACCGCCCGTTGTACGAATCCCCTTTGTCATCTGGAGATCTTTGATCGAAATAGGGATCCCATGAAGTGCCCCCAACTCATCTCCATTTAACACTTTATCTTCAGCAATTTGGGCTGCTCGCAGCGCTGTATCAGCAGTTACTGTCAAATATGAATTTAGATTTGAATCAAGTTTTTCAATCCGTTCGAGGTATAGTTTTGTTATCTCCACTGGAGATAACTCCTTTGATTTTATAAGTCCCCCGATTACTGTTGCAGGTTCAAAAGCCAGGTTCTGATCTATCTCTGCCATTTTTTATCTCCATTTAAATATTTCAGCTATCGAAGTTTCTCCGTCAACCATCCGTTAGCGCTCCGTAGCTGCCTACGTGGTCAGGACTTACCATAAAATGCTGGGCTGCAGCATGCATGTCTCTAAAGCATTGCTGTAGTGGATTATCCATATTCAATGCGGATCCACCCGCAGCATGGAAACATGAGTCTACTATATCCACAGATTCTCTCGTCACCCATGCCCCCACCGCTCTAACTCTAAACTGTTCCGTCTGCGAAAGAACAGTTCTCGACTTAGCGACATCCCACGCCTGTTCAAATATGTTTTTTGAGAGAGACTCAATGGACCGCATCTTTAGGTCAATATTGCCTAACATCATTTGGAAATGAGGACTATCTCCAATCGGAGTTTGTCCGGGAACCCCTCTTGACTTGGATGAAGACAGAGATTTAATTTCTTGTATTGCCCTTTTTGCAGTCCCAATCGCAATCCCAGCATGCCCAAACACCACAAAAGCAGGTCTCTTAATTCTGTAAAGATCCCCTCCCCTCAATGGAAGGTCATCTCCTGACCAAGTAAGCTCAAGAGGGACATGTAGCTCTGAAACCGAATAATCGTTGCTCCCACTTCCTCTCAAACCCGCTACATCCCAGTTATCGATTATTTGAACTTCTGATGTCCTGAATAACGCTCTTATTTCCGAGGGCTTACTTTCGGACAAAACTTTGGCTCCTGCTGTTACCCACTCTGAGCCTTTTATGCCGCTACCGTAAGGCCACCTACCCGTCACAACATATCCATCTTCAGAGGGATTTGCCTCTCCAAACGACATCCCAACCCCAACGATCGATGGGTGAGATTTAGAAGATTCTTTGCCAAAAACTTCGTCTATCCCAGTGTCAGAAAGAAAAGCTCCGGCCGACCCAACGTTTGTTGCGCTCACCATGGTGCACCACGCAGCCGAGGTATCAATAGAAGCCAAAGCGGCCAATACTTCAAGCTGGGTAACAGGATCAGCCTCAGCGCCACCGAGCTCTGAAGGCAACTTCAACGAGAGAAGACCATTATCATGAATAGCACCCCAGCTATCTGGATGTAAGTAGCAATGTTCTTCACCGAATGAAACATTGCCAGCCACCGTATCCGCGACCGATGAAACAGCATCCAGCAAAGCTTGCCGCTTTTCAAATCGATCACCCGGCCATGTATTTAGCAATGTAAAACCTCGTGGCTAGGCAGGTATGCGAGATCTAGCCTGGTCTAACAATGACTCCTCTGCATCTTCAAGATTGACTGGGTCTGCACAGGGTTGAGGAACCGGGAATCCGGTCCGGTAGTAAACCTCTATAGTGTTTCCCTCAGGGTCAAGGGCATACATGCCAAATGCATTACCATGACTGACCGTACGTTCTATACGAACCTCTTCACTTTTGAACACTGTGTGAAATTGTTTCAACTCTGAGAGCGTATTAACGTAAAAAGAGATCTGTTGAACCATCTTCGATCCTTCCGGTACATCCCTTCCTTTCATCAAAACAAATTCATGATGTTCTTCTTCGGGATTAGATGACATGAAGACTATTCCCCTGTCCTCTGTTTCTTCATCCGTAATTTCGAGCCCCATTACACGTGAGTAAAAATCTCTCATCTTAAACAAATCATGCGTATATATCCCCACATGACCTAATCCTGCTACTGCTGGCATACATCACCTCCCAAAGCATTACTTCGTAGAATCCTAATAATATGGCATGGGTCAAGACAGAACGCCAAATGGGACATAAACCTAATACCTTATAGTCACAAAACACGGTCTCATCAACTGTAAATTAACGTCCTTTATAACCATAAATTTGTATGGTTATTGACATGAGAAATCACGATGCCATAATGGTGTAAATACAGAGACATAATAAGTTGTATTTTCTAAAAGGATAATTCACCTGTATTTGTGATAGGAGGTTGGTATGACTGTGACGGCGGAAAGAGAATTATTGGCCCACCTTTTGAGGCGCGCAGGATTCGGGGCAAGCAGTGACGATCTTGATGTATTTAGCGAAATTGGTTACGAAGCCACAGTGGAAAAGCTGATAAATGTTGATTCGGAAACTGCGGTCGATGAATATTCGTTACTTAGACGCCATCCTATTACTGAAGTCCCCGGTGGAGCATCTGGACCCGGTCAGGCTAACTGGCTATATTTCATGCTGAATACCCAGCGACCACTTCAAGAAAAAATGGCGCTTTTTTGGCATCATGTGTTTGCTACTGGAAACGCAAAAGTAGATAACTGCAACCATCTTTTGGATCAGATCGCCATGTTCCGTGAAGAGGGTATGGGGAATTATCGAAACCTTCTCGTTAATCTAGCCAGAGACCCGGCGATGATATTTTGGTTGGACAATAATGAAAACCACAAAAACGCTCCAAACGAGAATTGGGGACGTGAATTACTTGAACTGTTTTCCCTTGGCGTGGGCAATTACACAGAAACCGATGTCTTTGAGTGTTCAAGAGCGTTCACTGGATGGACAATTGGCGCGAAGATGCCTAGATACCCATACGGCCGACACCCCTGGAAATTCGAGTTTAGAGCAGAAGACCACGACTACACAGAGAAGACATTCCTTGGCCATACAGGGAACTTCGATGGTGAAGACATCATAGATATCATTCTCCAACAGGACGCATGTTCAAAATTCATAGCTCGACATCTCTACAACTTTTTTGTCGAAGATGAACCTCAAGTTCCCGCATGGAACATAGAAGCACCAAAAAATCCTGAGGCAGTGAACCAGTTAGCAAAAATACTCATTGACTCAGACTATGAGGTAAAACCAGCATTAAGAGCTCTGTTTAACTCCAGCTTCTTCAAAGAATCCGCCTACAAAAGAGTTAAGAGCCCGGTGGAAGTAGTCGTTGGAACTCTGAGACTAGTAGAAGATGTTCTAGGACCCGACCCGCGATTAGAATCCACCGCCAAGGAACCAGGATATATGGGCCAAGATATATTAGACCCGCCTAGCGTGGAAGGCTGGCATACGGGCAGGGAGTGGATAAATAGTGGGGCACTTGTAAAAAGGGTTAACTTCGTGTCCGATCGACTCAGTGACACCGCCCTACCGGGTGTAAAAAAGATCATTTCCAAAATTGCAGACTGTGACGGCACCATGTCACCTGAAGAACTAGTGGAAAAATGTTTGGAGCAGATGGGACCGTTACCAGTAAAGGACAAGACACGAGAAGAACTCGTCTCACATGCAAATGAACAGGGAAATATAACGTGGGATGAAAAATCCTACGAGCAATCTGCGGTGAGAGCCAGTGAAATGCTGGCGCTAATCGCGTCAACCAGGGAGTATCAGTTCGGATAAACACTATAGGCTGAACTGCAAGTAGAGGAGGCAAACATGGTAACGAAAGACAAAGAACCCGTAATAGTTGTTTTGCAGTTGTCTGGGGGAAACGACTATTTCAATACGGTTATCCCCTACAACGATAGCAATTACTATGACAACAGAAGATCCCTAAGCATCCCAGAAGCTGAGATGCTCACTATCGACGCAGAGTATGCCCTACACCCATCGATGTCACCTATGAGAGACATCTATAAAAAAGGAAACATGGCCATCATCCACGGTATTGGATACGCCAATTCTCCAAGGTCTCACTTCCGATCTATGGATATTTGGCACACGGCGGAACCAGATAAAGTAGGCACTGAAGGATGGCTCGGCAGAGCTATTCGTGAATTAGATCCAGAGAGTACAAATCCAGTTACAGCAGTCAATATCGGACAGGGTCTGCCTAGAGCACTAGTGACCCCTGGTGTCTCAGTCGCATCAGTAGCAGATTTATCAACATATGGACTATTAACAAGTGTAGAACAAGATGTAGTTAGAGAAAAAATGCTAACCCGCTTTTCTAACATGTATGGAGCTGCCCTGGGTTCCGGCCCTGTTTTGGATTATCTGGGCCAAACTGGAATTGATGCATTGAATGGAGCCGATATTCTGAAGGTCGCGCCAGACAAATATGAATCCAACATTGAATATGCTGATAATTCCATAGCAAGAAATTTGAGAGATGTATCAACTATTCATAAAGCAAACTTAGGGACGAGAGTCTTCTATACGCAGCATGGAAGTTTTGACACTCATGCAGCCCAGACACCTACCCATGCTCAGTTATGGCAAGAAGTTTCCACAGCTATACAAGATTTTTGGGATGATCTGGAAGAAACGGGGCATGACGAAAATGTCGTGATGTTCCTATTTTCCGAATTTGGTAGGCGGGTTAGGGACAACGGGTCAGGAACAGACCATGGTGCAGCCGGAGTCTCGTTTGTAATCGGGCCGAGAGTGAACGGAGGAATGTACAGCCGCTACCCTGAAACAAGAGCTGAGGCTCTCGAACAGGGAGACTTAGTTCCTAATCAAGATTTCAGGGGTGTTTATACTACTTTGCTAGAGGACTGGCTGGAGGTTGAGGCCGCTCCCATAGTTAATGGAGCATTTTCCAGCGAGAAGTTCATTCAATCCTCTAATTAGAAAAACGCATCATAGAGAATTTGCTCGGAGGCAAAGATGCTTACAACTACAGTCCAAGGCAGAACTTGGAATTTCAGTCATGCAATCGGAAGAAATGCAGCAGCAGGTAACGGATTTACCCAGCCTATGAGCATAGTCAGCTTTAAAGATGACTCAATATATGTGCTCAGTAGAGGTGGCGACGGCGCTGGAGGGGTGGTACAGCCGAACAAAAGAATCGGCAAAGTAACGATTGACGAAGAGTTTATTGGGGATTTTGGACACGGAGATTTTACGTGGCCCTCATCTCTGGCGGTGGACAGTAGAAGTCACGTTTACTGCACTGACGAACATACAAACACCGTAATCGAATACGACCCAGAAGGTAAAAAGATGGGTGAATGGGGAGACCCAGGCAACAAGGAAGGTAATTTAAATATGCCTTCTGGAATCGCATTTGACTCTAGTGACAATCTTTTCGTAGTTGATTCAGGAAACAACAGAATACAAAAATTTACCAGGGAAGGTGAATTTATCCTTACGTGGGGCGAAGCAGGGAGTTCAGAAGGCCAGTTTTCGGACCCATGGGGTATCACTGTGGACCAAAACTCTAACGTTTATGTGGCTGACTGGGGTAACAATAGAGTCCAGAAATTCACCCCTGAAGGAGAGTTCTTACTCTCGTATGGTGTCACATTCCCAGAAGATATGAGACTAAACCATCCATCAGATGTTGCAGTCGACAGTGAAGGCGACGTTTACGTGGTGGACTGGGGAAATAAAAGAGTACAAATTTTTGATCCAGAAGGAGAGATCCTCACAAGTCTCTATGGAGATGCGTACGAATTCTCCCAATGGGCCAAAGAGGTCGTCGAGTCCAATCCTGACGCATTAAAAGCCTATCGCAGGGTAGAAGACAAGTCATCTCTGGCAACTTTTGAAAGACCTACCTCTATCACAATAGACAGTCAGGACCGAATAATCGTATCTGAGAGCACTAGAGGTAGACTGCAAGTCTACGCCAAGGAAAAAGACTACTTAGACCCCCAATACAATCTTTAGAGTCTACGGCCTGAAAAGTTATTTGGAGAAATCGTAAGTACGAGTTCTCTGTTTGGAATTTGAAAAAACTCACAATTCGTTGGAACTCATAATATTCTCAGCGAACCAGTGTATGCGGGAAATCATTTCATCCGGTGGATAGGACCATATTGGACCATAGTATTCGCAGCCAGCGTCTCTGTACTCACATATAGTTTCCAAGCATAGAGAGGCGTCAGTAAACACCTCAAAATTCTGAAGGGCCCCTTTTATATCTTCCCTGATTCCATTATCTGTTCGGATTTCATGTAATTTCTGCAGTCCAGAAGCATAATCTGACGGTGTAATGTTAGTAGGAATCCACCCATCTCCATAAAGGGCTGCCAATTCCATCATTTTTGGTCCTTTTACGCCAAACCACATTGGGGGATGAGGTTTTTGTACGGGAGAAGGCAAAATTTCGGCACCTTTCGAGCTAAAATACCTCCCACTGAAATCACTGGTCCCTCCTCGCCAAAGCGTGGTTATGAGCTCTAAAGCTTCCGATGTTTGTGCAACTCGCTTACCAGTGGGTAACCACTCACTAAACCCGTCAAACTCAGGTCTGTGCCAGCCTGCTCCAACACCAAGTATGGTCCGGCCACCAGATAACAAGTCTACGGTGCTTACAATCTTTGCAAGTTGAGAAGGCGGACGGAAAGGAAGAGGGGTTACCACTGTACCCAATTTAATCCTGGACGTCTGACCGGCGAGATATGACAAAATACTCCACGCATCTAGAGTTTCAGAACTATCTGGAAGCATGTAATGGTCCCATGAAAGAAACCCGTAAAATCCCGCTTCCTCCGCCGCAACCGCAACATCACGAATGAGTCCTCTATCCAAATATCCCTCTTTAACTGGGTATATTAAATTGAACTTCACCTAATCTCCTCATACTTCATACGACAGAATATTTACATTTAAACATCACCGAAAAATATAGCGCTTTTAGTTATTTATGAATATTTGCCAGATACTTGGGGAGTAGGATCATCAAAACCTTGATTCTGTCTTTCTAACCTTGTTTCACGCTCCCATTTGCGTCCGAGATCATCACTAACACCAATATGAAGTTTCCCCAAACCTTCTGTTTCTAGTTCAATCTTGTCCCCGTCCATAATTGGAGTAAGGCCTCTATGATTCGTGCCTGTTGCTACAACATCTCCTGGATTTAGAGTGTGTATTGAGGTTACCCATTCAATTACTCTTGGTATCTGGTGGGCCATATCATCCGTATTGAAATCCTGCTTCAAGTCCCCATTTACAGAAAGTTTTATATTAAGGTTTTGAGGATTATCAACCTCATCTGCTGTAACTATAAACGGGCCCATGGGAGCGAAAGTATCCCTTGATTTCATCTGATAAAAAACACCCCCACCAGAACCTAGACCCCGAGCAGACATATCAATGAAATTCATATATCCAAATATGTAATCAAATGCATCCTCAGCCCGCACTTGTGTAGCAGTTTTACCTATTACCAATGCCATTTCCGCTTCCGGCTCAAATATCGTAGCGGGCGCATCTGGCAAAACTATCGTTCCTCCGTCAGGAAGTACTGCATTGGGAGATTTATGGAAAGCGTTAATGGGAGCAGGGGCATCTCTTGTCCCATCCTCCATATAGTTAACCGCCATACAAACAATATTATGAGGATTTGGTGCTGGCGATTTAAAAGACACTGATGCAATCGGCACCCCTTCTGAAGATTCAACTACATCTTCTATCGCGCTCCTGTAACTTCCAAACGACTCTATAATCCTGTTAAGTAATCCCTGGGGATGGTTATGTTCGTTAACTGGAACAGCTTCAGATATGTCTACTATCTTGTCACCTTTCACAACACCCAGAGTAAAATCATTAAAAAATGCCAACTTCATTTCTTGCTCCTAAATTTCCAGATCTAGTCGTAACTCCCAACGGGGTGAATATAGCACCTAATTAGGTACAGGTCACCAACCCACTATTAAATTTAATAATAGAAGGGGAAATACCGCTCGAAGTAAAGAGAACAATAATCTCTCCATAAATGCTAGTATCCACAAAGAGTATCGAACGATGGCCTTTAGGAGAAAAAAATGACCAAAAGAGTGTTGATAACAGGAATGAGTGGATTAATAGGGGGATTGCTTAAAACACATCTAGAGGATAAAGGTGGATACGAACTTACAGCACTAAACAGAAGCCATGTAGAAGGTGTAAAAACCTTCCAGTCTGACATCACAGACCTAGAGTCTATTACACCCGCTTTCGACAACCAGGATGTGGTAGTGCACCTCGCCGCATATCTCGGTTCACAGGAATGGGAACATCAGCACTCCGTGAACGTTGTAGGCACCTACAATGTTTTTGAGGCAGCCCGAAGGGCAGGAGTAAACAGAGTGATACTTGCCTCAAGTGGAAGTGCAATAAGAGGATTTGAGAGAGTATCTCCATATAAGGAAATTGCTGAAGGGAGTTACCACGAAGTCCCAAAGGATTTTGACATGATTACTCACGAACAAGTGCGTCCCGATGCTCTTTATGGCGCAACCAAAGTTTGGGGAGAGGCCTTGGGGCGACATTTTTCGGACGAATATAACCTTTCCGTAATCAGCGTGCGAATAGGTGTTGTTAAAAAAGAAAATAAACCCTTGAGTGTTAGGGAGAATGCGAGTTACCTAGGACACGATGATATATGTAACATGCTCAGACTCTGCATAGACGCCCCCGACACAATTAGATGTGAAACAGTTTTCGCTGTTTCAAACAACAAGTGGAATTATCGTGATCTTAGTCACGCAGAAAAAATACTCGGATACATACCCAAGAATTCTGCAGATGACAACTTTTTTTATCCAGATAGTTAGTCAACCAGATTGAAAATGTAACGAGCACGGCAGAATTTGCATCAGGCTGCCACCACAAGGAGAAAAAATGAGTATAGACGTTAATCACTCATCAGCAGTAGATATAGGAAAAGCGATTGCCTCAAATGAGATAACCAGTAGAGAAGCCGTGGAAAACTGTATTGAAAGAATTAACAAAATCAACCCTTCTATAAACGCACTGGTACAAGATTGTTTTGAAAGAGCACTCTCTGAAGCTGATTCACTAGATATTGAACTCGCTCAAGGAATAAACCGAGGTCCTCTGCATGGAGTTCCCATGACCTTAAAAGACTCCTTGAATACAGAGGGAGTTATTACAACCTGGGCAACTCTGGGGAGACAAAATGAAGTCCCCGAGGCAGACGCAACTTTGGTCTCAAGACTTCGTGAAGCCGGGTCAATTTTACTCGGAAAAACAAATACTCCAGAGCTGACTCTTGCTGCTGATACAGATAATTTGGTCTACGGTAGAACTAAAAATCCTTACGACACAAATCTGTCTCCAGGTGGAAGCAGTGGAGGGGCTGCGGCAATCATCGCTACTGGAGGGTCCCCATTTGATATAGGCAGCGATACGGGAGGAAGCATACGCATACCAGCACACAGTTGTGGAATTGCAGGAATCAAACCGACCTCAGGAAGAGTCCCACGCACAGGACATTGTATTTCTTACGCTCTGGGAGCAACAGAATCCCTTACTCAGAATGGTCCTATGGCACGGTATGTTAGAGATCTTAATCCAATCCTAAAGGTTATCTCAGGTCCTGATTTCAAGGATCCATACATAGTACCTATGCCCATCAGAGATCCCAGCGAAATAGATATTAAAGGGATGAGAATTGCTTTTCATACGGACAATGGTTTGATGTCACCCACTCAAGAGATTTCAAATGTTGTGAGAAATGTAGCGTCAGCCTTACAAGACAAAGGAGCAGCAACTGTAGAGATCCTACCTGACCCAATTAGAATGTTGAAACAAATCGATGGAAGAAATGGAACAGGGGACGGAAGAGAGTGGGTCAGAAGAATCCTCAAGGATGCAGGAACCAACCAATTCTCACCATTCATCGAAAACAGGCTAGAAGAAGCCCCAGCAATACCAACGTCGGAGTTTACAGAAGTACTGGAGATGGTAGATAACTACAGGAGTGGAATGATCCAATTCATGAAAGACTTCGATGTGATTCTATGTCCCGCATCTGCCAAACCCGCAGTGGGACCTGGTGAAAGTTTTCTACCTGAAAACAAGTTTCTTTATTCTTATACTTCGGCCTTTAATGTCACCGGATGGCCGGCCGGAGTAGTAAGAGGAGGAACATCTTCAAGTAATTTACCCATAGCTGTTCAGGTAGTAGGGAAACCCTGGAGAGAAGATATTGTCCTGTCTGTCTTAGAAACTGTAGAGGAAATCACTGGCGGATGGATAGCTCCCACTTCAGTATTATGATGTGAATGATGTTTGAAGCGAAACTTACGTTCGCACTAGAACAAATTTGCCGACAAAAAAAGCAACCACTCTATCACTTGCCAACGCAAGTGAGGTGGAACAATGTAGATCGAATATAATAATTTCGAATCTCTAAAAAACTCTCCAAAGTCCCAATATATTGAACGAAAGGCAATCAAACTTATGGTTACCCGGCGCGGTCAATGTTAGAGAGCCTAAAGTACAAAGACTATAGATATCTTTGGACATCGGTTGCCACTCTTCACTGGGCTGAATATATGGAGATGGTGATCCTATCCTGGTTCATACTTGAGAAAACTGACTCCCCCTTGATCTTGGGCATATATGGCGCACTTCGATTCTCAGCGACCTTGTTCGCCCCTTTGATAGGCGTAGTGGTGGATCGTCTCGAAAAAAGAATTCTAATAATCCTGGTCAGGGCTTCATTCCTCTTCAACTCAAGTATTGGCCTGACATTAATATTTTTCGACAATCTAGATAAGTGGGAAATTCTAATATTGGCTGGATTTCTCGGCATCTCAAAAACAGCTGAAATGGTGGTTAGGCAGTCGATTCTTCCCGACATAATTCCCGAAAAAAGTGTAAGGAATGGTCTTGCATTGGAAAGGGCAGGGAGTGATCTGACACAAATAGTTAGTCCCATCGCTGGTGGTTACTTACTGAGCTGGTCAGATATGACAGTGAGTTATTCAGTAGTGGTTATATTCTATCTACTATCATTCATGCTTTCATTCAGAATAGGACAAAATCCGCTGGATGTAACCACTAATCATATCGATATCAAGCGTCCTATGATTTCATCTTTGGTTGAAGCATTGAAACACGTACGAACAGTCCCTGCACTATCAGGTCTGTTGATAATGGCAGTAATAATTAATTTGACCGCGTACCCGCTCTACTTTTCACTTGCTGCTGTTGTAGTGAAGCAAGTGTTTCAAAACAGTGCGGAGAGCTTGGGGATAATTCTAGGTACCTATTCGTTAGGAGCGGCAATCGGTTCAATTAGCCTCAGTTCAGGTTTGATTCGGATTAGGGGGGGCACGCTAATAGTCTGTGGATCTATCATATGGCATACTGCAGCTGCTCTAGTGAGCATCGCTACCAGCACATCTGTAAGCCTGCCAATATTTTTTTCTGCAGGGATTGGACAATCAATGTGTGTAATCATGATTTCAACTATGATTCTTAACCTCACCCCTTCAAATCTTAGGGGGCGAATAATGGGACTTAGGCAACTGGCTGTAGGGGGGTTGCCCCTGGGACTATTACTCTCGGGGGCAATAACTGAATTGGCCGGAGTTCAAGTTTCTCTTGTATTTAACGGGATCATAGGCGTACTTCTGACAATAGGCGTTTGTCTGATATGGCCCCAGATGGTTAAATCCGAATCTACAAAAAGCTAGCATCACACTGCCCAATCTATTTCACTAGCTCTAACTTGCTTATAGCTCCTTCTACATAGAGTATTTCTACAGTTCTTTGCAAATACTCATTGATAACTGTTTTATTCGGACTATTAACCTTATCTCTGAGTCGCTCAGAGATTAAACGCATATTCGCTTCACCGTCGATCAAGTCTAATAACAAGGCGACAAAAGAACTACAATCAGTGCCTTCCTGTCTCTCAGGCGAATGGAGGACGAGCCCCCATTCGAACCTCCCCGCAGATAAAACAGGCTTTCTAGCAACATAGGTGTCTTCATGTAAATAAGGGACCAGATTGTCCCAGTTACTAAAGTACATCCCCAACTCACGTTGTCGGGAATGCCTGTCATTCTGTTGTGATTCAAGAGCATGTTTGAACGATTCTGGTAAATCCCCTTTTTCCAAAACAGCTCTTTCATACCCTCTTACAGATTGGCCAGATACAGCTTTGATAAAGGCCTCTCGCCCAGTAGAAATCCCACTTTGGCCCAATATTTTTCTCGCCTCCCAGAAGTAAGAGTCGACAGATCTATTTGTCTGATAGAAAAGTTGGGCCAACTCCCTAAACAGGGAATACTCCCTTCTGATCATATCTTCATACACCTCGGCCGTGGCTATCTCCATATCTGGGTCTGATAATGCCGTAACCGCATAAGCCGATGCTAAAACTCCCGACATAAGAGCCATATGTACACCTGACGAAAACAAGGGGTCTATAAAACAAGCAGCATCACCTGCTAAGACCCAAGATAGACCTGCAATTTGACTGGATGTGTAAGACCAGTCTTTTACAATTTGAGGAGATTTGAGAGGCTTTGCTGATTGAAGCATCCGACTAGTTTCTTTCGTATATGACAGATTCCTCTGAAAGAAAGTTTCAACATCACTAGATTGCAAATCCAGTGATGCTTTTTTTGAATCTAGAACAATGCCAACACTAGCAATATTGTCCTTTAAAGGTATATTCCAAACCCAGCCCTCTGAAAATGACTCAATAAAAATATTGTTTTCGTTGGGTTTGGGTAGGGAAACGGCATTTTGAAAATACCCATATATTGCAAGATTTTGAAAGCTATCATCCCATTGGCGAAGATTCCTAGCCCTGGAAATCAAAGATGATTGTCCACTACAATCTATAACCATTCTGGACTCTATAAAAAACCGAGCCTCATGCCGATTATTACAAAAAACTCCTGTAGCTCTGTCATCCTGAAAAATTACCTCAATTACTTGAGTCTCTTCTCTAACCTCTACCCCTAGCGTTCTCGCCCTATTGAGAAGAATAGTATCGAACTCAGAACGATTGACCTGATATGCGCTAGTGTATTCCTGGTTCGTTTCACTGAATCTCCATGTCCAGGGGTCAGATCCACTACCCCACACCATAGTCGCTCCATATTTGACGGGGAACCCCGCAGCGGCTATCTCTGCCTCAACGCCCAACTCTCTAAGTATTGGCATACTGGCGGGAAGCAGGGACTCTCCTATGTGATCTCTAGGAAATTTGTCGCGTTCAAGAAGCACAACGGATAGACCGGCGGTGGCCGCCATGGAAGCAGCACAGCTTCCGGCTGGACCACCACCTATAACGACCACATCAAAAGACTCACTCAATGTTTTCTATACTGAGAAAATAATACGTGACGTTGCTACTAATCCGGTATATATGCGTTACCGACTATCACCACAGTCCCATCATCTTTTTCCATCCACACTCTAGCCTCTGCAATGTCGTCGCTTACAGATCTTTCATCTGTAAGTACACCCTTGGCAGTCACTCTGTCCCCCGGCCAGACAATGTTTGTAAACTTTACATCTAGCTTGCCACCATCAAACCATTTGTGGCCAAAGCTTCGGTCTAACATGTCACCGATGTAGGAAATAGTCATTTTCCCTCCAACAACTACTTCCTCAAATCCTAGTTCTTGAGATGCTTCTTTATTTGTGTGATAGTGCTTGTTTCCATGAAAGAATGTTCCGCACATCTCGAGATCAATTTCCCTGGCAACAGGTTCCAATAGGTCACCTTTTGGGACATTGAATTTCCGAACCCCTTCTTTGTCGGAAGGCTTTCTCAGGGCCACTCTGCCAGAATCTTGATCAAGTAAATAGCTTTGATGGTGACGCATCACGCCAAGAATGGTGTCATTTTCCCCATAAATCTTGGATTCTTGGAGAACGATCGTCCTGTTTCTCCACTCATATATATCCTTGACACGAGATTCGACTCTCATTTCAGTTTCCGAAGATAAAGGAGCATGAAAGTCGAGTTCTTGTCTCATCCACAGATTGCCAAAATTATTTCGGAAACTAGCTCCACTCATTGACTCAGCGTCTACAAGAAGCATAGATGGAAGCAACTTATCACTATTTCCACCGCTATCTTCATACCAATCGGAGTCCAGTTTAAGACCTTCAAAGTAATCTTCTACATGATTGGCAGACACTTCAAACTGTCTAGGTTCAAGTTCCTTGCCTACAAAGGCTTCATCAGGGTGATGTTCTCTATTTGTCATATTATTGACCCCCATATTTATGTTAACGGGCCCCTTTAATACAGGGGGCTCTCATATTTATTACTAATACTGGCGCTGCTCTCTCGATCTTCCTCCCATAGTTCCATAAGAGACATTTTGGTCTATTACAACGTCCACCAACGCCGGTTTCCCAGACTCAAAAGCCCTCTCAAGAGCCGGCTTTATCTGGTCTGGCTCCGACACCCTCTCTGAATGTCCCCCCATACCTTCCATAATCTTGGCATAATCGGTATCTTGGGAAAGATAGGTCCCAAGAGCTCTTCCACCTCTTTTAACCACACCTTGAGTGGTCTGATTCCAAGCCCCGTTGTTACCCACTACGGAAACGATCGGTAGATCAAATCTCACATATGACTCAACATCAAATCCGGTGAGTCCAAATCCACCATCGCCATAGACGATGCAGACCTGTTTCCCGGGTCTGGCTAACTGAGCGGCGGCAGCAAACCCACTACCAGCACCAAGACATCCAAACTGTCCGGGGTCAAGCCAGTGTCCGGGCCTGTTTATGTTAAGAACTCTGGCAGCGAAAGTAACGATGTCGCCGCCATCACCTATAACCGTTGCATCTTCATCGAGTACATCTCTTAGTTCTTTACAAAGTCTCATGGGATGTATCGGGTTAGCGTCACTATTCAGCATTTCCTCATCGGCAGCCTTCAAAGCCTTGTCCTCAGTCATAACTTCTTCGACCCAAGACTTTCCCTTCGACTTGTATCCAGAAGCCTCTAGTCCATCTAGAACCTGACCCAAAACCGCACCCACATCACCTACCACACCTGCATCAACATCTCTATTCTGACCAATTTTGTTTCCATCCATCATGATCTCGATGAGCTTCGGGTTCTGGGGGAACAATCTGTCTTCCCCATAGCTCAATCTGAAGTCTATTGGAGTACCAATAAGGATTACAGCGTCAGACTTAACTAAACCGTATCTCCTTCCCAAACTCCCTAAATTGGGATGGTCGGAAGGAAGGCTCCCTCTTCCCATCGCATTAAGGAAAACTGGAGAATCTATGGTCTCGACGAATCTCCTAAGCTCTTCAGCAGCGTCACACCACCAAACATCCGATCCCGCAAGAATCATGGGGCGCTCTGCATTTTTTAAAATATCGACGACTTTTTGGATATATTCTGGGTCACCGAAGGCTCTCGCGTCCGTCCTATATCTGTCAGGATATCTAACATTCGCTTCATCAGTCACCCCACCTACGATATCGATAGGAATTTCCAGATAAGCTGGTCCAGGTACCCCGCTCATTGATGCTCTAAAAGCGTTTGCAACATATTCTGGTATACGCTCTACCTTTTTCACCTGTTCGGAGAATTTTGTTACTGGCTTCAAGAAAGTCGCACTATCGAAGTCCTGTAATCCACCACGTAAATGGTCTGTAATACCTGCGTTGCCCCCAATCATAATCATAGGGCTGGGTGCTTGATAAGCATTCGCGATCCCAGTAACGGCATCGGTTACCCCAGGCCCAGCGGTTACGATAGCGACTCCTGGTTTCCCAGTAACTTTAGCCCAACCTTCAGCTGCATGCGCTGCTACCTGCTCATGTCGAAAGTCAACGATCTTAATACCTTCATCTGCACAACCTTCATACAGGTTGTATATATGACCTCCGTTCAAAGTGAAGATATATTCCACACCTTCTTTCTTTAGAGCCTTCGCGAAAAGGTGTCCTCCATCTATTTCTGCCATGCTGTCTCCTATTTATTGAATGCCTTCAATAAGGCAATATATCTCTACAGGATTGCGCCGGCAGATTGAAGCCGGCCTATATCATCCCAGTCGTATCCTAAATTTTCTATAAGAATTTCCTCCGTATCTTGCCCCACCTCGGGGGCCTCCTTCCAGATACCTGCTGGAGTCTCGCTATATATATTCGGATGGTTACACATCTGAACATCACCCAAAACCGGATGATCAAAATGCGTTATGTAATTATTGGATTGAACCTGAATATCGTCCGAAAGCTCTTCGATACTTTGAACCAAGGCGTAGATAAAATCAGTCTCCGAGTCTCGAAATAACTTATCCCATTCAGCTACCGTCTTGGTCGCAAATCTTTCATCAAGAATTTTCACTATCGCAGGAGCATTTTCTGCTCTGGCCGACATGTCAACAAACCTTTCGTCTTCAATAAACTGTTCCAGCCCCATCTCTTTCATAAGAGGGGCCCAATACCGATCAGGTTGGAGATGCATCATCACTATTGATTTGCCATCACTACCATTGTAGGTATTTGATAATGGGTTGGTTGGACTATCCCTACTATACGAGGCGAAATTAACACCGCCCTGCAAAAGGCTCATAGAAATCCCTAAACCTTGAAGCCACATATTGGCACTCAAATGAGATGTTTCAACTTTTTGTCCAACGCCTCGTATGCCTCTTGATACCAAAGCAGCTAAAATCCCCTGGCAGAGCATTATGCCTCCAATTTGATCAGAAACACCTTGAGTCACCCTTGTGGGGTATTCTTGATAATCCTCCGTGGCAGACATCATCAATCCTGATCTCGCCTGTCCACAGCCATCGAATGAAGGCTGACCAGCGTCAGGTCCATCTGGACCGTAACCATTGGCGGAACCGTAAATCAACTTCGGATTGATCTCCGACAGTGTGTCATATCCAACACCAAGTCGCTCTGCAACTCCACTGCGAAAATTCTGAACAAAAACATCTGCATCTTTTACGAGCTCGTGGACGACTTTTAATCCTTCTTCAGTTTTTAGGTTCACAGCTAAACTGCGTTTATTCCTATTCAAAGCCTCAAAATACGCAACTCGGCCTTCACCAAGATCCATTCTGAGGTTTGATGCTCTTGCCAGACCCCTTCCTGGGTCTCCATCAAGAGATTCGATTTTTATGACATCTGCACCCATATCCCCCATCATTGAAGTACTAACTGGACCAAATTGCCAAATAGTCCAGTCCAATACTTTGACTCCCTTTAGAGGGCCGTCTGGTTGTGAAACGGAACTTGTGCCCACCAAAATTCACCTCCATTAATGTCAACTAACAACTTCCATAAAGTGTTACAAAGCGATTTATATCATCTGTGGACCTATTTGACATCTATTAGGGAGAATTTCTATTCGTAATGAGTTGAAATAGATCGTTAAGACCACTAGGATTGCGAAAACATTTGGTATTAGAAAGAGTGAGGACACATTGGCCGTTAGCGAAGGATCTTTTAAAGAATCCAGATTGGAAGTGGCCGGAGCAACAATTCAGATGCGTACCGCCGGTGAGGGTAGACCATTATTGCTCCTCCATGGGGAGCTAGGGTTCCCAGGATGGATGAACTATCACAAAACCTTGTCGGCGTCCAGAAAAGTTTACGCTCCTAGTCATCCCGGATATGACGAATCTCAGGGGATTGACTGGATGATGCAGGTTCGGGATCTTGCCGGATGGTATCTGGAAGCTCTTGATGATATGGACTTAGACGACATAGACCTTATAGGTTTTTCGTTTGGTGGATGGATAGCTGCTGAAATGGCTGTTATGGATCCTTCCAAGTTTCGCAATCTGGCCCTTGTCGCTCCCACCGGGGTCAAACCTGATGAAGGAGAGATATATGACATATTTCTTAACCTTGCGCCCGACTACCTGAAAGAAGCTATACATGATTCGAATTCCTGCGCTGAATTCGAACTCATATGCCCTGAGGAACCCAGCCCTGAAATGCTCGAGCTTTGGGAAATAGGCAGAGAACAGTCATGCAAATTAGGGTGGAAACCGTATATGTACAGTCTCAGTTTAAAGCACCTACTGCATAGGTTAAAGAATTTAAATACTCTTATCGTCTGGGGGAGAGAAGATAAAATAGTCCCTATAGACTCCGGCCGAATATATCAAGAGTCGATACCTGGTTCCGTAATGCAAGTAATGGAAAATGTTGGGCACAGACCTGAAATCGAAAATCCAGACGAATTTAGCAAATTAATAACTACGTTCCTAGATTCAAAATAATGCTCGTTCGCTTCATAGAGTGATGAGGAGACAATAAATGTTCATCGGACACTTCACTGAAAGGCCTTACCAAGATCCTGATTCAGGATACTTTGGTGCCACAGGATTGCCAATAAAAGACTTAAGCTTGAGTAACGAAATATACGATCCAATTTTAGGGTCTGCCCTTTACAACAGGTACCTAGACGAAAAGGTCTATGCAGAGGAAATGGGTTTCGATGGACTTATGCTTAACGAGCATCACAGCACACCTTTTTGCATGGGCGGCGCTATGAATGTGGAAGCTTCTATTTTGGCCCGCATAACGAAAAAAGCCAAAATAGTATTGCTAGGAAATATCCTCCCGATTTGGGACGACCCATTGTGGCTCGTTGAACAGCTAGCCATGATCGATATGATATCGAAGGGACGTCTAGTTTCTGGTTGGGTGCGAGGAACTGGTCGAGAGAGCGTCTCTCATAATGCCCCTCCAGCTTACAACTGGGAGAGATTCCAAGAAGCTCACGACTTTATAGTGAAAGCTTGGAGTGAACCAGGCCCATTTAGATGGGAGGGAAAACACTATCAGTACAGATACGTGAATCCATGGATGAGACCTTACCAAAAACCACACCCCCAAATTATGCTTCCGGGCGTCGTCAGCAGAGACTCGATCGTATGGGCTGCGAAACAACGTATACCCTACATAATGCTTGCCACTCAATTGGAACCCACGCGCCAATCGTTTCAGGTGTACCACGACACTGCTAAAGAAGAGGGATACGAAGCCGGATCCCAAAACTTCGGCTATTTATGGAAGGTTCACGTTGATGAAACTGAGGAATTAGCGGAAGAAGTTGCAAGAAAATTTGTGCAAGGACCGAGTAATCCATTTCTGGCGGGAAACGAGGGAACCGCTAATCCTGCCTTATTGAAACTCCCAGGATTAACATCAAGAAGAAGAGTACTGCCTACTGCCAATGTTGCAACAGCCAACAGAGGCGGACAACTTTCTAGATCTTTTGAAGAACAAGTTGAAGACTACACCATTATCTCTGGAACTCCCAAAACAGTAATTCCAAAAATAAGACACGTATTAGAGTACCTAAGGCCAGGATCAGTATTTTTCTGGGATGGTGATGGTGCAATGACTCATGATGATCAAATGAGAAGCCTTCGCCTTATGGGAGAGGAAGTCATTCCAGCAGTACGGGAAATCGCAGACGAACTGGAGTTACGTAGTCCATTCGAAGTTAGTCCAAAGACTGGAGAACCTATAGGGGAGACTTCAGAGGAAGCAGCAGTCCCAACAGGTGACTGACGATAATACTGCAAGTCATATTTCCTCAACTCACTAATGGTCGAGTTGGGGAAATAGAGACCCTATACGAGATCTACTAAAACCTCCTCTCACAAAGAAAGCCTCACGTATTTGTTCCTTAAATCTCAACCAAATAAAATATTTTACGGCTGGTGGATAGCCCTGACCGCTTTAGCCGTAAATGCCATCCTTTCAGGACCCACATATGGGGCAACTGGGTTATGGATTGATTCTTTAGAACGCGATTTTGGTTGGGCCAGAGGGCAACTATCGTGGGCATTTTCATTAGGTCAGTTGGAAGGGAGCATTGCTGCACCTATCGTGGGCTACTTAATCGACCGATATGGTGGGAAAAAAATAGCAATATCTGGTGCTTTTGTGGGAGCACTAGGGTATGTACTACTAAGTGCTACACAACCTTTCAGTCCTACAGATACAGGATGGAATGATCCCCTAATATTTTACCTTGCCTATCTAGTGATAATGCTAGGGTCCACTCTAGGGGCATGGATACCGATGACGGTAATCATAAATAACTGGTTCGATAAGAAAAGAAGCCTGGCAATGTCCATAGGAGGATTAGGGTTTTCTGTTGGCACATTTGCCATTGTGCCACTCATTGCATTACTGGTACTCCCGGAAAATCTTGGCTGGCGTCTCACAGCTGTATTAATCGCTCTGATCTTTCTCTTAGTTCCCATACTAATATGGAAAAGTGTTAAAAACAGTCCTGAAGACATCGGGGAAATTCCCGATGGATTGCAAAACAAAAAAAGACAGGGATACGAGCTATTATCTGGCCAAGATAACAATGAGGGCTTTACTATTGGTGAAGCTATTCGCGAAAAATCCTTCTGGTACATTTCTATTGGTCACGGGGCGTCGGCAATGTTGACCTCAACAATGATGGTACATCTCATACTTGCTTTCAAGAACCAAGGTTTAACTATTGAAATAGCCGCTCTTATATGGGGAATATCTATGGGTATAGGTGGTATATCTCAATTGCTTGGTGGAATCATTGGAGACAAGGTAACAAAACGATATGCTCTATTCTTCTTTGGATGCCTGCAGGCAATTGGGGTAGCCCTCGCAGTAACCGTGACTTCCATATGGTCAGCCTTGATATTTGCGACCATATACGGGATGGGCTTTGGTGCCCGTGCTCCCATAACCACCGCCATGAGAGGTGAGTACTTTGGTAGAAAGTCATTCGGCAAAATCATGGGAATATCAGCAATAATAATGATGATAATGACCATGATAGGTCCGGTTCTCGCAGGAACACTTTTTGACCGCCAACAGGACTACACAACCGCATTTGTATCGATGGCTATCTTAGGTGCGTTCGGAAGCATAGCCTTTCTGTTCGCCAAAAAGCCTATTCATCCAGCACAAAGGTCAACGAATCACTAAAGCATTCTACTAGGGAACAATGCCAGTGACCTCTACATGTTCAAGTCCGTCAGTGTTTGCTTTGCCATCTTTTCTACCCACACTCCGTCAGCGCCAGCTGTAAGGAATAAACAACCGTGGGAAATCCAATGACTAGCTCCTTCCGCGTCACCAGTCCAAATTCCAGGTATCTTTCCCGCCTCCTGGCATGCGGCAATGATCTCTTCAATGGTTTTGTGGTGTAAATCTCTTCCATCCTGGGTTGTTAAGTCCATACCGCTGTATCGAGATAAATCACCAGGGCCAATCCAGCAACCGTCTATACCTTCTACAGACATAATTTCCTTGGCATTTTGAGCTCCCTCAGCAGTCTCTATCTGAACTCCCAAAAATATTTCCTCAGCAGCCCAATCATCATAGCCCGGACCATATATGCCAACACCAAACGCACCTGATGATCTGCCACCAAGAGGAGGATATCTAGCAGCATAAACGGCCTGTTCGGCTTCCTCAGCGTTGTTAACCATAGGGACAACAACTCCTAGACAGCCATTATCCAACAATCGTCCAATCAGACCGAAATCGTTTTTCCTAACCCTGGCCATGGGAACTGAGCCACCAAGAACTATGTTCCTGAAAGCCAACATGCTAGTTTGATCAGCCCAATTGCCGTGTTGGTTATCCACAATTACAAAATCAAACCCGAGAGGAGAAATTATTTCAACCGACAACGTAGAACCAAGATTAACCTCAGCACCTACAGCTGGTTGACCTCCCAACATTTTTTCTTTCGCTTTATTCAACATAATTCCCCCTTTGTAAAATCAAAAAAAGTTTTTATAGCCAACTATGGTCTTATACCCGTCACTCCACCATCGATTGTCAACTCGCTTGCTGTAATAAATGAAGATTCATCAGAGGCAAGAAACAAAGCCCCAAATGCAACATCTTCAGGTTTTCCCAGTCTGCCTAAAGGTATTTCACCCACACGTGACTCCGGTCGAACTGAGTTGGTTGCTGCACGAATCATATCTGTATCTATAGGACCAGGATGTATCGAATTAGCCCTTATGCCATCTGAGGAAAATCTTCCTGCAGTAGACTTTGTGAAAACCCTTACAGCCCCCTTAGAAGCAGAATATACTGGGGCAGCCAAAGGCCTTCCATAATTCCCGGCAATCGAAGAGATATTTACTATCGACCCTCCTCCAGATCTCTGCATAGCAGGAATGCTCGCCTTAGTTCCAAGAAATACCCCTTTGGCATTAATATTCATAACCTTATCCCACTCGTCACCAGTCAAATCCAAACCTTCATGTCTTATAGACACACCTGCGTTATTAACTAATATGTCTAACCTTCCATATTTTTCTTCCGCCAATCGAACGACTGATTCCCAGTCCGATTCACTCGTTACATCCAAATGGCAATAGGTGGCTTCGCCTCCAGTTTCAGCAATTTCACTTTCAATCTGCTGACCTTCATCATCGAGAATATCTCCAAACAAAACCTTTGCTCCCTCCGATACAAACAGCTTCGTCTCAACAGCTCCCTGGCCTTTTGACCCACCCGAAATAATCGCGACTTTCCCATCCAATCTACCCATTTAATTCTCCTCAAAATCTAATCTTATTTGAATCTCAATGTTCATCATGCTTCTAAGCGACAACCCACTTGGCCTTATCACCTTCTTGTCTAATTCTCCCGAAGTGTTCATCTGGATGAAAGTGTCCTGCCGCTATAATCAAGTCACCTGATACAGCCCTCCGAATAATTTCCAGACGACTCCTCTCACTGGCAGACTTATCCACATCTACCCCCGCACTCCAAGACGGCTCTTGAATTTGCACCTTACTATGGATGGCATCTCCTGTGATGGCACCTTTCTCTCCAGCTGAATCCAAGAGGAATACCATATGCCCGGGAGTGTGCCCAGGCGTTATCATCGCTGTTATCTCATCAGTTATGGAATCCCCGTCCTCAAAAAGATCCATCAGCGAAAGACTTTGTAGAGGTATCACATTCTCCGATACCCAAGGAGCATTAATGAGGTTCTCTGGCTTCCTGAAATGATCCCAATCAACCCTTGGTACGAGATATCTTGCATTTGGAAAATATGGTTTGGGGGGATCACTGGTAAGGTCAAGATTCCAACCCACATGGTCTATATGCAAGTGGCTATGTACAACGATATCAACATCTGAAGGATCAACCCCGAATCTCTTGAGATCATTTATCAAATTGCCTTTTTTATTATCCCGACTGGGATGTGGTCCAGGACCAATTCCTGTATCAACCAGAACGTTTTTCCCATTACTCCGAGCAAGAAAACAGCCATAATACAACTGTAAATTACCCTTTTCTAACACCTCGTCCTTATAGGGTTCCCACGCGCTAGACGGAACGTCTGGGAAAAAATCCTCCGTAGCTCTTGCCGGAGGAATTAAATCGAGCAAGGCCACAATATCTACATTGCCCACACTTATGGTTTCCTGCATTTATAACTCCTTTTTTACACAACCCACCATGCAAATTTGTATCACCCCACCCAACCATCTAACATGACGGCAAGGTTTGATTCTGCGTATGCTGGATACTAACATCCCCTATAGCAAAACTAAGCGAATACTAATTCGGGAGTAACTAAATGAGCAAGGTTGCAGACACAGTGGTTGGATTTATCGGTCTCGGAAACATGGGCGGTGGCATGTCCATGAATATTGCTAAATCGGGATACAAAATGATAGTGCATGACCTAGACCGTAGCGCGGCAACCCCGATACTAGAATTTGGGGCCGAATGGGCGGACAGCCCAAAAGAGATAGCGGAAAAATGTGACGTAATATTCACTTCTCTTCCCGGACCAGTTGAAGTAGAGGCCGTCGCTACTGGAGAAAATAGTTTATTCGAAGGAATTTCAGAAAACTCCGTATGGTTGGATCTTAGCACTAGTTCTCCAACGCTAATACGCAGGCTATCAGACACCTTCGCAAGCAAAAACGCCACTGTGATGGATGCCCCCATAAGCGGAGGGGTAAGAGGGGCACAGAGGGGATTACTGGCCGTGATGGTTGGTGGGGATAGAGATACCTTCGACCGGCTGTTACCAATCCTTGAATCTTTTGGTGACAAAGTAACTTACACAGGAGATATAGGCGCTGGTAGCATCTGTAAACTCATGCATAACTCAATAGGCTACGGCATGCAGATGATCTTGTCGGAATGTCTCACACTTGGAGTAAAAGCCGGCGTTGAAGCTGAAGCTCTTGTGGAATGCATTAGGAATGGAAGTGTAGGTCGAGGAAATTTACTTAACGTTACACTGCCAGAAACATATTTCAAGGGGGTATTTGACCCACCCAATTTCGCCCTTAAGCTAGCCCGGAAAGATGTGGCCCTCGCTCTTGAACTAGGAAGAGAGTATGACGTTCCCATGGAGGCCGCAAGCCACGCCTATAATGAGCTCACCGCTGCTATTAACAGAGGCTGGGCCGAACAGGACTCTCGTATCGCATTACTTCTACAAGAGGAAAGAGCAGGAAACATCGAAGTCAGATTGGGTGATGATGATGATAAATAGCAGATGACGTTTCAGAGTTATTTCAATTTATTAACTGAAAATCACGAGGTGGAAAGGATATGGACAAGGTCAAATTAGCTATTGTTGGTTGTGGGGCCATCTCCAACCTTAATGTACCTGGATATCTAGAGCATAGTAAATGCGAAATTGTCGCGCTCTGCGATCCTGTCCCTGAAAGAGCCACTTCAAAAGCTAAAGAGTGGGGAATTAACCCAGACATATTCACCGAATATGGTGACATACTCTCAAATAAGAATATAGACGCAATTGAATTATTGACCCCAACATATTTACATGCAGAACAGATCATCTCTGGACTAGAGGCCGGAAAACACATCTCATGTCAAAAACCCCTTGCTACTTCCATGAAGGAGGCCGCAGAAATTCGGGGAATTGTACAGAAGAGTAATCATATATTCAGAGTAACTGAAAACTTCCTGTACTACCCTCCTATATTAAAAGCAAAACAACTCATTGACTCTGGAGAAATTGGATCGCCCTCTTTAGTGAGAATACGAACAATAAGGGGCGGGATAGATAAAGTAAGAGTACCTGTCGAAAGTGACACTTATGCCTGGCGTCGGGATCCTAAACTTAACCCAGGTGGCATGCTCTACGACGACGGATGGCATAAATATGCCACTGCTATATCTTGGGTAGGAAATATCGAAAAGGTCACCAGTATCGTGACTCATAACGATGACTACATAGACAATACTCCCAGCGCCGCGGTGATGAAAGTGAGAGACAAAGACTGCCTGGTCACCATGGACTACTCGAGCGCCAGAGAAATGCCAATTAGAACCAAATATTACCCAGCTGATGAATTTTTTGAAATAGTTGGGCCCAAAGGAACAATTTGGGTAACGAGATGTACTGGTGAATTTTTGGATATGGCACCAGTTATTTTAATAAAAGGCGACCACACCATTACCTACGACGTACCTTCAGATTGGATCCACAGTTTCAAAGGAGCAGCTGCAAGCTTCATTGACTCAATAATTGATGAAAAGACCCCAGATATGGATATAGACTTTTCTACTAGGGTTCTGGAGGTAGCCTTATCCGTATACGAATCGTCAGAATCGGAAAAAACAATTTATACAAATGCACTGTCCTAACTAATACCTAGGCAGAAAACCAATTAAAGGAATTTAAAATGCGTATAGGAGCTGTTTTCCCCCAGACAGAATCCGGAACCGATCCGGGAGCAATAAAGGCATACTCCCAAGCCGTGGAATCGCTAGGATTCGATCATATATTGGCCTTTGACCACGTAATAGGAGCTAACGCAGAAAGCAGGCCAGGTTGGTCGGGAGCCTACCGCCACACTGACTCGTTCTACGAACCCTTGGTATTATTCGGTCACATAGCCGCCACGACTGAAAAAATAGAACTGGTTACAGGAATAATAATTCTTCCACAGAGACAAACTGTTCTCGCGGCCAAGCAGGCCGCCACAGTATCCCTTCTATCTGGAGGAAGACTTAGGATGGGAATCGGTATTGGGTGGAACCCTGTGGAATATGAAGCCTTAGATCAAGATTTTTCAACAAGGGGTAAGAGGTCCGAGGAACAAATAGATCTCTTGAGATCTCTCTGGAAGAACGAATTAATCACATATGAAGGCAAATCCCATAAAGTGACTGACGCAGGAATAAATCCTCTCCCCCCTGGAGGCTCAATACCGATATGGTTTGGGGGAACTGCCGATATTGTGTTGAAAAGAGTTGCCAGACTCGGGGACGGATGGATGCCAGTTGGAAAACCAGACGACTCTCGACAGTTAATGATCGAAAAACTTACGGGATACCTCAATGAAGAAGGTCGCAGCATAGACGATATAGGAATAGAAAGCTGGGTCACATTGAAAGATCTTTCTGACTCAGATGTTCAAAAAGAAATTGAAGGATGGAGAAATTTAGGAGCAACTCATCTATCTGTCAATACAATGAACAGCGGTTTGAAATTCCCCGATGAACACATTCAATCCATCGAGAAATTTCTACAAATGGCCCGTCCATAAACCCTAATCTATTTGAAAGCAGGCATAACCTCTTCTGAAAACTGTTGGAGCTGCTCTGTAATAACAGTTTCAGGCGTCCCCATAGGATGGCTAACACTAACTCTGTCTAATCCAGGATAGAGCTTTTCCAGTTCTTTGAGCTGCTGAATGATCAGATCTGGAGGACCTGCCAATACACCACCGGCTGCCACCGCATCCTCTACTCTCGGCAGATCAGCGGTAGGAGCACGTGATGGATCTGACATAATTTCAATCTGTTCATCCGAAAGGGCTCTCACTAACCTTAATGGCCCGAACATCTTAAGGTTTTCCTCATAATAACCTGCCACTTCTTCCATGGCCTTTTCTTTAGTCTCAGCTATATGATAGTGAAATCCTATTGAAAGCTTCTCACCCAGTTCCAACTCTGTCCCTACACGCTGATACGCGTCCCTAAATGCATTCATGGCATTCACCATTGCTCCGCCTTCGGAGCTCCCTCCACCAATAATTCCACTTATCCCATGCTTCGCCATGAAATCCATCCCTCTCGGAGTGGCACTCTGAATTGGCTGCCAGCATTCAACAGGCGTGTTAACCGGACGGGGAACAAGAGTTATCTCTTCTAGATCGTATCCCCTGTATTCAACTTCTGGCGGTATGACATAGTTTTCCCCTTTATGAGAGAAACTTTCATTATGAAACGCCTTAAATATGATGTCGACCTGCTCTTCAAACAGATTCCTGTTAGCGGGCTGGTCAAGTAACGGGGATCCAAACGACTCTACTTCCCTTGTGTGATATCCCCTGCCCACACCAAAAACCGTCCTACCTCCTGTGAGTATATCGGCGGTAGCATAGTCTTCCGCCAACCTGAGAGGATGCCACATGGGGGCAATATTGAATCCACACCCAAGCTTTATATTGGAAGTTAAATGAGCTAAATGTACTGCGAGCATCAGCACATTGGGAAGACATTCATATCCTTCAGGCTGAAAGTGATGTTCAGCCATCCAGAACGTGTTAAATCCATTTTCATCCATGGTTTTCGCTATTTTTGATGTTTTGTCAAAAACACCAGACAAACTGTCGTTACCAAAGGCTCTATCGTTAACGGCGACTCCAGCATATCCAACGTTATCCATATCAATGTGGCCAGCGAAAAGACTATCGAATTTTGTGATCATCGTTATATCCTCGAGAATTTTATAATTGTCTTATATCGTATTTTTACCCGGAAGTCTGGGGCGAACCAGGATAAGAACCTCCCGCATTCAGTGCAGTATTACCCCCATCCATAGGTATCAATGCTCCTGTGATCCAAGAGGCTGAATCTGATGCCAGAAGAACTGACAAACCTTTAATATCATCAGGATTTCCTATTCTCCCAGCAGGAATCCCGCTAAGAAAAGTATTAAGCACGTCCGGAGTTTTTTCAATCCGCTCCTGGAGACCTGGGTTTAGCACCTGAGCGGGAAGGATAGCATTCACTCTAACACCACGACTTGCCCACTCTGTGGCTAAGCTTCTGGTCATTTGAACGACTGCCCCCATAGCGGTCTGATAAGCGATCTGCCCTCTACCTAGGGATGACATACCTCCAATGGAACCAATATTTACTATTGAACCCTTCCCCTGTTTTAGCATAATTCGTCCAGCCTCACGGCACATCAGAAAACGTCCAATTACCAAGCTTTTTAGGGATTTTTCAAAATCCTCCACCTTGAAATCTTCTGAGGAACCCATAACGGTTTTCCCCCCAGCAACATTCCCTAAAAAATCTACCCTGCCGTATTTTTCCATCACGTCCAAGAAAATTCCCGGAATGGATTCTACGTCTGAAACGTCCGCAGTGAACGTATCGACATTTCTACCAATTGACCTAATATGGGAAGCAGTGTCAGAAAGTCCAGATTCATTTAAATCAATAATAGCCATATCAGACCCAGACTCAGCCAGAGCAACGGACATTGCTCTACCCATTCCTTGAGCAGCTCCAGAAACTACCGATACTTTCCCAGACAGATCAAAAATCTGAGCAGCCATTATTCCTTCCTAGACTCATCGTAATCACTCTTAGCTGTTTCTAATCCCTTTATTCTCCCAGCCAGTAAGGGCTTCATCCTTTCCTTTGCCCATTGATTTGAAGCTTCTATAGATCTCACCGATCCTTGAAACTGCGGCATAACATATCTCGCGATAAGCTCGTAGCTCTTTAACATAGTTTCTCGCGGCGCCCAATCAACTGTCTGAATAAGAAAGCCCCCAAAACCGCCACTTTCTCTAGCAAGCTGATTAATACCCTCTATACAGTCCTCTGGACTACCGACAATCCAGTACCCATGCTCAGCCATCCAGTCCACAAGATCTTCATCCGCACCATTGAATACAGGATCCCGACCGTTGGTACCTTCAGAATATTCCCTAAGAAACTGACTCGCCCCTACCCGTACATCGTCCCTTGCCTGTTGCGTAGTTTCAGCTACATGAACAGGAACTGTTAATCTCCATTCTTCCCGCCTAACTACTTTTGAATGCTCTTTGGCCGTTTCTTCGGCAATATCCCAGAGTTTGCTGTAATCAGCTCTTCCAGCAGACGGGTCACGTGGGACGGTTATTGTCAAAACAGATGCGCCATACTTACCGGCTAGTACTACACCAGAGGGAGATTGTATTGAAGCCACCGCAATGGGCATATACGGGCGCTGATAAGGTTTAATCTGGAGCAAAGCCTCGTTAAGTTCAAACCATTCGCCTTTGTACGTTATTGGATCGTCTTCAGTGAACAGGCGGAGAATAATGGCAAGCGATTCCTCCATTTTCCTACGTTGAGTGGCTGGATCAATACCCATCATATAAGCGTCTGTGGGCAATGCTCCAGGCCCAACACCGAACATTATGCGACCCCGCGTCATATGGTCCAATTGGACCATTCGATTCGCCACCATGAATGGGTGATGATAAGGAAGGCTGACCACCCCGGTCCCTAATTTAATATGCCTCGTCCTCTCAGCAGCCGCTGCGATGAACAGTTCTGGGGAGGAGATAATTTCCCACCCCGCGCTATGGTGCTCCCCTATCCAGGCCTCATCATATCCAAGCTCATCGAGCCATTCGATTAGTTCCATATCTCTGTGAAAAGCTAATGTCGGGTTTTCTCCGACCCTATGAAATGGTCCTAAAAATATGCCAAAAGTCATTCTCTCAGGAAGATTCATTATGTCTCACCTCTCACTCGGTCATAAACGTAGATCTATACAAAGAGATATCTACATTACTTCTTAGTTATGTGCACCACCTTTTTATAGGTAATCACGCAACAAGTAAAGTGCTGGTTTGTCAGATAGAATATCGACCTAGTCTGAAAAAACTTGGAAAGTACATATGTGGCCAAACAGTGAAAAACAAAAAAAGATCGTAGAAACTGCAAAATCTATAGCCAAAAAAATTGCTCCAACTGCCCAATATCATGACTTCAACGCAACATTTCCAGTGGAACACTTCCGTCTGATAAAGGAAAAGGGCTACCTTAAAGCATGCGTCCCAGAGAAGTACGGAGGTCTTGGTCATGGGATCACTGACATGGTCCTTTCGCAATATGAGATTGGAAAGGCTTGTGGTTCTACCGCTGTTGCCGTTGGAATGCACCATCAGGTTATGGGAACCGAATCAGAATCAGATCAATGGCCAGAAAATATAAGATCCACGATTTTCAACGATGTAGTTCAGTCAGGAGCAATAGCCAACAACATAGCTTCCGAACCAGAACTTGGAAGCCCTCGTGGAGGAGGCCGCCCCTCTACATCACTGACAAAGTCAAGCAACAATGAATGGATTCTCAATGGAAGAAAAACCTGGTCAACATTATCTCCGGTTCTAACATATGCCATGACACTAGCGGCAGTTGAGGACGGCAGCGGAGATGTTGCCAAAATAGTGGTGGAGATGAATTCCACCGGTGTAAGTATCGAGGAAACCTGGAACTCAATGTCTATGAGAGCGACAGGATCTCACGACATAATATTTAACAACGTGAAAGTTTCTGAAAACGACTTTATATCTCGTTCAAATCCTAAGAATAGGACATCTATTTCCCCGAACGGGGCAGCATGGTTCCCCATGCTATTGAGTGGAGCAAATCTGGGAATAGCCCACTCAGCCCGGCTATATGCAATCAAATTCGCTCTGAACCGCAGACCAACGGGATCACAAGCCCCAATTTCTGATATTCCCCATATAAGAGAACAGATAGCAAGAATGGAATCTCAACTATTAAGAGCTAGAAGAAATCTTTTCTCTTGCTGTGAGGATTGGGAGAAATACCCGTATGACAGGGATGATTTATTACCCGAGATATCTATCGTAAAAGTACAAACCATAGAAGCCGCGATATCTATTACAGATCTCGCGATGAGAATAGTTGGAGCAGTTGGGCTAGACAAAGACAAACCATTGGAGAGATATTTCAGGGATGTAAGAAGTGGAATATCGAATCCACCTATCGAAGCAAGGGCCCTGGAACAGCTGTCATCTCATTTACTAAGTACTATAGACGAAACGACATAAGATTCTATGTGGAAGCCAACAAGGTTCTACTGAGCAATGTTAAAAATGGAATCAGTTCTACACACCCTACCTTCATCAACCAGTTTATCTAGATGGCGTTCAACATTACTTTCCGCGGTTGGAATTAATCTCTCATCTAGGTCCGATGGATAGATCGAGGACCTAATATCACTGATTGAAAGTGCCCCTTTTTCAAGGGCCGCAAGAACTTGTCTTTCCCTACTTAGTCTATGGTCTAGCTGCCACTGGACGAGATCTTTACCCTTCGGTGGTGGCACAACAGGACCATGGGCCGGACAAACCGTGTCATGCTCATAAGTTGTAATCAATTCCAGGGACTTCATATACGATGTGAGATCTCTGACAGAAGTCGAACTTGCACCCAAAACCGCATCTCCAGTGAACATAACCCCGTCACATGCCAAATAGTAGCAAACGTGATCTACTTCGTGACCTGGAGTGAATATGACCTCCAGATCAACGGATCTGTCTAGATGAATTTTTTCTCTATCCTCTAAAGGAATCACCATGCTTTCGTCGCCAAGTACTCTTGATAGTTTACCGACAAGATCTGGATGACACCGAACCGGACAACCCACTAAATCTTGAAGCCTGTCTAATCCTCCGGTGTGATCCCCATGTCCATGAGTAATTAAAATAGCTTCTA